>Ga0307471_100000800_pt1 | contig 16499 bp, 12 predicted proteins | sample atmos_gasesAM3C__2_FD_204566 | JGI IMG/M metagenome (GOLD analysis project Ga0307471, IMG submission 204566) | Hardwood forest soil microbial communities from Morgan-Monroe State Forest, Indiana, United States - atmos_gasesAM3C_515 | ecosystem: Environmental > Terrestrial > Soil > Temperate... | reverse complement strand
TCTCCTCAAATTCAAGAGCCGCCTTCCGCCCCTCGTATTCGCCCGCGTTGGAGTACACGGTAAAATGTGGCGACTGGATCTCTATCCAATTCTCGTGGTGCTCGGCCACGGCTAGTGCGGAAGCAAAGACCATCGCAAACCCGAGGCATAAGAAGAGCGCGGTTCTCAGTCGGTCCGACATTGTTTTCCGATGTTATGAAAGAATGCGTCAAAGTCAAGCAATCGCGGCTATTGTCGACCTGCAATCCCGCTTTGAATTGGCAAATCACCATGGAAAAACAATTCTCCTGTGTTTCGCCTGGTCTTCGCTGACGAATGTCCTAGAACGAAAGGGGATAACTGCCTGCTCACAAGCGGTTCTGCGTTCGTTGACTTGCCTTTTTCCCCCCTGTTAGCGTTACGAAGTAGCGTTGCGGCCCGTTCTACGTCCGCAGCGGTCAGAGGAGAACGTCTGGGTCGGACTCCCCGGGGAGGTCTGTCCCTGTTCGCGCATGGCTTATAACAAGAGCAAAAACGTCGAAGCCGCACAAAAACTGCTGAACCAGGGCAAAGTCGCCCAGGCCATCGCGGAATACCAGAATATTCTGAAGTTCGAGCCTCGCGATCAGGTCACCTTGATGACCATCGGCGAGCTCTACATTCGCCAGGGCGAAACCTTCCAGGCCATCGACTATTTCGAACGGCTCGCGCAGATTTTTGTTGGAGACGGTTTCCTCACCAAAGCCATTGCCGTTTACAAACGTATCGCCAAGCTCGCTCCCGAAGAGATTCGGCCGCTTGAAAAGCTCGCTGACCTCTACGTCCAGCAGGGCGTGATGAGCGAAGCCCGGCCTCTTTTCCTCCAGTTGGCGGAAATGCACCTGAAGAACAATCGCCAACCGGAAGCCGTGAGCCTTCTGAAAAAACTTTTGCAGGCCGAGCCCGATAATCTCCGCATCCAGATCCGGCTTGCCGATTTGTATCAGGCCATGGGCCAGACCCGTGAAGCCATCGAGGCTTATGTGTCCGCTTCCCAGCGTGCGCTTGCGCGCGGCGACCAGGCGGAGAGCGAAAAACTGGCGGAGAAAGCTCTGAAGCTGGAGCCCAACAATCTGGCTGCGGTCATAATTCGCGCGCGCTCGTTCACTTCGCAGGGAAACTTCGCCAAAGCCGCGCAGGTCCTGGAGCAAGTGCCCGACCTCGAAAAGGGCGGCGAGCAGACAGAACTCCTGCTCGATCTCTATATCAAGAGCTCCAACTGGGACCAGGCCAACGCCCTAGCTGTCAAGGTATTCGAAGCCGACCAGAAGAATTTCGGCCCAATGCAAAAGATCGTCGAGTCTCTGTTGCAAGCCGGGCAGAGCGATAAAGCAAAGGGCATTCTGGAGCAGTCGCGCCTCCAGATGATCGACGCGGGAGAGCACGAAGTTGTAGGAAAACTGCTTACCGAGCTGGCCGCCGCCATGCCCGGCAGCATCGAGCCGCTGGAATGGCTCGTGGAATTGTACGGCCGCACCAGCGATTCTTTCCGCCTGCCGGACGCGCTGGCGCAGCTGGGCGACGCTCTCGCGGCCGATCACCAATTCGAACAAGCAAAGAAAATTTTCGAACAGCTCGTTGACCGCCAGCCCGAAAGCGATTCGGCCAAGCGCAAGCTCAATGCCGTGCTGCGCAAGCTGGGGTTGGCGGCTTCTGGAGACGAGCCGGAGCCTCCCCAGGAAGATTTGCAGGCGGAAATTCCCCAAGCTCCCGCCCCCAAGTTGCGTGCGGATATAAGTGATTTTGCTCCGGAAGTCCCGGCCAAGCCCGCGGAAGTGCCCGGTGAACCACAGCTCGACGACGAAACGCAGAAATTCATCGCGCAATCCCTGACGGACGTGGATTTGTTTGCCAGCTACGGCCTCACGCAGAAAGCTATTGGATTACTCGAGGCCATTCTCCGCCGCGCGCCACGCCATACGCCGACGCTTGAAAAACTTCTGGACTTTGTCCTCGGAGCAGGCGACGACCGGCGAACTGCCGAGCTTGCGGCCCAGCTGGAACAGATTCATGGCGAGGCAGGTGACAAGCGCAGTGCTGAACGCTTCGGCGAATTGCGCCGGCGCTTCCAGCGCGCCGCTGGTTTGACGGACGCGGATTTGGCGAGTGCTGCGCCCGCGGCGCAAGCCGTTCGAACGGATACTGTCGAAGCGGAGCCGTCTGATCTCCCCATTCCGGAAATCTCGGCCGTGCCGGCTGCGGAAGAACTTCCTCCCGCTCTTAAGCCGGTCCCCAAAGCCCCTGTGGTGAAAGCGCAACCCGAGCCTGTCGCGGTGGAAGCCCCTCCTCCCGAGTCTGAAGTGCAGGAAGTGGATTTGTCCGCTGAATGGGACACCGAGGTAGCCGAAGCACCGGTTGAAGCTGCTCCGCCGGTGCCTGCCAAGACGCCGGCAACACCTGCGCGTCCGCCGAAACCGGCCGACGTGGAAGAATTTCAAATTGCTGAGGAACCTGCGATCCTCGCGCCGGGTGAAGAACCTGCGGCGGCGCTCGAGGCTGCTCCCGTTATTCCCGTGGAGCCGGAACCTGTCGCCAAAGCGCCCGCAGAAGTTCCTGCGGCAAAAAAACCGAAAGAGAAACCGGTTCCCGAAGTGTCCAAGAAACCTAAACCGGCCGAACCGGAGCCCGAATTCGAATTGGAACAAGAGTACGAACTTGTTCTCGACGCCGAGCCTCTGGTTCCCGCTTACGACCAGAAACCTCCCGAGACGCCGATTGCTCCGCCTGAGCCGCAGCCTGTCGGGCAAAATGCCAAAGCTTCTCCGCCTGCGGGCAGCGGTTTCGATTCCGATCAATTTCTGGCCGATCTCGCAAAAGAGATTGATGGCCTCGGCGGCATGGACTCGCTTTCGCCGGGTTTTTCCGGCGCGATGCCGAACGCGCAAGTTCCTGCCTCCGCGAAACCGGAAGCGCCTGCCGCTCCATCCGGTGAATCCGGCCCGCTCAAGGAAGTATTTGACGAATTTCGCGCGGAGCTCGGCGAAATGGGCGCCGAGGACGAAGATCTCGAAACACATTACAACCTGGGAATCGCGTTCCGCGAAATGGGGCTTCTCGAAGAAGCCATCAGCGAATTTCAAAAAGTAGCCAAAGCCAATGATCGCGGACGCGCGTTCCGTTACACCATGCAGTGCTGCACGCTGCTTGGTCTGGCTTTCATGGAAAAAGGCCAGCCGTCCATCGCGGCCATCTGGTATGAACGCGCTTTGAAGACCCCCTCCATGGATCCGGAAAGCGTGCTCGCCTTGCGGTATGATCTGGGTGTGGCTCAGGAAACGGCGGGGGACGCTGAAGCGGCGCTAAAGAGTTTTTCCCAGGTCTACGCGATGAACATCGACTACCGTGATGTGGCCGAACGCATCGCAGCCCTTCAGAAACCGATCCGCAAATCCTGAAGCTTTTCTGGCTAGACGGGATTCCCCTCATCCATGAATAAGGTGTACCGCGCACTCCTGGTCGTGCTGGCGTTCGAAATGGGCGCGATGCTTCTTTATTTGCCGTGGTCCGTCTATTGGGAGAAAAATTATTTTCTCAGCCACTATCCTTCGCTCATGCACATCGTGCTTCATCCGTTCTTTCGCGGCGGGGTGAGCGGCGTCGGCGTTTTGGATATCTTCCTGGCAATCGGGTGGATCGGTTCGCGCCCTGGTCCTGATCGTGTCCCTCCACAGTAATTCAAAACGCGCGCCGCTGCTCTGCTACGTGACGGACCGGCGCAGTCTTGCAGGAATCGCAGCCGTGAAATCACAAGCGGCGTTGCTGCAAAAAATCGAAGCGGCCGTGGCGGCTAGAATCGATTGCATCCAGATTCGTGAAAAAGACCTCTCGGGAAAAGACTGTGCCGCGCTCGCGCGAGAAGCGTTGCAGTGCGCCGCGAAAGCAACGAGTGGCAGCGGAAAGCCGTCACGCATCATCGTCAACGATCGCCTCGATGTCGCGCTCACAGAACGAGCGGGCGGCGTGCACCTGGGCGAGAACAGTCTGCCGGCGCATGATGCGAAGCGTCTTGTCGGCGCCCGCGGCGCCGAGGAAAATTTTCTCATTGGTGTTTCCTGCCATTCTCTTGATGCAGCAAAATCCGCCACGGAAGGCGGCGCGGATTATCTTTTTTTTGGTCCCGTGTTTGCCACGCCGTCGAAATCCGTTTACGGTGCGCCGCAAGGGCCCGAGCGGCTTGCTGAAATCTGTCGCGCGGTTTCTGTTCCCGTGTTCGCCATCGGCGGCGTCACGCTGGAAAACGCTTCATCGTGTTTCGCTGCCGGCGCTTCAGGCATTGCGGCCATTCGGCTTTTCCAGGATGCCGAAGACATTGCGGCGCTGGTGCAGGCGTTGCGAAAAATGGCCGGCTGAATCAGCGTTCCACCCATCTTCGAAGAAGCCGGATTTGCCCGGCGTGGTAAACGTCATGAAAAGCCACGCCGTAGAGTTGGTACAACTGCTTTGGACTTTGCGGCGTACGCAACACGTTCGCGATTGCGGCACGCATCGCTCGGTGCTCTCGGTCCAACAATTTTTTGTCTGCGGTCCACGCGGCTTCGCTTAATTTGCCTTTTTCGGGCCGCGTGAAAAAATTGCTTCCTTTCAGGATAAAGGAGCCGCGTTTTCCGCCTTCGATCCTTCGCCGCACGGCGTATTTCCAGTACGCGGCGTGGATGGTCAGTTCCCAGATGTTGTGCCGGCCTGGTCCCGGACGCGATGCGGCTTGCGTGGCGGTGAGTCCTTTTATGGATTGCCTGAGATTTGGTCCATGCCAGGTTTTTTTCTCGTAAGCTTCGTCGATCAGAGCGAGAACAAGTTGTGTGGAGTTCACGGCCCCCTCCTCGGCGTAGCTTACCATCGGAAGCGGCAGGCACCGGCACACCAGAAGATGGGAGGGGGTACACCCCCCCACCAATTTGGATGAATATCAAAAGAAAGGGTTTGCAAAATTTGCAATTTGTAAGCGGTTGAAAACAAAGAATGAACAAAGTGGCGAGGAGAGAAGGACCTTGGGATTGAAAGACGTGTCGCTTGAGAGATGTGACCCCCACCCCCGGGTGTTTTCGTAAAAGAGTTTGGATTTGCTTGAAAAGAAAAGAGTTGAGTTTTTGGCCAGTGCAAAAGAGTTTGGAACATTATCAAACGAAAGGGGATAGCTCGCGAGCAAGGAAAGAGAAAAACGTTTGGTTTGAAAGATGTGACCCCGGCGGTTTTCGTAAGAGTGGCCCGCCACGGCGGGCAGGCAAGCAAAGGACTTGCGGACTAGGGAAGTTGGAAGAGTGTACGGAGAATGGAAAGTCCAGGGATGGAGCGGTCGCGAAGGAGTTAGAAGGACCGCGAGGCGGGCGGGCATAGTTGAAGAGACCGGCGGAGGAACCGTGCCGATCTAACAAAGCTATTATAGCATACTGGTAACGTATGTCAAGAATTATTATAAGTGGTTTGTTTTCCGAGGGATAGGGGAACGCGTTCAAAAACGGGACCGGGAACTACGAAAGAAGAGCAAAATCCGCACTCCTCCTGCGGGTGCGGCACTTTCTGAAGTGATTCAGTGCACAATGAGAGGAACAGGAAAAAGACAAAGTCAAAACCCGTACCCTTTGGTGAACCAAACCCCAAAGGGATGCGACACCCAAAATCGTCTCAGCGCGTTAGGGATGCTACACCCGCCATCACTGCATGGCCAGGATCGCTATCAGGCATGACGTGTTGTAAAGCGGCTCGCCGTTGGGACAGGAGGCACTGGCGCCTAGAGGGCTCACCAACAGAATCGAACCCCTCGCGCTCAATTTCATATCGTAGTAGCCAAAGACCGGACCATTGTTACCGGGGCTGCTGGAATAGGTGAGTGTTGCTGAAAAAGCGTTGCCCACGGCATTGCCCGTCAGTGTGAAGTTGCCAAGTTTGGTGTCGCTGCCGTCCCCGGTCAGAGAGCCGCTCGCGTTGGTTATGGCCATGACGATGTTGTCGGTGTTATCGGCAACATTTGTTCCAGCGTAGTTGCCCGTAGGCGGGATACTGGCGGGATACTGGCCGGTCACGGCCGCGGTCCCGCCTCCGCAGACACCTGAGCTAGTAAGCGTTCCAGTAAAAGGCGGCGTGGCAGAGTTGTCCAGGGTTCCGGTGATCGTCGCGACCGCGGTGCCTCCCACATCCTCGTTGAGCGTCACTTGGTTCGAGGAATTGACGGTTCCGGTTATGCTCCGGTCCCCGCTATCGGTGCCGTTGCAGGTAAAGCCAAGATAGTCCACCGCAATGCCATTGACGGTGGAAAGAGAGGAACCGAAAATGAACACGTCAGACACATTCCCTGCCGGTCCATCGGCCGTCACTGAGCCCGTGGCTGAAATATTTCCGTGGTGGTCTTGATTCAAGTTGGCCTCGATAACGAACGGGACGCGGCCTTTCGCGTTAGTCACGGTGAAATCCCACGGTCCGGTCATGTAACCGTTTATCGACGAGTAGCTGGGACCACCGTAGCCCCCGCAGGCTACCAGTCCTAACGACACTGCGAGAACAAGCCAGCACGTTGAGAGTCTAAATCCAAAGAATTTCATTCGCCGCCTCCGCCATTGCAAAAGTGCGTTGGCCGATGCTTGCAACAGTTCGTACTCCAGTCAATGGGTTCGGCGTAGAGATGATATGAATTTGTTATGAAATCGAACGATCTTGAGTACATCTCGCAAAAAAGAGTGAGTCTGCGGGGTACTTACCTGTTGGCCAGCCATGCTTTCAAGTCGCTATTCCTGAGTCTGGAAATGATTTGAAGGCGATCTTTCCAGATCGCCTTCTTGGTTATGTCAATCCCTGCCTCGTCGCAGATCTTCATCGCACGCACCGTCTCCTCCTCGTTGATCACCCGATAGCCGCTAAACGCTGAAAAGCTGGCGACAAGGATTCCCAGGTCGCTGTAATTAGCATTGTCCGTTACGATCCAAACTGCCGCCTGCCTCGTTTCCGTGTTCACCTGTGCCTTGTCCACTACCGGCATGAGCTTCGCCAACTCTGCTTGATTGGGCGAGCGCAGGACGGTGAAAGTATCCGTACCGCTGGGGATGTGCTTTGGCCTATTGGCGCAGGCCGCGCCAAGTGACGCAGACACCCATTCTTCGGTTGTCAACTGCACCTTACCCTCGCTAGTGGTGACCATGTTCTGCGCGGAGGGATTGGAGGATACAAAGAAACTACCTGCCGGAATGCGGACAACGACAGAGTACGGAACCAATTTTCGAATACTCAAGGAAACCCGCTGAATTCCATCACCCTGCGCCCGAATTTCAATCTTCTTTTCTTCGAGAAGGTCCATAATGTCTTGCCCGTCCCCGATTCCTTTTTGAACCTGCTGCGCGGATGCCCAGGCAAGTCTGCGGACGCTGGCATCCTTGTCCTCGACGGCGATTTTCGCCAGCAGGAGCTGGTCGGCCAGCTTGGCCACTGCAGCGCTCCGCACGCCGGCATCGGTAGCTTCCAGGGCGATTTTTGCCAGCAAGGACTGATCGGTCAGCTTCGCCGAGGCGGCGCTGCGGACACTACTTTCCTTGTCCTCTACTGCAATCTTCGCCAGCACAGACTGATCCATCAGCTTGGCCACTGCAGTACTGCGCACGGTGGCATCCTTATCCTCGACGGCGATCTTCGCCAGCAAGGAACGGTCGGCCAGCTTCGTCACCGCAAGGTAGCGGATGTTGAAATCCTTGTGCTCCACTGCAATCTTCGCCAACAACGACTGGTCGGTCAGCCGCATCACTGCAGCGCCACGCACGCTGCCTGCCTCGTCCCCCACCGCAATCTTCGCCAGCACGGACTGGTCGGTTAGCTTCATCACCGCTGAGGTGCGCACTCCGAAATCTTTGTCCCTCATCGCAATCTTAGCCAGATCGCTGCAAGCCTTTTGCTTGCCCGAATCGCACTGGAGCGCCAGCTTGTTAACCTTCTGAACGTTACTCGCCGCGACCTGTCTGGGCATAATCCACATCCACACCGCCATCAACGCCAGCAGAGCGGCGGCTCGGCTGGGAGTGGTGAAGCGGAAGGTTTGGTTAAGGCAAGAGAGCACTGTTATGGCTCACTCATCGCTCTGACTCGTGGCTCATCCCTGGAATGAAGGGTTGCGAATGCCGCCATGGTTTCAGTGGATCGCACACGTGTCAATAGCCGAGGGCTGGAAATGATATGAAATCGGTATGAAATCTGGCCGACTTGACTGTATTTCAGAGGCCGCAGTCAGTCGTATTTGGATTTTATGGGACTAGGTTGCCGACGGGAACGAACTCCGATTTGCACCCCACCAGGCATCGGACTTTTTGGAACGCCGCTTGTTCTTCTGCGCTAAGGGGATGCACATCTTTGCTGTTTTCATAGAACCGCGCATGAGCGCTGCGAAATTCGTCTCCCCCAGCAAAAGCTGCAATCAGGCGAAAGTTTTTGTCGAACTCGTAATAGATGTGGCAACCCGGAGGGGTGATGCACTCCAGCACCGTAAGACGAAGACTGCCATGCTCGAAGGTCGGATCCGTGGCCAGATTGAACTGAAACAACGCTTTGTTCAAATCACTCCGCGGAAACAACAGGCGCAATCTCTCCTTGGCAATTCCCATTCCGTGGATTTGAAATTCTGGCCGCACCTCGGTGGAAGCGCCAAACACGCGGTCAGGATCAAGGACCACCAATGTCGCCTGATGATCGTACCCGTTAGCGATTCCCGTGGCGATGATCTCCTCTCTCCCGTCGCCGTCCAGGTCGGCCAACACCATGGAACCTAAGCCTCCGGAATGCCAATACTCGGAGATTGTTTTGCCATTGGAATCGAGGATCGCGATTTGGCTGGGCCACCAGGGATAATGCTGACTTGAAACGACGATCCGGGGAGGTCTTTTTTCCGTAGCTTTCAGTACCCGAAGGGCATGAGTCGTGTAGGTCGCCGGACTCCCCGCGAGCTCCGGCAGGTTTCTCCCGGGAGTCCAACGCCATTTTTCTTTGCCTCGGTCCGAGTAGCAGATCAGCGTCGACGAGTGCTGCGACTGGTTAGATGCGGGCGAATTAGCGAAAAGAACGCTCGCCTGGCCTTTTCCCTCCAAATCCCCGACCCAGATGCGGTTAGCCGCGCCTTGCCCCCAGTACCAATCGGACCCGACTCCCTCGGGAAAGACCTTTCTCCAAAGCTCCTTTCCTTCCGCATTCGTAATCGTAAGGGTTGAACCTTCGAACCTCCCGAACTTAGGCTGGTCATGCACCACCAGCACCCTGATGGCGGCGTAACCCACAATGCCAATCGCAACCATCGCCGCTGCTAGCTTTACGCCCCTGCGAGCGCTTACTTGCGGAGTGGGCCGCTGATCCTCGCTGACATGGCGCGATCGGCCGGTTTCCTCCTCACGAAGTTTCGCCACGATCCAACGTTTTTCTGGCGTCCCATCGGCAGCGGCGGCTGAGCGATTGGGGAGGATAATCGTGATTGGATCGCTCTTTCCTTCCCCGCTGTAATAGGATTCCAGTGCATGCCGGAGCCTATTTATCTCCGTGGCGACGTCTGCGGACCGCTTGGTCCTGGTCTCCGCCGGCCACAGTTCCCTAATCACCAAGTCCGGGCTCAGGGCGGTTTGCAAATCCATGTTCTTCCACAGGACTTCCAGCAGCTTCCTGAGCTGGCTCTTGCTGGCGAAGCTCTGGCTGCGCAGGATTCTTTCGATTTGGTCGCTGATGGCGGTGGGATCCATAGGCTCAGCGAAGCAGCAATGAAGCGACGGCGGAAATAGTAGCACGTGGCCTTGGAAAGAACTTATCGCGTTTTCCGAGTTCACCGGGACTGCATCAAAATGGAAAGAGAATCGGGACTAGATAACTGAGGACGAGGAGGCTGTGGCGTGCAGCGCCGGCGGCGTGGCGCCCTTATGAGCCGAGGCGAACGCCGACATCTTGCGCCGAAGAAGGAAAGCCGACGAGGCGGCTGCTGATTATTCTTTCGCACCGGAAAGGGAATCCAGCGGGCCCCGCAGCAGAATGACGATGGGTTTTCCACTACGCTCCAGGAATGAAATTTCCAAATCGCCGGAGTTTTCGACCTCACCGCGGAATTCGCCAAACTGATTTGTCACCGTATTAACAATATATTTGCGGCCATCCGAGAGCATGACCTGCAAGTCGCGGCCAACCATCTCCGGATGGCTAAGGTCCACCAACTGTCCGGTAACGACGAGGCGATTTTGCTCCTGCTTCAATTCGATCTGGAGATCGATTTGATATGGTTCGGCCCGGTAGAGCATCTGTCTGGTGCACGTGGTACCGGAGCGTATTCCAGCCGATGCCGGTTGTGAAAAACTGTCGTATAGCAACTGGATCACGGGTGTTTTCAGCCGTTTGGTTACCAAGCCAGACATTGCGAACGCTGCCTGGACCTCGCGAACTCTTTCCGCGGGAGGCTGGTACCTTGCCTCCAGCGACGCCGCCTCGGCAACTTTCTGCCAAGGTGCTGCTGTCTCCGCGCAACACCTGCCACGAGTTCCCTGGTTCTTCGGCTCCTTCCATCGATCGTCAGAAATCAAGTAGTTCACACAATCGCTCTGTTCCTCGGCCTTAAGGTGCATCATCTCCGCTCCCCCTAACTTTTATCTGTATCGTTGCCTCGCTTGTCAGTCGCTAAGCGAAGGAACGTTACTCATGGAGGAAGGAGAGTGCAGGTGGAGAAAAATATAGATTAGCGGGGAATCACCCTAGGGCTCTATCAGGCGAATACTGCAATTTGGGAGAGTTGCGGGCGCGCCTAGCGGAGGTGGGCATCGAACCAGGCGACGGTGCGGCGGATGCGATCGCGCTGGTGGGCAGGATTTACGAACATGTGGCCTTCATGTTCGTAGACGACGAGCTGGGTTTCGACGCCGAGCGTTTTCAGGGCGTGCCAGAATTCGTAGGACTGCGGGGTGGGGCATTCGCCGTCACTGTCGCCGACGATGACGAGCGTCGGAGTCTTCACGTTTTTGATGAAGGTGATGGGGGAGCTCTTTGCGTAGACCTCGGGATCGTCGTAGACGGACTTACCAAAAAAGGGAATCATCCACTGGTCAATTTTGTTTTCGCCGTAGTAGCTGAGGTAATTGGCGATGCCGGCGCCGGCCATGGCGGCTTTGAAGCGATTGGTCTGGGTGACGCCCCACATGGTCATGAAGCCGCCGTAACTCCAGCCGGTGAGGCCGAGGCGGTTGGGGTCAATGGGAGCGACGCGGAGGGCTTCGTCAACGCCAGCGAGGATGTCACGAAAATCGCCGTAGCCGAGATCGCGGACGTTGGCGCGCGTGAAGGCTTCGCCCTGGCCGAAGCTGCCGCGCGGATTGGGTTGAAAAACGAAGTAGCCTGCGCCAGCCAACGCTAACGCAAAATCCCAGGGATAATCCGGCCAGGCGGATTGGACTGCTAGTGAGGGGCCGCCGTGAACGCGAACGACCATGGGATATTTTTTCGCGGGATCGAAATCCTTCGGGTAGGTCAGCCAGCCCTGCACGTCGTAGCCGTCATTTTTCCATTGGATACTTTTCGTTTCTCCCCAGGCGGGCTTTACGGAGCTGTTGCGATGCGTGATTTGTTTCCAGTAGCCGACCGGACCGGCCCAGATTTCCGCCGGGTCGCTGAGGGAACTGCGAATGACGGCGGAGGCCTTGCCATCGGAGGCGAGGGAGAGATTGGTGCCCCAGAGGCCGGCGACGACTTGCTCCTGGCCGCGCCAGATGGTTTCGATGTGGCCGCTCGTGGCGTCGATGGTGGCTACGTGCGCATCGCCTTCGACGGAGCCGGCGAAAAGAATTTTTCCGTCGGGAGTCCAGGAGAGCCAATTCGCGGAGGCTTTCATTTCCAGCGTGACGTTTTTCGGCCGGCCGCCATTCGCGGGAATCGTGAAGATATCGCCGCCGACGGAGTCTTCGTCGCTCATCAAGCCTTCGACAAACGCGATTTGCTGGCCATCGAGAGAAAAAACGGGGTGGGCAATCTGCAAGGACGGTTTGTAGATGGGCTTCATCACGCCGAGAGGGCCGGAGTCCAGAGTGTAGAGTTGAGCGATCCACCAGTTGTTGTCACCGTTTCCGTGGGCGGCGGTGAGAGCAAAACGCTGGCTGTCGGGCGACCAGTCGTACTCGTAGACGTGCATGTCGGCGGGAGAAAGCTGGCGGAGTGCGCCAGTGGCGACGTCGACGAGGGCCAGGCGCTGTTCGAAAAAGGCGTCTTTGATTTCGCCAGTTTCCACCGGCTCGGAAACGAGCGGGCCTGCCGTCTGCGTGGCGTTTTCGGTGAAGAGGACGGCGATGGACTTGCCATCGGGCGACCAGCGTGGCGTGGCGAGAAGACCTTTGGCACTGGTCAGTTTTTTCGCGGGGCCGCCGGCTGCGCTCGCGACGTAGAGCTGGAGTTGGCCGGGCTTCGCAGCGTCGGACAAAAATGCGATTTGCTTGCTGTCGGAGGACCAGGCGACGCTGCCTTCCGCGCGAGGCACGGAAGCGGCGGTGATGCGCCGGTGCGGAGCGGTACCTTCGCGATCGGCAAGATAGATCGCGGTGTTGCCGTCAGGGGCGCCATCTTTGCCGAGGAGAGTTTCGACCCAGGCGACTTTCTTTCCGTCGGGGGATATCGCGGTTTGCGCGAACGTGTGCGCGGCAAAGAATGCGTCCATGACGGCGTCGAGGGGTGAGGTGGCTTTGGGCTTCGCGTAAGCGTTCGAACGCGGCTTGACGGGCGGCTTCGTGGCTGGCTTGTCCTGGGCGGAGGAATTGCCGGAAGACAAGAGCAGGATGGAAGCAACGACGAGACATTTCGAAAATCGCATAGTTTCGGACCTTTCGACGCAAAATGACGCCGCGCAAAGATAGAACGAGTGGAGCCCCGCCGCAAGTCTTAGCGTCTCGAAATTTTGTTAGCGATTCGAATGAAGGTTGTTGTCGCCGGAGTTCACGCGTAGAATTCGCGCAGTTTGCTCTGTGGAGGATTTCATGCTGGATCGCCGTGGATTTTTGTCTTCGTTTGCGGGTATCGCGGGTGTGGCTGGTTCGCTAGGCCTGTCTTCCAAATGGCCGGAACTGCTGGAGCAGGAGCCGCCGAAGCTGCCGGACAGTGCGCTGTATAGTTCGAACGAAGAAGCGTATTGGAGCGAGCTGCGCAAACAGTTTCTGATTCCCGCCGATGAAGTTTATCTGAATAACGGGACTGTCGGATCGTCGCCGATGCCGGTGCTGCGAGCGGTGTTCGACGGTTACAACGATACGGAAAAAATGGCGCAGAGCGATCCGGAGGATTATCCGATCTGGGGCTATGGCGCGTGGAATGAGTTCCGCGACCCGCTGGCGGAGTTTGTCGGCTGCAAGCGCGATGAGATTGCGCTGGTGCGGAACGCCACGGAGGCGAACAGCTACATCGCCAACGGCCTGGACCTGAAACCCGGCGACGAAGTGTTGATGACCGACCAGGAGCATCCCGGTGGCGAGCAGCCTTGGAATCTGCGCGCGAAGCGGTATGGCATCGTGGTGAAGAAAATCACGCTGCCGAAGCCGGTGCCCAATGCGGCGGCGGTGCTGAATCTTTTTAATGATGCAATTACGCCGCGGACGCGCGTGCTTTTTTTCAGCCATATTTCCACGGTTACGGGCGCGGTGCTGCCGGCGAAAGAGCTGAGCGCGCTGGCGCGTTCGAAAGGGATTCTTTCCGCGGTGGACGGCGCGCACGTCACGGGAATGATGAGGCTGAACGTGCACGAACTTGGGTGCGATATGTATACGTCCAGCCCGCACAAATGGCTGCAGGCGCCGAAGGGCAGCGGATTTTTGTATGTACGCGACGAAGTGATCGACAGCTTGTGGAACACCATTGTCACCGCGGGCTGGGACGAGCCGAAACTGCGCGCGGAACGTTTCCAGAGGATCGGCAGCTCCAACGTACCCGCGCTTTGGGGATTGCGCGCGGCAGTGCAATTGGCGAATCAAATCGGAATGGAGCGCATCGAACGGCGGCACAGGCAGTCGGCGGACTACATTCTGAAAGAAATGATGCAGCGCGGAGCGGAATCCTGGACTTCGCCGGACCTGGCGATGCGTTGCGGAATCGCGGCGGTGAATGTGGCCCCGATACAGATTACGGAGATTGAAAATTGGATGTGGGCGAACAAAAAGATCCGCATCCGCGGCGGAGCACCTTCGAAGATCCGTCTCTCAACGCCGTACTATCTGCTGCGCAAAGACGTGGACCGGTTCTTGGCGGCGTTCGACGAGTATGGGCACTGGAGGACCGGTGGAGCAAAGGCCAGTGCCTGAACCTGGATAGGCGGGAAGGCCTGTCCCAGCCTGTGCGCGTGATTCATAGTGTCAAGTATAGACGGCGGAAACACGGATTACGCGTCGTACATGCCCAGCACATTCGTGTTGTAGCCCGGCCGCGGATAAAGCCTCCCAGTTCGCGTGTGAAGGTTGGGTGTGGGCCGTCGCACGAGCAGGTCCCCGCCTAGTCGCGCTGCGGTTTCATCAGGTGATCGTAAATAAGTTGATAGGGTTCGGGTTTTACTCCAAGGTCCCCTCGAAATGGGCGGTCGAGGGCGAGGATCATGAAAATCACCAGCCCAATGAACGTCGCCAGAAGGGTTACTTGAATCCCATGCAAGCGTGCATCTTCGACCTTGAAAAAGAAAGAAGCGCTTAGGCTGATGATGGCGCCCACAAGGATTACGAGCCACATCACGCTCGGCAAACCGGTGCCCACAGCATCGAGGCGCAACCGGCGGGCCTGGATCATGCTGTTGTACGCACGGAGTGTCTCCGAGTGAAGGAGTTTCTGGCCCTCCGTGGTTGGCTCAAAGGTGAACAGCTTACCCTGAAAGCGGTTCATCCGCTCAACCCCACCGCTCGGAACCTGGCCGCGCTGCTGCAAAGGCCAAGCTTCGTAGATCACGTAATTGACGTAATCGCGTAAGTCCCCTTGTAGTGCGGGGCAAATTGATTCCGGATAGGCACTCACATCCCTGTAGAGCGCGGCTAAGGCAGTTGCCTCGTTTGAAGTGATCTTCGACACGTCGGGGTAGGTCTCGAAGACGTTTACGGCGATCAACGCAACGGCCAGCCCGTAGAAAACCATCACGCTATGCACCATGGCTCCGCTAAAGTGGGAGTCCTCGTGGTGGATCCGCAGGCGTGGCAACACGTGGCGGCGAACCAATAGCAGTCCGTTTATCGCGAACAAGCACAGGAGCAAGATAATCGCCGGTCCGACAATGATGAGCGGGATATCAAAAAGGGATTCAAACAATCGTTTGCTTTCCTTCGACGAAGACCGGAACCTACCGCAATGGAATTGTCATACCCAATACCAAGCCTGAGATTGTCATGTCGCAGATAGCCCCGCCGCCGGGTCGATAATTCACGGTCAGATACCTCCATCCAGCCTGCAGGGTAAATTTCTTGACCTTCCAGCCGATGAGCCCAGCCACTTGGTAATCAGAATTCGCCCCGCCGCCGCCAGCATCTCCTACAATCGTGAGAACGAGCTTTGGTGAGAGGGTGGCTTGGATTCTGGCTCCCCCGACAGCGTCAACCCAGTCCGCCGAGGCATAATATCTGCTGTCAATTAGTGCTGACTGTACGGTAAGAGTATTCCCAATGTGCCAGTAACGAAACCCAGCCAACGCATCGACTTTAAACTTCTCAGCGTCAATAACACGGTAGCCGATTTTCTGTGCCAGGATGTCCAGGTTGACCTTAACCTTTACCGATGTCGCCCCAACGTCGAAGGGAAGTGCTTTATCGTTGGAAAGCTTTATCCACATGAAATCGAGCGGCATCACGATGCGGTTGTAGCGAGGGTCCAGGGCGCCCATCAAACCAAAATTGAAATTGGAAAAGATGTCACTGAAGCTTGCGTGCACGCTGGCGTCATGGCCCAGCGCACCGATCGTGCCGTGCAGTCCGGGTAACCACAAATAGGGGGAAATAGACACGTGCCATCCCGGGTCAGAAGGTTTCGGCGGATTCGGAGTGGGTGGCACTGCGTCCGGAGCTCCCGGCAAGTCAGAATCTACAGGAAATTCGTGAAGGACTTGCGATGGCGCGCTCGCTGTCGGCAGAGGAGCTAAAACCTGCGTTGACGAATCAACAGTTTGGTCTAGGTGCTCGCCGAGATTGACAAGCTGGAAGTAAGAGTCTTCGAAGCCGTCGATATGGGGCGGGTCCACTCCAGGAACATCGATGTTAAAACTCCCCTCAGGGCTGCTCTGGTCCTCGAAATCTCTTTTAATCTCCCTGATTTGACACCGATTAAGAAAAATATCCCAGTGTGCTACAGAAGGTGCCTGTGAACCCGAATCGCAGCCTACGTCTCCTTTGAAGTCAGGCCCGCTTGCCTGGGCCTTAGCGGTTTGCGAGACAAAACCCAAAACGGTCACCAGCCATGCAACTAAGAGCAGCGGGCGGACTCTCCAATTAAGGGACATTTGTCTAAGTCTCCTTCTTGATCTCGCGAGCTTCTCACTCAAATGAGGGCAC
>Ga0307471_100000799_pt1 | contig 16504 bp, 13 predicted proteins | sample atmos_gasesAM3C__2_FD_204566 | JGI IMG/M metagenome (GOLD analysis project Ga0307471, IMG submission 204566) | Hardwood forest soil microbial communities from Morgan-Monroe State Forest, Indiana, United States - atmos_gasesAM3C_515 | ecosystem: Environmental > Terrestrial > Soil > Temperate... | reverse complement strand
GCTCGGCATCACCACCGCCGTGGCCTTCGTGCCGCGGTAGCGTGGCAACACGACGGCGCACTCGTGGCCTTGCGCCACCAACGCCTTGGGCAGCGCTTCCACCACGTCCGCAAGGCCGCCCGTCTTCGAGAACGGCAGCCCTTCCGACGCCACAAACAGAATTCTCAAGGTACACTCACTCAATTCACCTGCAAAGCCATTTTACGCTATCGGACGGTCATGCGCTCGTCAAGCTGGCTTCCCAAACCACCAACCGCACGTCTATAGGACCAAGGTCGGTTACTATCCCCGCTTCATTCGGAGGACACCTAATGTCATCCAAACTCTTAGCAAGAATCCTGGGCCTGCTTTTGACGATGCTCCTGTCGCTCGCGGCGCGCGCGCAAGAGCCCTGGAACTGGCCGGAAAAACCGAAAAACCTGCAGGTATTGCCAAAAGATTGGCCGGGCAGCCGGCTCTCTCCCGTGATGAAGGGATTCACACGGGCACTGGGTGTGCGCTGCTCGTACTGTCACAAAGGCGAAGAAGGCAAGCCGCTCAACACCTACGATTTTGCTTCCGATGAGAATCCGAACAAGAATCGCGCCCGCGAAATGTACAGAATGCTCGGCGACATCGATGATCACCTGAAAAAAATCGAGCCGAGCGGTGACAAGCGCGTGAACATGTGGTGCCACACTTGCCATCATGGCCGGCCGCGACCGATGACGCTCGACGAGGAACTCGGGGAACAATATCGCACTAAGGGTTTGAAAGCCGCGCTCGATGATTACGCCGACCTCAAAAAGAAATTCTATGGGCGCGCCGCTTACGATTTTAGCGAAGGCTCGTTAAATGCTTTTGGCTACGACCTGCTGGAGAAGAAAGATTCCGCCGGAGCCATCCAGGTCTTCAAATTGAACGCAGAAACTTTTCCGGAGTCCGCCAATGTCTGGGACAGCCTCGCCGATGGGTACATGAAATCCGGCGACCTGAAATCAGCACAGCGGAACTATGAAAAAGCGCTGACGCTTGACCCGGCCAACGAAAACGCCAAAGCGATGCTGAAAAAGATCAAAGAACCCACGAAAGAATAAACTGTTCGCGTCTCCTCGCTCGCTGGACGGTGCGTAATTGCTTTCAGCTCGCGGACTGTTAGAATGGCGGCGCCCGGAAAGGAATGCTGATGCCTCCAACGCTTGCCAACGGGAAAATCTGTTATATCGAGATGCCGACCACCGACGTTGCGGGCTCGGCTGCGTTCTATAAGGATGTCTTCGGCTGGGGCATTCGGAAACGCGGCGACGGCAGCACTGCTTTTGACGATACGACCGGCGAGGTGAGCGGCGCTTGGGTGCTCGGACGACCGCCTGCCGCAAAGCCCGGCCTGCTGTTTTACATCATGGTGGACAGTGTGGCCGCGGCCGTGGACGCCGTCGTGGCCCATGGCGGCGAGATTGTCCAGCCGATCGGCGCCGACGCCCCCGAAATCACCGCGCGGTTCCGCGATCCCGGAGGAAACGTCATCGGCCTGTACCAGAATCCCGCCTGATTAGCCGCGAGTTTGCTTCAGGTCCGCGAGCGGGATTTTTTCCTGGAGGAACCTTTCTCGACATACAGGGCACGGTCCGCCGCGTGCAGAAGCTCCTCGATGGTTTTGCCGTCTCGCGGGAACACTGCAGCGCCGATGCTCACCGTGAGGCGCGGTTCCTCGCCGTCGCGCCCGAGCTGCTCGGCGACTCGTTCCGCTACACGCCGCGCCGCTTCCGATTCCGTTCCAGGGAGCACCAGCACGAATTCGTCGCCTCCATATCGCGCTGCCGTGTCGATCTCGCGGCAATGCATTTGCAGAATGTTCGCGAGCCTACAGAGAGCGCGACTTCCCACGGTATGCCCATGCACGTCATTGATCTTCTTCAGCCCGTCCAGGTCCAGTAGCAGCACCGCGAACGGCTTTCCCGTGCGCCCATATCTTTTGATTTCGCGGTCCAGGGCATCGAGAAGCCGCCGGTAGTTAGCAAGTCCCGTGAGGGCATCGCTTGTCGCCAACTGCCGCGCATGCTCCTCGGCACGTTTGTGCTCGGTTACTTCGGCGGCCAGCACCAGGCTCGTTACGGCCATGATGCCCATGAAAGTTTGTAGCTGCAGTAGCGAGGTGTTGACGGAACCTCTGGCGAAAGGGCCAAAACCGTGTAACGTGCCCCAAGTTGCAATCACGGCCAGAGCGCATACTGCAGTCACCGCCTTTCGCCGTCCAAACCGGAACGCCGCCCAGACCAGAAAAGGAATGCAGAGATACTCGAACGGATTGTTCTTTACTGTGGTATGAAAACCGCCTCCGAAAACAATCCAGCTCGTGGAAAACAGTCCCAGAAATAGAGCGGTGAGCTCAACAATCTGCCGGCGCGTCCAATTTAACCGGGGATTCTCCCACCATAAGAGTACAAACGGAGTGACCAACAAGGCGCCGACCGCGTCGCCCAGCCACCAGGTGGTCCAGATGGTTCCATAGTTCGTCCAGTCCGCGAATCCCTTCAAGGCGAGGGTTGTGACACCGATGGTGGCGCTTATCGCGGTACTCACCAGTCCTGCAAGGAGCGCGAATTTGAAGATGTCCTGTGCCCGCTCGAAGGCGCGCTGGCCGGATGCAAAGCGGTTGACCAAATAGCATCCTGCCACCCCTTCCAGTGTGTTTCCGGTGGCGATGCCGAGGGACGTGACCACGGAGCCTGCGGTCGTAATGTTTACGAGGAAGGCCCCCGCCAGGATGGCGGGCCAAACACGGTAACCTAGGATCAGGAATGCCGCCAGGGCGATACCGGTGCATGGCCAGACGGCCGAAGCGCTTGCGTTAACGAAAGCCAGTTTTAAGCCCAGTTTGCCCGCGAGGAAGTACGCGGCGGTCAGAGCCGCCACTAGGGGCAAATCCTTAATAAACCTCGAACGGACCATAGTCGGCCTTCCCTTTTCGCAAGGGCGCAAACTCTGGGACATGCACCGAGTTTTGCTCGGATGCCCAGTCTCTCCGTTCCAAGAACCCCAAAGCTTCTACTAAGTCATGATTTTACAACGATTTGGCAATGAAATGCTAGGTCACCAGTGCCCATTTGGGTAACGGGATTAGAGTCTGGGCAGCAGCCCTCCCATCACTTGTAGGGCGAGACCTGAGTCCACCCTTCTTTTCTTCCCTGGAGGGCACTACTTCAGCGATCGTGGCTCATGGGGGCGGACCGTCCGTCCATCGGTGCCGACGGCCCGAAATCACGGCGCGGTTCCTCGCAATTGTGTCGGTGCAGGCACACGAATCACTTCCATCGAATTCCTAGCTGCCTTTAGTTATCTGGTTGGGCAGGGCCTCTCCGGGCAAGAGTAAAAGACGACCGTGGTGTGGGGGACCGTACACGATTCCTCCTTGCCGCAATCGCACGCCCAGCCGATCTCGACCCTGTCCTTGTCGTGGTCGAGAATGATGGTGAGATGATCCTTCACTATTTCCCATTCTTCCGGGGTGAGTATTTTTCGACCCTTGGCCGTGCCTTGTGTCTCTGACATGCTTTCCTCCAATCAATTGTTGTCTTGCCTGCTCCCGGGGACAGATTTCTCTTGGCCTTTACTTAGGCCGATCAACGAGACCAATTGTTCCCGCTCCACACGCGCCTCCTGCAAGTCCCGCAGGTCGGAGTCTGCGCGCGCCCACAGACGTAGGAACTCATCGTAAGAGTGTACGGCTTGATTCCTATCTCCGGCCTTCGCGAGCACCCGGGCCAGGGTCAGATGCGCCTAGACCCAAGCGCTAGGGGAATCGTGATCAAATATCTCTCCCTTAAACTCCAAATAGCGTTGATAGGCTTCAACGGCACTGTCCCACTTCTTGCCAGCGACGAAGGCGTCTCCAAGCGCAGAAGGTATCTCGTAGGAAGGAAAGAATAAAGCGGCGCGCTGCTGACTTTCGATTGATGATGCAACATCGCCTGCCCCCAGGTCTACGGCGCCCTTCAGGTTATAGTAGCAACTGTGAGTATAGCCGCTGTCCCGTTGTGCGTTCAGATCACCTAGCAGCTTTAGGCGCTTCCGTGCAGTACTCAAATCCCCTAGCTGCACGGCCAACAGCCCGCTCCGCCGCAGTTCATGCTCCGGAAGCGGGTCACTTGAAGCCGGGGTCAGCCGCTGCACTTCTGCACGGGCCTCAACCACTTTCCCGCGCGTCAAGAGCACTTGCGCCAGCAGGTATCGCTGGACGGGTATCCAGGTATCGCTGTGGAGCTTCTCGCTCAGAACCAGTCCGGCGCGCAATGATTCTGTTGCATCACGAAGGCGGCCTTCGTAGATGAGCACTCGGGCAAGGTAAAGCTGGGCGAGGTTGTTCTCGTTGGGGTCTCCCTCCTTGCGTAAAAGCTCAAATTCCTGGCGCGCCGCCTGCGTGTTCCCCTGGCCCAAGTACGCTAGCCCCGCACCCCAGTGTAGTCTCGGGCTCCTGATCTGCCTTGCCTGAGTGGCCCGGAAATCCGATAGCGCCTCGGAAAAACGGTTGCTGCGATCCAAATAAAGGATCAAGCGACTGTGATCAGAGGCGCTGTTGGGATCAATTTCGACGGCATGCTTCACGGCGGCCAGACCCTCCTCCAGTCGGCCTGCCCAGGGGGACGTCTCTGCTAGCCCGCGGTATCCTTCCAAGTCGTCCGGATAGACTTCTGTGAGCAGCCGATACTGTTCGGCGGCCTTTTCGTAAAGCCCTTGGAATCCGTAGCCGTATGCGAGAATCAGATAGCGCTCGCGCTCGGTAACGCGGTCCAAATTCTGCCGGGCAAGCGCCATGTTCCTCTCCGCATTGTCTTGGTCTCCACGCCATTCGTAGGCGCGAGCCAAATAGAGGTGAGCCATGGCAAAATTCGGATCGAGTTCGACCGCGCTCTTGGCCAAGGGCAGGAAATTCTCGAAATCCGCTGCTGCATAGAATTCCATCGCCCTTGAATAGCGCTGCAGGGCTTCGAGCGAAGAAGTGGTGACACGGGCGAGGGGCTCGCTGCTTTGGGAGATCTGTGCGAGCGATTCGCCCATACGCTTTCGCAGACCTTTGGCTAAGGAATCAACCGCGGCGTAGAGCTGGGCAGTGGAGCCCAGCGTTGCGGTCTGCGTTAGCACCGGCGCTCCTTCCACTGGTTCCACCACTTGTACCGTGAGCGAATACTTACTGCCCGCAGGTTCGATGCGTCCGGTCAGCAGTGCACGATAATTTTCCCGGCGACAGATTTCTCGTCCCAAGGCGGCGTCCAGGCGGGAAAAGTTCCCCCGCCCCATGCGCTGCGCCGCTTCGAGAACTTCGGATCGCGGCACAAGCCGGACGTAGCGCGATTGATTCAGGGACTGTCTTATGGCCTCAGTAACAGTGTCGTCGAATAATTTTTCTCCCGTAAGGTTCTCGAAGTCGGCTAGCAAGACCGTGGCGTGCTGGCTCAGGACCGGCGCGCGGAAGTGGCGGTAAGCAAGCGTGGCCGCAATCAGAGCAAATACCGACACGCTCAGAGCCGCTATGACCCAAAGCCGGCTTCGGATCCGCGGGAAAACTTCAGCCCGCTGAGGCGAACGGGTGCCCAGGGACACCGAAACGCGCCGAAGGGCTGCCAGGTCCACGGCAAGATCGGCCGCGCTCGAGTATCGCTGAGCGGGATTCTTGGCGAGCATCTTCGCCACAATCCGTTCAAGTTCAGCGGGGACAGCCGAGTTTACTTCACGCAGCGGGGGCGGGTCTGCGTGCAGAATGCGTTCGCAGGTGGAAAGGAATCCATCCGCGCGGAAAGGATTTCGCGCCGCGAGCGCTTCGTAGAAAACCACGCCGAGCGAGTAGATGTCAGCACGGGCGTCCGACTCTTTTTCCTCTAGTACTTCGGGCGATACATAAGGCAAGGTGCCGGCAAATCCTCCGGCTTCCAGCGTTTCCAGAGTCGTTTCATCCTCGCGCCCCACAATTCGATGTGCGATCCCGAAGTCCAAAATCTTCACCTGCCCGGCAGGAGTCAGCATGATGTTCTCTGGCTTGACGTCGCCGTGAAGAATCTTGGCCTGGTGAGCAGCGACAAGGGCGTCAACGCACTGCGCGGCAATAGACAAAAATTCGTCCATCTTGAGCGGCTGCTCGAGCCGCCGGCGCAAGGTCACTCCCTCGACATATTCCATCACCAAGAACAGTTCGCCGCCGTCTTCGAAAGCATCATAAATGCTGGCGATGTGCGGCTCGTTCAATCGGCAGGCGTACTCGGCCTCGTGCAGAAAGCGCTCTCGATGGCGCAGATTAGATCGAAGATGGGGCGCAATACGCTTGAGCGCGACGGTTCGTTTGAGCTTCGTGTCCTCGGCACGGTAGACCTCCCCCATGCCGCCCGCGCCCAATTTGCAACGGATCAAAAACCGCCCAACAGAAGTCCCGCTCAGATCGCGGGTAATTCGAGAGGCAGGTTCCGGTTGGGCTAGGGGAGCAGCCATTTTCAATCTCGAAGAAGTCAATCAACTGGGGCATAGCATCGTCGGCAGAATCTCCGAAAAAGCCTGCAGCTATTGGACTAAGATTGGCTTCGCTTCTGGCCGCATCATACGCTTTGCCTCTTGGGGAAGTCCATTTCACAATTTGGGTAGATCAGTACTAGAACTTTTCAGTGGACTGGAGCTTCGAGCTTTTGGCGAACATTGGCCCACCAGCGACGCTCCGCTTGTCTGATGGACCGGACGGTTAAGTCCTGATACTCAAACCTGAGTGCCCGGTTTGCGTGTAAAGGATTGAGTCGCTTTTTCATGCTCGCCAGGCGTCCGCCGACTTCGCTGCAGGCCGCGTGAACGAGTAACGAGCAGGCCAGCCACCTGTGAGTCAGCCGAGACTTGGTTATTCGTAGCGCAAGGCTAGGACTGGATCGACCTTGGTCGCGCGGCGCGCAGGAATGTAACTCGCAATCAATGCGATTCCCAGAAGAAATAGCGGCACGCCAATGAACGCAATGGGATCATGCGAACCGATGCCGTAGAGCACTTTCGAAAGAACCTGCGACACCGCCGCGCAGCCTATCACGCCGACAAGAGCGCCGATCGCTACCGGCCGGAGTGCTTGCCGCAACACGAGACTCATCACCTGTCGCCCGTCCGCACCGAGCGTCATACGGATACCGATTTCGCGAATGCGCTGGCTCACACCATAGGAAACCATTCCGTAGACGCCAATAGACGCCAGCAGCAGCGCCAGCACTCCCAACGCGCCGGAAAGCGCTGCGACAATCCGCGAAGGCGTGCGCCAGATTTCCAGGTAGTCTTCGAGTCTGACCACATCCACAGACACATTGGGGTCAAGCGACTGCACTGTATCGCGCATTGCTTTCGCTACCGGTCCGTAGTCTCCGGCATGACGAACGAGCACATAGGTGCGCATGGTGTCTCGCGGCCCAGCGGGGAAGTAAAGGTAAGATCCGTTGAGCTCGCCAAGATGGGAGACTTGCGCGTCCTTGGCCACGCCGATCACCGTATCTTGTCGCCCGCTGCTCTCGCGCAAAGTTTTCCCGACGGGATCTTGGCCCGGCCAGAGACGACGTGCCGTTGATTCCGTGACGATGATCACTGCGGCATCGTCGCGCGACTCTGCTTGGGTGAAGCCGCGGCCCCGCACGATGGGAATCCCGATCAAAGAAAAATATCCTGGCGAAACGTGGTTGTATTCGATTAGATACTTTTCCGTCCGCCCAGGGACGGTCCAGCCGCCGTCCGCACTGAAATCATGGCTCAGCGGCGCGCACTCTGCTTCCGCAACTTCGACTACGCCTGGATAGCCTGCGACGCGTTCAGACATTTGCCGCGTAAAATCCGCCCCACGGTTTTCATCGTAACCTTGTGTCCCGAGATTCAGGAACATTGCGGCGACGCCTTTCATCTCAAATCCCGGATCGACCGTTTGTGCGTAATGCAACCCACGCATCAGCAATCCGGCCGCAATCAGCAGGATCATGCACACCGCCACCTGGACGCCGACCAGTGTGTTGCGGAGTATTCCCCCGCTCCTAGCCTTTCCCATCAGCCCGCCGCCATCGCCCTTGATCGCGGAGCTCAAGTCCTGCCGCGTCGCGTGGAGCGCCGGCAGCAGTCCAAACACAATCCCAGTCAAAGCCGTCAACGCCAATGAGTACGCCCATACGCGCAGGTCCGGGTTCACATTCCACACCAGCCGCGGAGCACCGCGCGGCAAGTGAGCCAGCACAAATCGCGCGATGCCCTCCATCGACCATAACGCCACGAGGGAGCCCAGCGTCCCGCCAAGAAACGCAATCAGCAGGCTCTCCGTCAACAGTTGCCGAACAATCTGCCAGCGGCTTCCTCCAATCGAAAGCCGGATCGCAATTTCTTTTTGCCTCGCTGATGCTCGCGCGAGGAGCAAATTCGCCACATTCGAGCACGCAATCAGCAGGACCAATCCCACTGCCGCCAGCACCACAGCCCCAATTGCAAACACAACAGTTCGTTCTTCCGGCCGGCCCATGAATGTTGCGCGATGAATCACCAATGTTGTTGTCCGCCCGGGATATTGCTGATCAATCTGTCCCGCGATTACGCCCAAATCCGATCGCACCTCCGCGATCGAAACACCTCCCTGCATTCGCCCCAGCATTGCCAGCCAACCGGTATTATCTTCATGGAGAGTGTCACGGTCGGGCTCCAAGGCCTTCTGCATCGTGACCGGCGCCCAGAATGCGCTCGGCCAAGGGTCGAGCCCCTCAAATCCAGGCGCGGCGATCCCAATCACGACAAATTTCGCGCGATTCAACAAAACAGTTTTTCCCACAATCAGAGGATCGGCGCCGAATCGGCTTTTCCACAGATCGTCGCTCAGCACCACGACGGCGCTCGCTCCGGGCGAACTGCAATCTGCATCCACAAATACCCGCCCCAACGCCGGCCGCTCCGCAAGAACGACAAAAAAGTTGCAAGATGCCGCTGCTCCCATCAGTTGTGTGGGGCTCTCTCCTCCCAACGTCGCTTCCAAGAACGGCTCGTAAGCCAGCAATCCTGAGAAGACATGATTGTTATCGCGGTAGTTTTTGTATTCCGCGTAGGAAAACAGCCCGGGTTCGCCATGAACATTGCGCGAAAGCTTTCCATGGAAGATCTGGTCGACACTAACAATCTGTTCGGCCCTTGGAATAGGAAGCAGCCGCAGCGCTACTCCATTCAGCACGGAGAAAATCCCCGTGTTCACGCCGATGCCAAGGGCGATCGCCAGTACCGCGACCGCCGTAAACCCCGGATTCTTCGACAGTGTCCGCGCTCCGTAGCGGAGGTCGCGCCAAAATGTTTCTAGTGACGCGAAGCTCCACGTCTCGCGGCAGATTTCCCTCAGCCGCGTGGTATTTCCAAATTGACGCCGCGCCGCGTACTTCGCCTCTTCGGCGGCAATTCCCTTCGCGCGGTGCTTCTCTTCACGCATTGCCAGGTGGAATGCGAGTTCGTCATCCAAATCTTTGTCGAGCTGCTTCCGCCTCAAAAGCGCTTTCACTCGCGCCCAAATTTTCATACTTGATTCTCCAAACTCATCAAGCCCTTCACGCCGTCTGCATTACTCGCGCGATCGCCCCGGACATCTTCCGCCAGTACTCCGCCTCCTGAGCCAATTCTCTCCGCCCCGCCGCGGTCAACGAGTAGAACTTCGCGCGCCGATTGTTCTTCGAACTGCCCCACTCCGCGGCAAGCATTCCGCGCAGCTCCAGGCGGTGCAACGCAGGATAGAGAGCGCCTTCTTCCACGTGCAGCACGTCATTCGAACTTTCGTGGATCCACTCCGCCACGGCGTAACCGTGCTTCGCCCCGCGCGCCAATGCTTTCAGCACCAGCATGTCCAGCGTTCCCTGCACCAGATCTCCCTGTTTTTCCATTCCTTCTCCCATAACATTCTTAGGGGAGTCTCCTACTTTTCCCCTAAGCGCGCAAGGGGAAAGTTTTGTTTCCACCTTCTTCAATTCCGCACCGTTCTATTTTTGTTGTGATGTGGACCGCATCACCCGTTCGAGTGATCTGGGTCCATGTTGGGTTTCCAGTTCAATACAGAGGGATAAAAACGGCGTGACGGTCGACCAAGTGGGCTGCTAGGACGGCCTAGCTAGATCAGTAAAATTATTTAATTGCTGTCTTTATTAAGACCTTTCAATGTGCGGTGGCGCAATTTGCCGAGTTCGCGATTCAGGAAATGCTTGCGCCCGATAAAGGGCAAGAGCGGACTGCGGCGCTTCTCCACTCTGCTGCGGGCGTGCTTCAGTCGTGCGTCTCCACGGAATATTCCCAACGCGTGGTCGAGTCTGTCTAATGCCTTTTCGCGCAGCCCCGCGGCTGCGTACACCTCTCCAAGGTTGAGGTGAAATTGAATCTCGTTAGGCCTTAGTTGCACGGCCATTTCGCAAAGCTCCGCGGCCTTGTCCCACTTCCGTTCTGCTCGCCCAATCGACAAACCGAGAAAGGACATATAGTAAGGATTATGCTTGTCGCATTCGAACACCCTTCGCAATTTCACCAGCGCCTTTTGAGGGTATTCGTTCTTGAGTAGCTTGACGCCTTCCTTGAATTCAGCCATGGGATCAAACTCGGCGGTGCTCATGGCACTCTCTGCTGCGATTCCGAGACTCATGGAGGTCCTCCGAACGAATGTCGCCTACACCTAAATCCTGACGCGTCGCTTGCCAGGAATCTACTGGTCGAATGGCCAGTATTAACCAAAAGGGTTAAAACCCAGCTTGTCTGTTCCGTTTCAACGTTCGGACGTTCCTACGTTCAGACGCGCCCCTGCTACACTGTTGCACCAATGGCACGGCAACGGCTTGGGCAACACTTTCTGGCGGATTTGCAGTGGCGCGAAGAGATTGCGCGGGCGATTCGCGTTTCGCCGCATTCCACGGTGCCGATTCAGCGCGAGGATCAGCACTGCTGGATCGAAATCGGCGCGGGGCACGGCGAAATGACGGAGCTGCTGCTCGGCACGGGCGCGCCGGTTTACGCGATTGAATTCGATGCTCCCCTCTTCGCCAGCCTGCAAAGGCTGGCGCAAAAATTTCAGAATCTTACGACCGTGCATGGCGACGTACTGGAAACGGACATCTGGTCGCTGGCTTCCGGGCGGCGTATTTTCATTTATGGAAATCTGCCTTACTTCATTACCTCGCCGATCCTCCATCATCTTTTTCACTTTGCGAATGTGATTGATGAAATGCACGTGGTGATTCAAACGGAAGTGGCGCGGCGGCTGGCGGCTGAACCGGGCACACGCGAGTATGGCTACCTCTCCGTGGTCACGCAGTTCTACACGCGGCCGGAATTTGTTTTCGAGATTCCGCGCAGCGCGTTCGAGCCGCCGCCGGAAGTTACCTCGGCGCTGGTCACGCTGCGTTTGCCAGGTGAACGCGCGAAGCTGGGCCTCGGCGACGATGCGCACTTCCTTAATTTTGTGAAATTGTGTTTCTCGCAGAAGCGCAAAACGCTCGTGAATAATTTGCGGGCGCTCGCGAAACCAGACCGCGTTCGCGAGGTGCTGGGGTCGCTGGATTTGCGCCCCGACGCTCGCGGAGAGCAGCTCACTGTTGCGCAGCTGGCAGAACTGCTTTCTTTTTTAGTACCGCGGAAGGAAACTGCGTCATGACCTCAGGCTGGAGCTCTAAGCCGGGGAGCCTGATGTTAGAGGGACGGAGGGACCCAGCCGCGACATTGCGCGACACGGGACGATGACGCTTCTTGGCGCTTGCAGTGGGCTTGGCGGAAACCTAAACTCCCTACATGATTGCGGCCTGCCCTCCTCGCAGATTCAACACCTGGTTGGCGCTAGCAGTCATCACATGCACGCTCGGCTTGCCTTCCGCCAAGGCACAGGTCCATCCTGCTTGGCCCCCGGTGCCGCCCGAGGAGGTGGCGCTCAAGGACAACGCTTTCGAGCCGGGCGCTCCCGCTCTGATCCTTGAATACCAAGTACAAACTGACAACGCCAAGTCCACAGAGACAACCTACAAACGGATCAAGATATTTCGTGAAGAAGGCAAGAAATTCGCGGATGTGGAAATCCGCTATTTTGAGAAATTTACACGAGTGGAGGAGATTCAAGCACGAGTCACCTCGCCATCCGGGAAGTCGGAGGATTTTAGTGGCACGATCTATGATAAGGACGTGGTAAAACTGAAGAAGTTCCGCTACAGCGCCAAAACATTCACCCTTCCCAACATCGAGATCGGCGCAGTCATCGAGTATTCTTACCGCTTGCACTGGCATTCGGACATTCCTGATGTCTTCAAGCATCCCTCTCAGTACCTAATCAGGGAAGCGTACGCGTATCCTGCCGCGCAATGGGAGATTCAGCAGGATATTGGAGTGCGGCACGCCCGCTTTACATTGCATCCTATCAAAGGCGCGCCCACGCAGACTTACGCCCGCTCCCTGCCAAAAGACTCCGTTCAAGTGACGCTTCCAGACGGCGGCCTGGAACTGGAAGTCAACTACATCCCGGCATTTCAAGCGGAAGAGTATTCGCCGCCGGAAGAAAATCTGAAAGTGCGCGGGGATGTTTACTACACGCTGGGGATGTACGGGCTGTACGGGCAGTCTTCTTACTGGCAAAGTGTGGCGCGGCAAGAGGCCGAGTACTACGACAAATTCATAGGAAAACCGAAGGACGTGCAGGATGAAGTACAACGCATAATCAGCCCCGGGGATTCCGACGAAACAAAGTTGCAGAAGATCTACGCACGAATTCAACAAATCCGGGCGCTCAGCTACGAACCAGACAAATCGAAGAAAGAACGAAAACAAGAAAGCCTAACGGAAAACAAGAATGCGGAGGAAGTTCTGCGCCGAGGTTATGCCTTCGCCAATGAAATGAACCTGGCCTTCATCGCACTGGCCCGCGCGGCTGGACTTCAGGTGTATCCCTTCCGCGTTGCCGCAAGAAACGGGGCTTTTTTCGATGCGGGGCGGCTTGATCCAAATCAGCTCAATGCGCTGGTAGTGGAGATAACGATTGGTTCAACTTCAAGGTTTGTGGACCCAGCAACTTTATATTGCCCAGACCGTTTTCTTCCATGGGAGGAAACCGATGCCGGAGGAATCCGCGTGGATCGTCGCGCCGACAAAATGGAGAAAACACCTATACCGGAAAGCAAGGATGCGATTATCCGGCGCGAAGCAGAATTCCATCTTGATGCGGAAGGAAACCTCGATGGAAAACTCGCCATCACTTATGAAGGCCGGGAAGCGCTCGGACGGCGGCTGGCGGCCATAGAACTGGATGAAACGGAGCGGCGCAAGCAAATGGAAGAAGAAGTGCAGCATCTTATTTCGCAGGGCGGGACTGTAAAGCTTCTCTCCATAGAAGGATGGAAGACCCCGGAAGCGCCGCTCAAAGCGCAGTTCGAGGTTCAAGTCCCGAATTATGCGAGCAGGGCGGGAGAGCGGTTGCTGGTGCCTGTCGGAGTGTTTCAATCGGGCAGACAACATCCATTCGCTTCGAGCCGCCGAACAAATCCGGTTTATTTCAGATATCCGGCTGAGTCTTACGATGATGTGACCCTCACGCTGCCAGCGAACTTTCAGGTCGAGTCGCGTCCCGCATATGGAAAGAGCGAGCGCGGATTCGCCTCGTACGAGTCGTCCGCCGAAAAAGAGGGAAACGCTTTGCGCCTAAAGCGCGTTTTCAAGATGAAAGGCTATTATTTTCTCGCGGATAAGTACCAGGATATCCGGCAATTTTATGAGCGGGTTCGATACGCCGACGAGCAGCAGGCGACACTCAAACCGATTCAGTCGCAGGCTAAATAGTAAAACTGAAGGATAAAAATGCCCCCTGGGTAAGGCGGGCCCTACTGAGGCGAGGAGTTGGGCGGGTCAGGAGACGGCTTCGACTTCTTTTTTCACGGTCGCGACGAGCCGATCGGGATAGTCACTCATAATGCCGTCCACTCCCGCGGTCATCAGCATGCGCATGTGCGCGGGGTGATTGACGGTCCAGCAGACGACTTGCAAATCTTTCTTGCGTGCTTCGGTGAGCAGCGTTGGCGTGACCAGATCTCCGCGCACGACCAATTGCCGCGCGCCCACTTCCACTGCTTTCTTTATGGGATTCTCAATCTGCCCGTCGAAGAGCAGTCCGGTCATGACCGTCGGCTCGATCCTTCGCAAATTGTGGACCAAAGAAGCGTCAAAGGAGATCACCACGGCACGGGCGATTTCTCCTGATTCACGGAGCGCGCCGATGAGAGCATGCTCGCCGCCCCAGGAACCGCCAGGCTTTAGTTCAAGATAAAAAACGATGTCGTGTTTTTTGGAAAATTGGAGAATTTCCTCGAGGGTGGGGATGCGTTCGCCGGAAAACTCGCTTCCGAACCATGTGCCGGCATCCAATTGACGCAATTGCGCGAGGGTCAGATCGTGCACCGCTCCGGTGCCGTTGGTGGTGCGATTCACGGTGGCGTCGTGAATGGCCACAAAGCGCGCGTCGCGAGAAAGCTGCAGATCGGTTTCGATAAACGTCGCGCCCATGGCCACGGCTTTGCGAAACGCCGCCAGCGTGTTTTCCGGCGCGTGTCCTGATGCCCCGCGATGTGCGATCAATAGCACGAAGCCGCTCCCCTTGCTGCGATCCGGGTTTGCTTAACAGGGCGGCCCGAAAAAAGTCTCGCCCTGGGTGAGAGTTTTTCGCCTGCTCCGGCCGCTCACTCATAATACTAACACCCAATTTATTTCTGCTTGGGAGCACCCAATTGGGTTGCACCGTGAATCTAACTGGTAGTAGCAGCTTGAAATGTTTGTCGAGGAGGAAGTCATGAGAAAGCGACTACGGGCCTTGTTCGTAACTTTGATGCTGGCCATGGCCATGGTGGCCACGTCATACGCTGGGACAGCTGAAAAGCAAGAAAATAAAAAGCAGCGCAGCGAAGAAAAATATCGGGGAAACCTGACGAAAGAAGTGCGGCACCAGTTGGTGATGCTGCCGTGGTACTCGGTGTTCGATAACCTGGAGTACAAGGTGGACGGCGACAAAGTGACTCTTTACGGGCAGGTGACACGGCCAAGCCTGAAGTCCGATGCCGAGGCGGTGGTGAAAAACCTCGAAGGCGTGGCCTCGGTGGTGAACAACATCGAAGTGCTGCCTGTTTCGACGATGGATGACCAGCTTCGCCGCGCCGTGTACCGCGCGATATATGGCGATGCAGCGCTCTCGCGATACTCTATTCAAGCGGTGCCGTCCATACACATCATCGTGAAGAATGGAAACGTCACGCTGGAGGGAGTGGTGGACAGCGAGATGGACAAGAATGTCGCGAACTTGCGCGCCAGTGCAGTCGCGAACGTGTTCTCCGTGAAGAACAATTTGGTGGTCGGCTGAGATTGGAAATATGTGCATTCGTTCGAATCGAGCGATTCCAACGAAGAATCATATTCGAGCGAAGTGAATAAAGCGAAGTATAGAAATTTATTGACACGGCGAAAGTGTGAAAATTTCTCTACACTTAGCCCGCCCTTTTCCGCGGATTCGCCGCGGCCTCCGAGGGGTTCTTCTATCTGCTTGAGCGAATGAGACTTAGGGAGGACGATTCGTGGTCCGTTGGCCTTCGAATTGCCTTTATTCCCCTACAGCCAGGCTCTTGTTCCATTTCGTACGGGAAAGGGGCGAGCAAAACCATGGCGACTGCCGCTGCCAGACCGGATCGTGCGCTCGATCCGATGCCTTTCACGAATCGCATCGTTGCGATGAATTCCGCGCCAGCGGATTTCGATCCCACGCGGGATCTTCCCCAAGGTTTTCTGAATTTTCTTGCCCCACTTCATGCCGCGCTCACGCTGCGGCAGCGCGCGTTGATTGCGCGACGGGAGTTTGCGCTGGCCGAAGCGCACACGGGCAAGGTTCCCGATTACCTGCCGCCCTCGGTGGCCACGACAAATTCATGGCGGATTGAGCTTCCGGCGTGGTGCGTGGATCAGCGAAATCAGATGACAGGGCCGGCGGATGACGCTGACCTCGTGGTGAAGATGCTGAATTCCGGGGCACCCGGCGTGATGCTCGATTTGGAAGATTCGAACGCCAATTCCTGGGAGCACAATTCGCTCGGGATCAAAAATATTCTGGAAGCACTGGCGGGAAGGCTCACTTATTTCGACCGCAAGCGCAACAAGACAGTGGGGATCAATCCCAGCACGACGGTCGTTTTCACGCGGCCTCGCGGATTGCATATTCATCAGGCTGGTGTGCTCCCGGGGGAATTGCTGCCCGCTTCGCTTTTTGATGTAGCGATGGTGGCGTATCAAGTGGACTTCAGCGCGCTGAATCATCCGCTGTGCATTTACATTCCGAAGTCGGAGTCCGCTGACGAGGCGCTTTGGTGGCGCGATCTCTTTCAGATGATTGCGCGGCTCAAGGGCTTGCCTGCAAATTCCATCAAGTGCATGGCGCTGGTCGAATCGCATCCGCTGGCATTTCAGATGGAAGAGTTTGCGTGGAATTTGCGCGAGCACATCGTCGGGCTGAATCTGG
>Ga0307471_100000798_pt1 | contig 16508 bp, 14 predicted proteins | sample atmos_gasesAM3C__2_FD_204566 | JGI IMG/M metagenome (GOLD analysis project Ga0307471, IMG submission 204566) | Hardwood forest soil microbial communities from Morgan-Monroe State Forest, Indiana, United States - atmos_gasesAM3C_515 | ecosystem: Environmental > Terrestrial > Soil > Temperate... | reverse complement strand
GATCGCCCAAGAGTCTGTGCTACAGTGGTTTACAGCTACCAACAACGGGGCAAAGGAGCTCATGGCGATCCTGGTGACCGGTGGCGCCGGATATATCGGCAGCGTCACTGTCGAGCGGTTAACAAACAAAGGCGAAAGCATCGTCGCTCTCGACGATCTCGCTCACGGCCGTCGCGAATCGATCGACGGCGACGTCCCCTTCTATCAGGGTTCCGTCGGCGACCGCGCACTTATCGCTCGAATCGTGAAAGGCCACGCAATCGAATCCTGCGTCCATTTCGCATCGCTAATCAGTGTCGGCGAATCCGAACAGCGTCCCGCCGAGTATTTCGAGAACAACGTTCAGCAGGGAATTTCGCTGGTTGGTGCGCTGCTTCAAGCCGGCGTCCGCCATTTTGTTTTTTCCTCCACCGCCGCCGTCTATGGCGACTCTGAGAAAATGCCGATCGGAGAGGATTCTCCTCAGTGGCCGAAGAATACGTATGGCTGGACGAAATTTACCTTGGAGCGTCTTCTCGAAACCTACGACACCGCCTACGGCCTGAAATCAATTTGCTTGCGTTATTTCAATGCCTCCGGCGCCACCGAACGCTGCGGCGAAGATCACGACCCCGAAACTCACTTGATCCCCAACGTTCTTGCAGCCGCGGCCGATCCGCAGCGCGAGGTGAGAATATTCGGCAATAAATACCCGACGCCCGACGGCACCCCTATTCGCGACTACGTGCACGTAGCCGATCTCGCCGACGCGCACATTGGGGCTCTCGAGCATCTACGGCGTGGCGGTGCGTCCCACGCGCTGAATCTAGGGACTGGCCGCGGCTATTCAGTGCTAGAAGTCGTCGAAGCGGCCCGTCGCCTCACAGGTTGCCCGATCCGCGTTCGAATCGAGGCGCCGCGAGCGGGCGATCCACCCCGTCTGGTTGCAGATCCCTCGCGCGCCAAATCCATTCTCGGTTGGTCTCCCGCCCAATCCGATTTATCCTCGATCATCCAATCGGCCTGGGATTGGCGGAAAAAATTTCCTCACGGCTATAAATCTCTCACCAGCGCCAAATAACCCCGGTTTTTCGGTTCGATATACTCATAGGACAATCTCTTCTCCAACGCGCTTCTTGGAACGCGTCGCCAGAGTATCTTTGAACTGGGGCACAGCTCGGTTCGATTAATCGCCGAAAAGGCGAATTCCCAGCGCTCGACCTCATCGCACGCTCAACCACATTTCGCAGTCACGAAGGCGCGCGTGAACTGCCAAGTCTGAGTTCCACGAAAAGTTCATCAATAACTTTTTCGTTCGATAAGCTGTGAGGCGTGATGAGAACTGCAAAGCATCTTTTCTGCATAAGACTTCTGGCTGCATCCCTCTTTATCTTTTGCGCCGGTCGCGCTTCCGCGCAATCTGACTACGCCGTGATCAAGGTCGACGACGGAGGAACCATCACCGGAACGGTTAAATGGTCCGGTCCCGTCCCCAAAGCTCCAAAACTTCCCATCACCAAGGACGCGAGCGTTTGCGATCCCGAATCGCACGAGGTTCGCGACCTCGAGCGACTCGAAATCGGCTCCGATAGTGGTGTCGCGAATACCGTCGTGTTTCTGAAGGATGTCACCAAAGGGAAGGCCATGGACCTTCCTGAAGCACGCGAGCATCTGGATCAGAAGAATTGCCGCTACGTTCCGCACATCATGCTCATTCCGCAGGGCGGCAACCTCGATGCCAAGAGCAGCGATCCTGTTCTGCACACCGTGCACATGACGGGCGCTGCCTCTAACAACATTCCTTTTCCCATGCAAAATCAGGTCATCGCGGTCAATCTGCCGCGCAACGGTGTGGTGGAACTGAAATGCAATGCCGGGCACGTCTGGATGAACGCCGAGATCCTCATCGTGACGCATCCTTATTACGCCGTCACCGATGCACGTGGCTCCTTCAAACTGACCGATGTGCCGCCCGGCGAGTATGAGATCGAGGCTTGGCATGAAGGCTGGCAGAATATGTCGGAAGAATCGGTTCTCGATGTCGCTGCTCAGGTGAGGGTAAAGCGGCCTGTCTACAGCCCGCCGCAAACATGGGCGAAAAAGGTCAACGTGAAACCGGGAGAAACCGCGGAAGTTAATTTTGCGATCTCCGCGAAATAGAAAACAAACCTGAAGGCTCGCAAATTAACAGTCAGCAGCAATACGCGGCGCCGGTCTTGTAGATGCATCGAGTATTTAGCGGCCTAGCTAAGGCCACATCTCCACAGGTAAAGACACTTCAAAGAACGGACTTTCTTAATCACGTCGCAAATACAGAGCCCCGCTGCCTCGATGACTAGGGTGATATGGTTCTCCAATTGAGTAACCTCGGGGGCATGTTGCACGGGAACGGTCTTGTTGCAATCTTCCGGTACTGAGCAGCTAACCCGAAGTTCAACAACCTTGAATGTGTACAACAATCTGTAGTCAGTAACAGTTTCGCTGCACTTATGGCATTCAAACTGCGATTGCTTCGCGCTGTTCAAAGCGGCTTGCTGCAGTAGCGGAGGACCACTGGTTACAACCGCTGACGCAACCTTCCCGTCCTGCCGAATGTCGAGCGCCAACTCTATATCACCCGTGATTCGCGCTTGTAATGCAATTGCAGGGTAAACCGGCGGGGACAGTTTAGTCAGAACAACAATAGTCTGCTGAATGCTGGGGCTGGACGGAGTTTGACCCGAACAGTGCACAATTGGGAAGAACAACAAAATCAGTCCGGCAAAAATCCACCTAAAGAGGGAGAGCCTGATCATGCGCAGAGTGTATTCCGGGTTAAGGTCGCCATCCAAGCCTTTGTCGTCAACAATTGCGGTACTTTTGGACGACTGGTTCATTTCTAGGTTAGTTCGCGAGGGAAAAATTTGGGACGAGGTCTGAATGGTGGAGTGCCCGCTAAATCGACCAAAATCAATGAGCCAAATGTCGTTTAAGTTTTCATAGTTCCAAAAATCAAGAAGCCCCGGCCGTAACGCCGGGGCTTTCTTGCTAACCGCTCCTGAATCCGCCTTACTGCTTGCGGCCGTTGTGCTTCTTGTTGTAGATGTTGCGCGATGCCCGATTTTGCTGCTGGTTCAATGCTTTCTTGTCTGCGCCCGTCAGCTTTCCGCCGTTGGCCTCGCGCATTCCCGACTCTTCACGGTTGATGCCCTGTTGCTGCTTCTCGAGCTTGGCGGTTTCTCCCGGCGTCAACTGGCCGCTCTTCACTCCCTGCGCGATGCGGTCCTGCTGATTTTCTTTGCGCTGGCCCACTTCGCCCGGTCCGTCGTGCTGCACGGCGCCATTGTGCTTGTCGTCGTAGATCTGGTTCGACAGGCAATTCTGCTGGTTGTTCAGTTTCGTGCGGTCAGCAGCCGTAAGGTGGCCGTCGTCTTCCGAACGCATCGTGCGCTCTTCCTTGTTCAGCCCGGCTTCCTTGGTTTCGAGGTTCTTCGTTTCGCCGGCTGTCAGTTGGCCGCTCTGTACGCCCTGTCCGATTCGATCCTGCTGGTTCTCCTTGCGCTGCTGAATAGTTTGCGGCGGGTCGTTCGTCGTTGTCGATTGCGCGAAAATGGCGGGCGCCGACAGAACGAAAATCGCTGCACCCGTCAGAACTGCATTCATCACTTTCATCTCATCCTCCCCGTGTATAAAGTGCGTTAGTTCGGTTTGGCCTTCCGCCTTCACCACGGAGGCCATATGCCCATCAAACACCGTCTTGCTGCTAAAGTTGCGCGGTCTGACTAGATCTGCCGTAAGCCCCACGGAGGCAGTGCCTTGCAAGGAAATACCACGATTCCCGTTGCTCCGATTCAGCATCCAACTTTGTAGCGGATGCGTACTTATAATAATGAGATATAGAATGCCGTCAGGAATCTTTCATGCCGAATAAGAAAAATCCGGATTTGACCTACGCCGACGTGACGCCGAAAGGAGTCTACATGGGGCGGCGCAATTTCTTGCTGGGGTTGGTCGCTACGGCTGGCGTAGTCGAAGGCTACAAAAAGCTCTCCCATCTTCCGTCCGCATCTGCGGCTGGAAATGCCCCAGTGAAATTGACCGGCTTCACAAAGTGGCCGGGCAGCACTTCGGAAGAGCAAACGCCGCTGGAAAAGACCACCCACTACAACAACTACTACGAATTCGGCACGGGTAAAGGCGATCCCGCCGATAACTCCAAGAATTTCGTCACCGTGCCATGGACCGTGTCCGTGGAAGGCGAAGTAAAAAAGCCGCACAAGTTTTCAATGGACGAAATTATGAAGCTCGCGCCGCTCGAGGAACGCATCTATCGCCACCGTTGCGTCGAAGCCTGGTCCATCGTCGTTCCGTGGATTGGATATCCCTTCAGCGCGCTTGCAAAGTTGGTCGAACCCACTGCCAGCGCAAAATACGTCGCGTTCCAGAGCTACTACGACGTGAAGCAGATGCCCGAAGGCCCGCTGGCGGGCATCGAGCTGCCGTATGTCGAGGGGCTCAGAATAGATGAAGCGATGAATCCGCTCACATTGCTCTCAGTTGGCATGTACGGTGAAACCCTCCCGAACCAGGATGGTGCGCCCGTGCGCATGGTGATTCCCTGGAAGTACGGATTCAAGAGCATCAAGTCGCTCGTGAAAATCCGTTTCGTGAAAGATCAGCCGCCCACCACCTGGAACATTTCCAATCCACGCGAATACGGCTTCTATTCCAACGTGAATCCCGCCGTGGACCACCCGCGCTGGAGCCAGGCCCACGAGCACCGCCTGAAAGGCGGCCTCGGATTATTCGACAAGCCGATTCCAACTCTGATGTTTAATGGATACGGCGACCAGGTCGCCAGTCTGTACACCGGCATGGATCTGCGCAAGTATTACTAGCAATTCGGCGGGAGCCTCTGCGTAGGGACTCTGCAGTTCGGCGCGAACCTCCTGCTTTAGCACGTTGCAGTTCAGTGGTTAGCCTCCGCCTTAGCATTTGGCAGTTCGGTGGGAGCCCCCTGCTTTAGCAGGGGGGAGCTGGACTTCAGTCCAGCGGAAAAAGACAACAATCACGGGATGGGCTTTAGCCTGGGCGTTACGATTTAAATTATGTCGCCGCACTTTGAGTGCGAGTGCCCAACAACTTTAACGCACTCAGATTTATCCCGTAGCTCAGGTCCCATTCCGGCCGCCTTCAGCCGGAATTGACCTGAGGCCCTTGACGTTGTCCAGCGGGAGCGCTCGTTGAATTCGATCCTCACCAGCAAATGGACGAAGGTCGTCGTATTCCTGATCTGCCTCCTTCCGCTCGCAATTCTCGTCTGGCGCGGCCTGCACAATAATCTGTCAGCCAACGCCGTTCAATTCGTCGAACACTGGACCGGCGATTGGACACTGCGGTTCTTGATTTTCACCCTCGCCGTCACGCCACTGCGCAAAATCCTGAAGTTGCCGCAACTAATCCGTTTCCGCCGCATGCTCGGCCTCTTTGCGTTTTTCTACGCCTGCCTTCATTTCACCACCTGGCTCTGGCTTGACCGCTACTTCAACTGGCCCGAAATGCTGAAGGACATCGGCAAGCGCCCTTTCATCACCGTAGGCTTCACCGGTTTTGTCCTCATGATTCCGCTCGCCATCACCTCAACGGCCGGATGGATCCGCCGCCTCGGCGGCCGGCGCTGGCAAATGCTCCATCGCGCTATCTACCTCAGCGCAATCGCAGGCGTGATTCACTACTACTGGCTCGTGAAATCCGATGTTCGCAAACCTCTGCAATATGCTGCAGTCGTTGGAATCCTGCTGGTGTGGCGACTCGGCTCGTGGTTCAACGGCCGCCGCCACGGCGCTCAAGCAACCGGCGCTATCCCACGGGAAGAGCCAACCACCGCCGAAACTGCATAGACCTTACACATCCCGTTCATAAATCCTGCTGATGTTTCCCATTACTATTTGTCTATTGCGCCGGTCGCAGCGACAGCGAAAAATGGAATCGAGAATGGAAATGCGTCCAACCCGCTCAGCCGTGCAAATCGAGGAATTGGCCAACAGCATTACGCACGGAATTGGCCTGGTTCTCAGCATCGCTGGTTTCGTTGTGCTGCTGGTGTTCGCCATCCTGCGCGGCGGCGCCCTGCAAATCGTCAGTTGTGCCGTTTACGGAAGCACTCTCGTTTGCGTCTACGCTGCTTCGACGCTCTATCACGCTCTGCATTCACCGCGCACCAAGCGCGCTCTGAAAATCTTCGACCACTGCGCGATTTATCTGCTCATCGCCGGCACGTACACGCCATTCACCCTGGTGACTCTCCGCGGCGGATGGGGCTGGTCGCTTTTCTCGATCGTGTGGGCTCTCGCCATGGCGGGAATCGTCTTCAAGTTCTGGTTCGTTGATCACTTCAAAATTCTATCCACCGCGCTGTACCTCGCAATGGGTTGGATCGCCCTGATTGCGGTGAAGCCATTGCTTTCCTCCATCCCGCCGCACGGCATCTACTGGCTTCTCGCGGGCGGCCTCCTTTATTCCATCGGCATCGCATTCTTTGCAGCTCGCCGCCTTCCGTTCGGTCACGCGATTTGGCACGTCTTCGTAATCGCCGGAAGCGCCTGCCACTACTTCGCGGTCCTCTTCTACGTCATCCTTCGCTACAAAATTTAAACGCCACCCCATTGGAGTGCGACGGCTTGCCGTCGCGGTTCTACATGCACATCAGCAAGCCCACTGATGGCCTTCGGAATAGTCGGAAACGCCGGCACCCGGCACCGGTTTCGTACCGCTGGCCTCCGGCCGGCGTTTTTGAATTTTATCTTGATTTCTAATCGGCTGATTTTTGCCACTCAAACGTTGCCGGCCCGCAACTAGTCTTACGCACAGGTGTGTCGGGAACGCCCTTCGTTTACAATAGATAGCAGACGGTTGATCATCTCAAACTCACGAGAAAATTTATCAAACTCATGACCAAACTGAACGTGGGACCAGGCAGCGCTTTTAGCTTCCCGACCTCACTCCGCACACCGGAGCGGGCAAAGTCTAACCGCAACAGTCAATTAATAGAAATTTGTGTAAATTCCTGGAAACAAGGCTTCATCAAATTCTAACCGCAACAAAAACGCACTTTTCGCGATCTTGCCTGTTTCAATTTTCCTGGTGCTGTGCGGAATGCTTGCCTCCTGTGCTAACACGATGAGTAGCTCCGCCACCGCTCCCGTCATCACCGCGCAGCCTGCTAACGCTACAGTTACCGTCGGGCAGCCGGCAACATTCACCGTCGCGGCGGCTGGCACCGCACCCCTCAGCTATCAGTGGACCAAGAATGGAATGAGCGTCGGAACGAACTCAGCGACCTACACCACAGCCGCGACCACTTCGTCCGATAACAACGCAAAAATTCATGTCACGGTCAGCAATTCGAAGGGAAGTGCGCCAAGCAGCGTCGTCACTCTCACCGTCGATGCCGCCTCGACGAAACCTTCGATCACCACGCAACCAGCGAATGTCACCGTCACAGTCGGCCAGACCGCAACCTTCACCGTGGCCGCGACGGGTGCAGCTCCTTTAACGTATCAGTGGACAAAGACTGGAACGAACGACGGCACGAATTCCGCGACGTACACGACCGCCGCGACCACCTCGGCTGACAACGGCGCCCAGATTAAAGTGACCGTAAGCAATTCGGCAGGAAGCACGCCCAGCAGCACCGTTACCCTCACCGTGAATGCTGCCGCGACGAAACCATCGATTACCACGCAGCCGGTGAGCGTCACTGTTACAGTCGGCCAAACCGCAACCTTCACTGTGGCCGCTACGGGTGCAGCTCCTCTAACGTATCAGTGGACAAAGAATGGAACGAATGTCGGAACGAACTCTGCGACCTACACCACAGCCGCGACCACTTCATCCGACAACGGGGCTCAGATTCAAGTAACCGTGAGCAATTCCGCTGGAAGCACTCCGAGCAGTATGGTCACGCTCACCGTGACAAGCACTCTGCCTCCGCCGAGCAGCGCCAACGTCCTGACCTATCACAATGACGTCGGACGCACCGGCCAGAATCTGAACGAAACGATACTGACTCACAGCAACGTGAATTCAACAAACTTCGGCAAAAGAGCTTTTCTCACCACCGATGGACTGGTGGACGCCGAGCCGCTCTACGTTTCGAATCTGCAAATTGGCGGCGCCGCTCACAACGTCGTTTTCGTCGTCACCGAGCACAATTCTGTCTATGCCTTCGACGCCGACACTTTTACTCAATTGTGGAAAGTCTCGATGACTCCATCGGGTGAGACTTCCAGCGACGCAGTGAGTGGCTGCGACCAGGTTACTCCGGAAATCGGAATCACTTCCACTCCTGTGATCGATCTCAAAGCCGGCCCGAACGGGACGATCTATCTGGTGGCTATGACGAAAAATGGTTCCACCTACTTTCAGCGCTTGCACGCATTGGATCTCACTACGGGAGCCGATCTGGCAGGCAGCCCTGTGACGATTCAAGCCACATTTCCAAACAAGGCCGGGACGACAACGTTCGCTCCCAAGCAATACAAAGAGCGCGCCGCGCTGCTGTTGTTGAATGGCGTGATTTACACAAGCTGGGCTTCGCACTGCGACATTGGTCCGTACACCGGCTGGGTGATGGGATACAGCCAGAGTTCACTGCAACAAACCAGCGCGATCGACATCACGCCCAACGGTTCGCTCGCCGCGATCTGGATGGCCGGAGCCGGACTGGCCGCTGATTCCACCGGCAATATCTACTTCCTCGCTGGCAATGGAACCTTCGACGACACGCTCAATTCCAGTGGCTTCCCCGAGAACGGTGATTACGGCAACGGCTTCATAAAACTTTCGACCACGGGAAACAAGCTGGCCGTCGCCGATTATTTCAACATGTTCAATACAGATTCAGAATCCGGATCCGACACGGATCTCGGTTCAGGCGGCGCCATGGTCCTTCCGGATTTGCAGGACAGCGCGCAGAACACGTGGCATCTGGCCGTCGGCGCCGGCAAAGATACCCACATGTATGTCGTAAATCGCGACATGATGGGCAAATTCAACGTCCAAAATGACAATGCGATTTATCAGCAGCTCAGCGGCGCCCTGCCCGGCGGCGTCTGGGCGATGCCCGCTTATTTCAATGGCACGATTTACTACGGCTCCGTCGGCGCGCCGCTCAAAGCTTTTCCAATCACGAACGCGAAGGTCGCAGCCTCGGCCTCGTCGAGTTCTTCAGCCTCGTTCGGTTATCCCGGCTCGACGCCAAGCGTTTCGGCAAACGGTACGTCGAACGGAATCGTCTGGACGGTACAGAACGGCGGAACAGCAGTGCTGCACGCCTATGACGCAAGCAATCTCGCCACCGAACTCTACAACAGCAATCAGGCCGCAAATAGCCGCGACCATTTTGCCGGCAACAAATTCATCACTCCGATGATTGCCAATGGCAAAGTCTTCGTGGGCACTCCCACAGGAGTCGTGGTTTTCGGCGAGCTGCCTTAGAAATCTGAGCACCGGACGCGCCAGGCTGGTTTGCTCGGCTTCAGCTGCAGCGCTCAGTACTCCGGATGCACTCCCAGCCGGTCGTTTAACTCGCCGGCCGCGAGTGGCCGGATGCAGAGCTTGGTCCAGTCTTTGCTGCACTGGTAGATCTGGTAGGCCGGCAAATCCTCGGACTGCACTTGGTAGTCTCCTGCTTCCATCGAGGCCACGTCTTCGAAGTCCGTCATCGCGTACTTGTTTCCAGGCAGCGATTGAACTCGAAACAGGGTGGAAGCCGGCTCGTAATTTCCGAAGCTGAAGCAGTGGCCGATGCATTCGCGATCCACGATGTGCTGCACCAGGACGCGCGATTCGTCGCGCTTCAGGATCGTTGCGAGCACGCGCTGATCCGGCGGGAGAGTTTTAATTAGACCTGCGACCTGTGCTTCCATTCGGTTGATCACCGCCGTGTCCCGGTAGAGAAACGTGAAAAATACCGCCGCGATTCCTGCGAGAGCGATCAAGTGCCACTTGCGCGGCAGCATCGCGCCCAGCACACAGCAAATGAGCACGGCCGAAATCGAAGTGAGCCGCTCGGTGATGAGTGCGAGCGCCGCCGGTTGGCTCGGGATGCGCACACCGTCGGGCAGCAGGAATACGGCGACTTCGGCGATCGCGTAAAGCTCGATAGGAATAAGGTAGGCGTGCCAGAAGTTTCGCTCATGCCTGCGAGCGATCACGTCGATTGCGAGTGCGACCGCGACAAAAATTCCGCACAGCACCTCGACAATTTTGTAACGCCCGCCGAACAGCACGAATTGGTCTCCACCGTTGAACAGCTGCAACGGGTCATATGCCGCCCCAACCACGAAATGGTGTGAGAGATATAGGCGCAACAGATACAACGCAGCGGTTGCGGCGGCTACCAGCAGCAGCTGAACTCGCGGCGGAATCAAGGATGCAACACGAACATAGGCCGCGGCTGCGATGAGCCAGATGACGCCGAGCGGATGCGCCACATAGATAAATGGGATTAGAACGATTGCAACTGCGCATTCCCGCAGTGTCCCTCGCCAGAGAATCGCGAGGGCAAAAAAGGAAAGCCCCAGTGCGATGTAATAGTTGAAGAAGCCCATCTCGAAGGTCCAGCCGTAGGCCACCATTGCGATCAGCGGCGTCAAGAGCCATGGCGCGCGCCTAGTTGCCGCCGCAGCCAGGGCGAAAGCCCCCCAGAAAAAGATCAGAACTGTGATTGCCACCGAAATTATTTCCGCGGCATGCAGCCCAAAGACTTTCGCGAGCCCGCTGAGGAGGGAATCAAACAAAATATTAGTCGACGGATACGCAATCCGTAAGCCTGGCGCCTGCCCATGCTCAATCAATTGAGCGAGCCAGGCATTGTAAATATGGCTGCCAAGATCGCCGGCTTCGATGTGGCGATGCCAGAAGCAGGGAATCAGGATCAGCACGGAGATTACGAGTATTCGTATCCAGTAGTCAGCGATGAATCTGGCAGACGCCGGGAAGGCGCGAAGATCCTTCGAAACTTCGACGGAGGATTCCTTTTCTTCGTGAGGCGCGGAGATCAGCACGTCGGAGCGATTCAAATCAAGAAGCCTCTACAAATCCTTTCGTTCAATAAACATACCACGCCATCGCGCGCGAGCGGTGGAGAGCGATCCGAAGTGTGATACAGGTCACATCCCGGGGTGATCCCGGGTACCGCGGCCCCCAGGGGACAGGCCTATAAGAGAAGCAGAAAGGAACAGGAGGTGGGCCGTGAAAGCACTCGAAACTGTCACCCGCATTTCTCTTAAGAACATTCTCTACACAACCGATTTTTCCCCCACTGCAGAAGCGGCAGCTCCTTACGCACGGGAGCTTGCCAAACGATACGGCGCCAAAGTAATCGCACTGCACGTTCGCGCGCCGGAAGTGAACGGAATGGTTCCTCCAGAATCATGGGCGGCGATTCACGAGGGTCATGCGTTGCAGGCGAAACTACAAGCCGGACACCTCAAGGCGCTCTTTCGCGGAGTAGAGCACGAAATCGAGGTGACCGAAGGCGGCATCTGGGACGTGATTTCCCGAACCATCGAAGAAAAGAAGGTAGATCTCGTGGTGACGGGAACGCACGGCCGAGAAGGATTCGGAAAGATGGTAATGGGATCCCACGCGGAAAATATTTTGCGCCACTCACCTGTGCCGGTTCTGGTCGTAGGGCCGTACGTGCGGACTGAGCCGGAAACGACGATAGAGATGAAGCGCATTCTCTTCGCGACGGATTTCTCGGAAGCGTCTCTAGCAGCCCATCCTTATGCCATCTCGCTAGCTGAGGAAAACCAGGCTGAGTTGGATATTCTGCGGGTAGTCCCGCCGCAGAAAAACGGAGAGCTGGTGCATCCGAGCGAGCTTATAGACGCGACGGTGAGGCAGATGAAGCAGCTTGTTCCTATGGAAGCTGAGGCGTGGTGCAAGCCGCAGTATCTGGCCGAAATCGGCGAGCCCGCACCGAAAATCCTGCAGGTCGCCGAACTGAGCAAAGCTGATCTAATCGTGCTGGGAGTGAAGCGGGTTCGCCGCGCACTTGGAGTGACGCATATTCCGTGGACGATCGCTCACAAGATCATCGCGGAAGCGCGCTGCCCCGTTCTCACAGTGCGCAGCTGAGCAAAAGCTTTCTTGATGGGACAAAAAGCATTGGGAAGCGGTGCGGGGCGACGATTCAGGCCCGGAAGATTGAATCCCGCGCTCGCACCGCCTCCCGAGACTTATTCGAGGAGCGGCGGCACCTGTTCGGGTGTATGTTTGTGGCGAACCCACGAAAATCATCGAAGAGTGAATTCCGGCGTAGTCTGGGGATAATCGATTCGGATTTCGGCATGTCTTCCAATCCAACACTCCGGTCTTATCCCGCTCAATACGTTAGCGCCTGGACGACGACGGGAGGAATGCCGGTGGTAATTCGCCCCATCCGCCCCGACGACGAGCCGCTGATGGTGAAGTTCCACGGCACACTTTCGGAACAATCCGTGTATCTGCGCTATTTCCATATGGAGAAACTGGATTCGCGGGTGACGCACGATCGTCTCGTGAAGAAATGCTTCATTGACTATGAGAGTGAAATGGCGCTCGTAGCCGATTGGCAAGATCCGTCGACAGGCGAGCGCGAAATCCTGGCTGTGGGCCGGATGACAAAAGTACCAGATGCCTGCGAGGCCGAAGTGGCAGTTCTCGTCAGCGATCAGGCGCAGAAGCAAGGATTGGGGACGGAGCTGGTTCGGCGGCTCATCGAAGTGGCGCGCGACGAAAAGCTGGAACGGATCGTCGCGGTGATTCTGCCCGAAAATTACGGAATGATGGCGCTCGCGAGACGCTTCCAATTCACTGTTCGTCCGAACCCCGACCCAAGTGTAGTCATCGCAGTCCTCGCTCTCTAACCCAGATGCGTCAAGCGTTGCGGTCCTTTGTGACGAATGTCACGAGATTGCGTGACGTCCGCTGCAGCTTCTATGTCTTATTTCAAGGAACATATTCACGAGCAGATTGATTCGCCGATAGGCCTGAATATGTCACCCAAATCGTTTTGGTACTCGCAACGGCCCCAGAGGGCTATAATCTCGGCAAACAAGACAATGCCTGCGCCTTACGGACTCGAGATCATCGAGAGCTGCATGAACTGCCCGCATCGGGAAGAGCGGCTCTTCTGCAATCTTCCGCCTGCATCCGTGCAGAAGTTGTCGTCGATTACGTCTCCGGCCAGCTATCCGAAGGGCGCCATGTTGTTCGTGGAAGGGCAGTCGCCGCGGGGCGTTTTTATTCTGTGCAGCGGCAAGGTGAAGCTGTCCACTTCGTCGGCAGATGGAAAGACTTTGATCCTGCGCATATCCGAAATCGGAGAAGTGCTCGGATTAGCGGCGGTGGTTTCCGGCAAGGCTTTTCAGGCGACGGCCGAAGTGCTCGAGCCGACTCAAGCGAATTTCATCAGTCGCAATGAGTTTCTTCAGTTTTTGCGCGAGCATGGGGAAGCTGCGGTGCGCGTTGCCCAACAGCTTGCTGAAAACTACCATCACGCCCTCAGCGAAATGCGGACGATCGGTCTCTCGCATTCCGCGGGCGAGAAACTTGCTCGATTCCTGCTGGACTGGATTGCCGAGCACCATACTGGAAACGGCGAGATCAAAGTGAAGCTCACTTTGACCCACGAGGAAATCGCACAGATGATCGGCGCGTCGCGCGAGACAGTGACTCGCCTATTTACGGACTTCAAGAAAAAGCAGCTACTGCAGATTAAGGGTTCGACGCTGGTGATCCGCGATCGAGCCGGCCTCGAAAAAATTCTCGAAAACTAAATCCGCACACCCATATTTTCAGGCTGCGAGCAGGATTTTCCGAATCTGAAAAAGCTTTCGGGGGGATTTCGATTCGCGTGCAGACAAAAAAAAGGCGGATCAGCCTAAGCTGACCCGCCCTTTTCGACTAGAGGCTAGTGACGTTGGCTGCCTGCAGACCCTTGGGGCCGCGGGTAACTTCGAATTCAACCGCCTGGCCTTCGTTCAGCGACTTGTAACCTTCCGCCTGAATGGCCGAAAAGTGGACGAAAACGTCCTCGCCGGACTGGCGCTGGATGAACCCAAAACCCTTGCTGGCATTAAACCACTTCACTGTTCCTTGTTCTCTCACTGATGTACTTCCTTTTTCTTAAGCTATTTGTGCTTCTCGACCGCCTCCAGCCGTAAAGCAAAAGAGGCCGCAAGTTTGAACTTGCAGCCCCTTCAATCGAATCTAAAGGTGTTACAAGAGCAACAAACGCAGACTGAACATAGCATGGTTTGGGTCGTTCTCATAGCGAAATCTGAGTGCGAAGGGCGCATGGAATTTGGCGATTGCTTGCGCGGCTGACTGCGCGCGCAGCTGTTCGTTGATTTGTGCCAGCGACATGGATCGTGCTGCGACAGCGAGAAATACAAAGAACGATCTCGCGATGCGAGGCAAGGATTTGCGATTGCGCTGTTTTCTTACGGTGGCGCCGGCTCCCCGACGCAACCCTCGGGACGCCAACGACGCGAAAGCCTACGCTACTGAGGCGTATCTGTTGCGCTAACTATTTGAGGGAGTAATTGGCGCTGAAATGTGGTATTTGTTTTCTTTCGAGCAGCGACCCGCCTCGCAGCTCGCGGTCCCCCTCGGAGGCACGCAATGAACAAGAAGATGCTTACCATTGTCGGCGTTATTGTCGCCGTTCTGCTCCTCGTAATTCTCATCCTTCCGTCGTTGATCGACGCGAACCGTTACAAGCCGGAGATCCAAGCGAAGCTTGGAACAGCGCTAGGGCGCAACGTGCAGATCGGCAATATCAAACTTTCCATTTTTTCCGGCGGCGTCGTGGTGGACGACGTTGCCATCTCCGACGATCCCGCCTTCAGCCACTCGCAGTTTCTGGCAGCGAAAGAACTAACCGTTGGCGTTCATCTGATTCCGCTCATCTTTTCGAAGCAGCTTGAGATCGAATCCATCACCATAAAAGATCCGCAAGTAACGCTGCTTCGCAACAATGCCGGCGTATGGAATTATTCCAGCATGGGCGGCGGAGCCTCGAAGACGGAAGCGAAAACTCCCAGCTCGCCATCAAGCGCAAGTTCTCTTTCCGTCGGAAAGATCGAAATCACGAACGGAAAAATTTCCGTGGGTACAGTCGGCTCGCGCGCGAAGCCACTGGTCTATCAGGAAGTGAATCTCACAGTGACCGATCTCTCGTACACATCGCAATTTCCATTCAAGCTTTCGGCGAAAGATCCGGGCAATGGCGCGCTGAAACTGGAGGGCAAAGCGGGGCCGATCGATCAGACCGATGCTTCGCTCACGCCGCTCAACGCCACAATCGACGTGCAGCATCTCGATATCGCCACCTTCGGAGGCCTCGCCAGCGGGTCCGCCGGAATTGCAGGCTTGGTTGATTTCAATGGCTCGCTCACTTCGGACGGAAAGCAGATGAGTTCGAAAGGAACAGTGAAGACGACGAAGCTGAGGCTCTCTGCGGCCGGAGCGCCTTCGACGGTTCCTGTGAATGTGGATTACGACACGGACTATCAGTTGAAGTCGCAATCGGGCGTGCTGAAACAGGGCGACATTCACGTGGGCAAGGCGCTCGCGCGATTGACTGGAACTTACAACATCGCGGGTGAGACGCCGACGGTGCAATTGAAAATGAACGGGCAGGGAATGTCTGTGCCCGACCTCGAAGGCGTGTTGCCCGCCGTGGGTGTGACGCTGCCATCCGGCTCGGCGCTTACCACCGGAACGCTTGATGCGAATCTGGCGATTGCGGGGCCGACGGACAAGCTTGTGATCACGGGCCCGATCAAGCTGGCGAATGGCACGATTAAGGGTTTCAGCGTGAGCTCGAAACTGGGAGCGCTCGGTTCCTTCGCGGGCCTGGGCGGAAACAAGAGTTCGGATACCGTGATTGAAAGCTTGACGACGAATGTACGCGTGGAGCCCGCTGGCACGCACGCGCAGGATCTAAACGTGGTGATTCAGGGAATCGGCTCGGTCACGGGAGATGCCAACGTTGACGCTGCCGGAAAACTCGATTGCAAGATGGTTGCCCACGTTAGTGGCGGCGCGTTGGGAGGCGTATCGCAGGTGGCGTCGCTGCCTCTCGGTGGTGGGGGCAAAGGTAACAGCGGCGGAGGCATTCCGTTCCGCGTCACAGGCACAACGTCGAATCCAGTCTTCGTTCCGGATGTTGCCGGAATGGCGGGAGGACTAGCGAAAGGCGGAGTGGGAGCAGCTCTGGGCGGCGGCAAGGCGGTCGGCGGCGCAGCAGGGGGCGCTGCGGGTGGCGCAACGGGAGCGCTGGGCGGCTTGCTAGGCAAAAAGAAATAGCAGCGGCCGGCCGTCCCGGTACACATGGGATGGCAGCGGCGAGCGCTGTCTTTCGTACCGCTGGCCTCCGGCCGGCGTTTTTGAATTTGATTTGCCGGCCCGCGGACAAACGCTCACCTAGTGTCCCGGCGTGAGAGTTCGCTCAGCATCCGACAATAGACTGCGCGTTGCACGAACAACAACCC
>Ga0307471_100000797_pt1 | contig 16510 bp, 8 predicted proteins | sample atmos_gasesAM3C__2_FD_204566 | JGI IMG/M metagenome (GOLD analysis project Ga0307471, IMG submission 204566) | Hardwood forest soil microbial communities from Morgan-Monroe State Forest, Indiana, United States - atmos_gasesAM3C_515 | ecosystem: Environmental > Terrestrial > Soil > Temperate... | reverse complement strand
GGACCGTGCGTTCTATTTTGTGTCTTACCAAGGAAGGCGCGAAAGGAATGCCGCCACAAATCAGAGTTTGTACAGTGATGTGATGATCGACCCGTGTTTGAGCGACGACCGCTCCGTCTCCACCTTGATGAAGAATTGTTCAGTTTCGACTGTCGATCCGGCGGCCCTTACCCTTCTGAACACCAGGCTCTCCAACGGGCGCTACCTCATTCCTACCCCCCAAAGGGGTGGTTTGGTTACGGGGACGGCCACCTCCACGTACCAGGAAGAACAGTTCAACACGAATGTCGATTACCGGATCGGAACAAACGACTTGCTGACTGGTAAATTTTTCTTTTCGGATGCTCCGCTCTTCAGCGCATTAGGCTGGTCGGCCTTCGGGAGCTCTCCCGCATTTCCTGGCTTTGGTACACAAATAAAGGTGGTTAATCGGGTTTTCTCTCTACAAGAGAGTCACTCTTTCAGTTCCACAGCTGTTAACGAATTGCGTTTCGGTTACAACTTTATAGGCCGAAATGAAGTGCCTCAGGAAGCCATCCAGGACACCGCCGTGGGCATCAGCCGAATCACGGCGGCACAGTTTCCCGGATTGCCATTAATTTATCTTGCCCGGAACCTGGGTAATGCGGCCATCGGTTCAAATGAAATTACTCTGCGCAACACCAGTCCATCTCTCACATTTTTCGATTCTGTTTCTCTTCAGCGAGGCAAGCACAACATTCGGTTTGGCGGTGAGCTTCGCCATTCCTCCTGGAACGTCAACTCAGCCAATGTGGCTTCCTATGGCGAGGTTGACTTTGCTACTTTCCAAGACTTTCTAACGGGCAGCAGCGAATTCTCGTTTCTTGGCGGGGGAACAAACCAGGTCTATTTCCGGACCACTGATTATCATCTGTTTGCTCAAGACGACTGGAGAATCTCTCCGAAGTTAACTCTTAATCTGGGGTTGCGGTACGAACTTGATCTGCCTCCGTACGAAGTTGCGGGGCGCATTGGTGGCTTTGACCCGTCTTTGTATCAGCCTCTTATGCAGGTGGACGGACAAGGCTTCCCGCTTGGGCCCCCGGCAGAAGGCATCGTCTTGGCGGGAAACGCATCACCGCAATTAAACTTGCCTGGGGTGACTCGCGTCGGGGAGCGCATCTTCAAGAGTGTAGATCCCACGGATTTTGGGCCACGCATCGGGCTGGCCTGGTCGCCACTCAATTCGGGGCGTTTGGCCATCCGGTCTGGTTATGGAATTTTCTTCTCTCGCCCGTCGTTTCTATATCTCGGACTTAACTTTGCTGAGCCGCCCTTTTATCAGATATCTACCTTTTTTGGGGAAACGCTCGCTGAACCATTTCCCGGTGCGCCACCCAACAGCAATTTTCCAAGTGTCCCCGCAGGCGGTTTGTTGGGCAGTCCATTTGCCTTTCTCGATCGCACTAACCGCAACCCCTATTACCAGCAATTTAATCTCAGTTTGCAATACGAGTTTCTTAATAATGTCGTCGTCCAAGTTGCCTATGTAGGCTCGCGAGGAGTCAGGCTTTACCGTCAGGTCGTTGGCAATCAGGCTTTGATCGCCAGCGTCAACCATCCGGTCACCAATGCGGTGACAGGCGAAGTAATCAAGATTAATACGGTCGAAAATGCCCTCTTGCGTGCGCCTCTCCAAGGAGTAGATCCGGCTACCTTTTTTCTGAACCAAGCTTCGGGGCAGTCTACTTATAACTCTCTGCAGGCATCCTTGAACAAGCATATGTCGCACGGCGTGCAGCTTTCTGCTTCCTACACCTTTTCGAAATCAATCGATGACACTTCTGGCGCGGGTGGCGGTGCTCTTTCCAGTGGGATGTTAGACACGGGAAACGGGCTAGATAGCGGGGTTGTCTATGGAAGCGCGCTGGATCCCAGGGCCAATCGGGGCCTTTCCGATTTCGACCGCACCCATCGCTTAATTCTTAGCTTTGTTTGGGACCTGCCAGGAAAGTCATCCTGGAGGGACGCACGCGGAAGCCGGCTTTTCCTCACCAACTGGCAAGTCTCAGGCGTGGTTGTCGCGATGTCAGGTTTGCCGATAGACATTTTTGATCCTGCGGGGGGTAGCCTCTACGGGCAGATCTTTGGAGCACGTCCAAACTGGACCCCGGGCGCGAACAGCAAGACCGCTATGACCAATGTTCCACGAAACTACTACTTCGATCCATTCGCGTTTGAACAGGCGCTAGTCCAGTCCGGCCAGGCGATACCAAGCGCGCACGATCCCGTGGCCCTCGCCGGGGATACGGGAACCGACTACGGAACCGTGGGACGGAACATTCTGCGAGGACCATCGCAGAGCAACGTAGACTTGTCATTGATGAAGCGGTTTTCGCTCACTGAATCCAAAAGCATGGAATTCCGTACCGACTTCTTCAATGCGCTCAATCATGCTAGCAAGAGTAATCCAGTCGGGGATATCAGTACCGCCACGATCGATCCGAATACGGGAAGGATTCTCGCTCCCGGGAACTTCGGCCGCATTCTGGGCTCGGATTCAAGTCCCCGGATTGTCCAGCTCTCACTCAAATTCAATTTTTGACAGGGTATTTACAGAGAGGCCTCTCAGCCGGCAATCCGATCACCACAGCTCACCGCCTTGTGCGGCACAACTTATTATCGCGAACCTTTGAAATCGATGGTCAAAATGGTGATGTCGTCTTTTTGTCCCTGACCACGGGGCTCCTCGGACCAGCGCGACAGCTCGTCGAGCAATCCTTCAGAGAACTGGTCCACGGCCAAATTATGGTTGCTTTCCATGAACTTCATGAAGCGTGCCGTCCCAAATTCTTCTTCGGCCGGGTTTTTCGTTTCCGGGATTCCGTCGGTATAAAGGACCGCTCGGTCACCGGCTTCGACAGGGAAACTCAAAGACTCGTAAGTTGCTCCGGGAAACATCCCGAGAAACAGGCCATTCTGCAGTACCTCGCTGACCTTGCCGGTCGATTTTCGCCAGAACAGCAGAGGCGGATGTCCAGCGCCGGCGTAGGTAATTACCTTCTTCTCCATGTCTGCGAACACATACGCCGCCGTTACAAAGTTCTGCTCGAACTTTCCACAGAGCGCTTGATTCAAACCGGAAAGGACTCTTGCCGGATCGGATGCATGTGCCACTTGCGCCGTAAGGGCCACCTGCAGCATGGACGCGATCAACGCGGAAGGCAGTCCGTGTCCGGATACATCAGCAACCAGGATCCCCACATGTTTCTCGTCAACTATGATGAAGTCATAAAAGTCACCCGCGACCGAGGTCATGGGGATATAACAGGCGACGATTTCAAGGCCCACAATCTTCGGCGTATTACGCGGCAGGATGGACAACTGGATTTGACGCGCCATTTCCAATTCGATATTGATGGCTATGAGCTGTTGGGCGATTTGTTCGTGGGCCTCGCGGAGCATCAGGTGGGTGCGCACGCGCGCTTTCACAACGGCCTCGGAAAACGGTTTATGAATGTAGTCCACGGCGCCGACTTCAAAGCCCCTGGTCTCGTCCTCCGTGCCCGTCTGCCCGGTGAGGAAGATTACCGGAATACTCCGAGTGTCCGGATTGGCTTTCAGGCGACGGCAGACCTCGTACCCATCCATTACTGGCATCATCACATCGAGCAAAATCAAGTCCGGTTTGTCCTCACCTGAAGCAATCGCCAAGGCCTTCTCGCCATTGGTGGCAACTTTTGTTTTGAACGAGTCCTTCAAAGCTCCGGAAATAACGCCGATATTTATGGGCGTGTCGTCCACAATCAGAATTGATTTTAGAGGAGGTGCTTGCGTCATCGTTTCACTCCAAGCTGAGAGACAGGCGCGTAGCGATCTCGGAAAGGGAATTGAGGGCAGCTTCAAACTCAAAATTACCCACCAGCTTGGTGAGCGTATTGATCTCCGCCTCGGTGAGCACTTTGGACAATCTCGGCTGCTCGTCTATGATGAAGTCTGCGGCTTCGCCATCGTCACTTTTCAACAATTTTTTCAGGCGGCTCAGGGGTTCTACGACTGTGGCCGCATCCCCGGGAGCGGCAACCGCGACCCCGGAGGCTTGTTCATGAGGAAGTGCCACGCGGATTGCCTCAAGCACAGCGTTATAGCAGGGCGCAAGAATGGTCAGCGCTTCCTGGACACCTTGACCTTTCGCGACCGCAGTTTCCACTTTCGCTGCCGCTTCGGCGAGTGAGGTGGCGCCGAGATTTGCCGCCGCGCCCTTTAACGAATGTGCGGTTCGTGCGGCTGTCGTAGTGTCGCCCGTGGCTAGCGCGGTGCGAATTTCAGCTACGGCTCCGGTGGATGGTTCGGCAAACTTCCGCAGGAGTGACTCATAGCGCTTACGATTGCCGCCCGTTCGCCGGAGTGCCGCTTTCGTGTCGATCCCGGCGATTTCCATCGTGCTGGAATCAGCTGCCTCGGCCGGCAGGGGCTGGCTCGACCTTGCATTTTCACTATCGTTTGCCGGGCTCGCTCCCGCGCGTGGCTTGATCCAGCGCAACAGGGCGGCGAATAGTCCGTCAGGGTCGATGGGCTTGGCGACGTGGTCGTTCATGCCCGCTTCAGTGCACTTCTCGATGTCGTTGGCCATGACGTTGGCAGTCATGGCAATAATAGGCAATGCGCGAAGGTGAGGAATCGACCGGATCGCCTTTGTGGCCGTCACGCCATCCATGACCGGCATCTGCATGTCCATCAACACGAGATCATAAGGCTGCTCGCGGACCATGCGGATGGCAATTTCTCCATTCTCCGCAACATCGATGGACAAATTTGCGTCGCTGAGCAGCCCCAGAGCCACCTCCCGATTGAGTTCATTGTCTTCTACCAGCAACACGCGAGCGCCGCGCAGTTGGCCGATTTCCAGTGTGGGGGTAGTTGAAACGTCGTAGACCTTCTCGTGATCAGCTCCCAGAACTTCGATTGCGGAATCGAACAGCATCGACGGAGTGACAGGCTTGATCAGGACGTTGGCAAACGCATTCTCTTCCGCTTGTTTCAGGACCTCTTCGCGGCCATACGCAGTAACCATCACCAGCTGGGGCCGCACCCGCATGTTCGGTAGCGCTCTAATTCGTTTCCCCGTTTCGATGCCATCGAGACCAGGCATCTGCCAGTCCACGAAAACGATCTCGTACGGCTCGTTGATTTCGAAAGCTTGACGCACCATCTTGATGCCTTCCAGCCCGGAAGGCGCTTCATGCACGACAAACGTCATGCTTGTGAGCATGCTGGAAAGTACAGCGCGGGCCTGTGGATTATCGTCGATGATTAAAACGCGCCGGCCGCGCAGATCGGGACGGGCAGTGCGCCGCGTTGACAGTGTGCCGTTGCCGAGGCGGGCAGTGAACCAAAAGGTGCTCCCTTTGCCGACTTCGCTTGTGACCCCAACATCGCCGCCCATCAATTGCGCCAGTCGCTTCGAAATCGCCAACCCCAACCCGGTACCGCCGTGTTGACGCGTTGTCGAGGCATCCGCTTGTTCAAAAGCCTGAAACAAACGGCCCATCTGCTCCTCAGTGAGGCCAATGCCGGTGTCGCTGACCGAAAAACAAATTAATTGCCCATCCTCGTCCTTTTCCTGCACTCGAGCCTTCACGACAATCTCGCCCTGCTCTGTAAACTTAACCGCGTTGTTGCAGAAGTTGATGAGGATTTGTCCCAATCGCAGCGGATCGCCTTTGAGCTGGTTCGAGACCGACGGCTCAATATCGAAGATCAGCTCTAAACCTTTGGCGGATGCTTTCTCGGAAATCAGATTGCTGACGTTTTCCAGCACCTTTTCGAGGTCGAAGTCGATGTTTTCGACTGATAGTTTACCAGCCTCGATCTTTGAGAAATCCAGGATGTCGTTGATGATGCCCAGAAGGTGTTGGCCAGACATCTGGATTTTACGGACGTAATCCCTTTGCCTGGGGCTGAGTTCTGTTCGCAGCGTCAAGTGCGACATGCCGATGATGGCATTCATGGGCGTGCGTATTTCATGGCTCATGTTGGCCAGGAAATCCGCCTTAATTCTGGTGGCTTCCTCGGCCACCTCCTTGGCCTGCCGCAGTTCTACCTCGGAAGCCTTGAGGGCCTGATTAATGGATTCAAGTTCTACTTTGCGCGCGGTGATCTGCCTCTCCGATGCGGCTAGCGCTTCAGCCTGAGCGCGTGTCTGCTCGAGAAGTTCTCTGGTTTCGATATTCCCGGATAGGACTTCCAGGTTCAGGGCCACGGAGGGTAACAGTGCATCGACGAAAGCCTGCTGGCGTGCTGTTAACGGGGAAATTGGCGCTATTTCGATCACCGCCGTCACGGCGTCTTGATTAACTACCGGCAAAACGTGCAGGGTGCGGGGCGTTACTGTTCCGCTTCCGGCCGCAATCCTGACATGATCGCCAGCTACCTCCATCGGTCGCCGCCCAACCGCAGCTTGTCCGATGAGACCCTCGCCAAGAGCAAACTCCTGACGGATCACGTTGTCCTCGATCGCAAAGGCACCTACTCGCAGGTAATGCGTGCGCTTATCATCGGCGAGATAGAATGTTCCATAGAGTAGGGGAATACATTCCGAGATGCGCGACAATAACGCCCTCGCGAATGCCTTGAAATCCTCGGCCGCCTGGAGCTGGATCAGAGTGGATGCCACCTCGGCCTTCACCCATCCCTGAGTTTCACGTTCGCGTGCACCCCCTTGTAGCGTTCGCAGAGCGCGGCTGATCTCACCAATTTCGTTGTTGCGATCAAGATAAGGGATGGCCTCGTCCAGTTTTGCATCGGCAAGGTCTTGGATACTTCCACGCAACGATAACAATTCCCGGACAACTTTTGTTTCCACAACGTAAAAGGCAGCCCCGTATGATGCAACGAGGCCAAAGCCAATTACCAACCAAATGAGCAGAATAGCGCGATGCGTTTTCTCGGAGAGCGCATCGGACTGCTGGTCCACCGAAATACGTATCTGATCAACGATGTCGGCAATGGCTTGCCGCGCCTGCTGCAATTCAGCAGCTACCTTCCCGCGCATCAGATTCATGGCCTTGATATTGTCGCCAGCCAAGGTTGCGGCACGGACGGGGCGGGAGTCGGAGACCGCTTGGTCAAACAGTGCCTCGGCCGCCTTGATTTCCCTTGCGCGCATGGGGCTCTGCTGCACCGATTGAGAAATAAGTTTTCGATAATCGGCATAGGCCCTGTCCAAATCGCCATCGATTACCCGCATTTTGTCGGGGTCGGTCTCGGCAATATCCGCATACAAAAACTGGCCGAATAGTGCCGCTTGTGCCTTTGCACGGGTCAAGTGCTGTAATGTCCTAACATCCTGGTCGAGCAACTGGCTGTACCGGGTGTCAATCCTTTTGCTTTCAAGGGACGCATAGAGTCCCGCTACCACTACCATTAGGACCAACGGAGTCATCGCGAGCAGCAGTTTTCGCCGGAGCTTGAGATTTGCCAAAAAACGGATCATGGTGTGCATTCACAGACGTCAAAAGTTTACGCCAGGCGGGAGAAAATCCTTCGGTTTCTGCGGCGAACTATTTGAGTCGGCTTGGACGGAAGAACATTTGCTGTAGCCAATTTAACCCTAACATAGGATTAGATTGAGTGGTGGATGATTTATTGAATTTGCCGGCGAGTGTCTCAAAGCTGCATTGAAAGACGAAGACGAGCCCTGCGTTCTGCTCATTGCGTTGTGCCAGCTCGCCCAAGCCTGCCTGGGTCGTTCGGGCGGCAAGTTCAAGGTAGCGGTAGGGGAGTGCATCTGGTTGCCCTCAACGTCCCACGCCTAGCCTGCAATAAGTTATTTAGTATCGAAGTCTCGCACATGCGTGGTTATCCTCGAAACAAAAAAGGAGGCGAGACTTTGCGTCCCGCCTCCCGGTTGAAAGTTCTAAACGCTGGCGAGCCAAACTAGAAGGTCAGCCTGGCTCCCACTTCCAGGATTCGGCCTACGGGTAGCCAAGTGCTCGTAATCGTTCCGAATGTGCCTTGTGATAAGTCGGCGTTCGGATTGGCAAAGTGGGGTGAGTTCGTCAGATTGTAAGCTTCCCCCACCAGCTGGATCTGGACCTGTTCTTTGATCTTGAAGAACTTGGAGACGGACAGATCCATATTTGAACTGCCAGGTCCTCGCAAGATGTCTCGGCCAGCCGTGCCCGGGGCGTTGAATACACCACCAGTTTTGGTCGGCGTGGCAAACGCAGATGCAACTATGTAATGTGCAAGGTTCCCTGGATTGACTTGCGGCTTGCCTACCAAATCCGCGCGCGTGACGCAATTTCCTGCAGGGCTGCCGTCCACGCAAACGCTGAACGGCAGGCCGGACTGCAATGCATAGATTCCGTTCACCTGCCACCCGCCGAGGACGAAGTCGAGAGGCCGCGACCAATTACTCCCGAAATGCCTTCCGCGGCCAAACGGCAGTTCATAGAGGGAACTGAGCACCAGCACGTAATTTTGGTCCTGGTTCGAGAGCCCGCGCTCCAGTTTGTAGTCCGTGTAGAGTTGTGGCGCGCAAACGTCCAAGTCCCCGCAAGAATCGTCAATCGTCTTCGACCAGGTAAACGACCCCAGGAACTGCAAACCCTTGCTAAAGCGGCGCTCATATTGCGCCTGCAACGCGTTATAGTAAGAGTTTCCGCTGTTGTCCTGAACGGTCACACTTCCCAAAGCCGGGAAGGCAGGCGAGCCTCCGCCATACGGGCCTTGGTTCATGTTGTAGTTCCGGGTGAGATGAATCCCGCGGTCTCCTACGTACGCCAGGCTGACCGAGCTGCTCGTGCCTATCTGCCGCTGGAGCTGCAGGTTCCACTGACTCACGCGCGGTGTGGAGTTGTTCGGGAGATAGGTGATGACAGCCACGCCAGAGGGACTACTCAGATTCAAATTAGTGAAATTGCCCGACGGGAGCGGAGCGGTTGCATTGGGGGAAAGGAGCTGGGCTGGCGTGCAGGTCGGGTCGCATGGCAGCGCACCGGTGAACGTGATGTGATATCCCTGAGCGTAGTTGACGGAGTTGGTTCCGCTGAAGGGAGGATTCTGCGCCAATTGGTTGCTGATACCGCCGCGGTCAATGAAGTAAAAGATGCCGTAACCGCCGCGGAGCACCGTCTTTCCGTCGCCTGTCAATTGATAAGCAAATCCAACGCGCGGTCCAAAGTTGGTCCAACTGTTGTTGACCAGCGAGCGGGAGTTGTTGTTCCTGTCTGCGAGATCCAACGCACCCGTAACAGTGTTAAAGTTGGCTTGGCGATCGAGCACTTCGTAAGGCCAAGTCAGGATGTCATAGCGCAACCCAAGGTTCAGGGTCAGCCTCGGTTTGATGCGCCAGTCGTCCTGGACGTAGGCGCCGCCTTCCCACGTCCGCGTCCCGACCATGCCCTCCGTGGTTCCGTGGCCGTATCCGTCCACAAAACCCGCGAGAAGGTCGGACACCTCGTAGCCCGTGCTGGTATGGCCTGCGCCACCAGCCACACCACAACAAGCTCCGCTTCCATTGCCGGCGATACCAAAATATCCTTTTCCCGCGAGCGGCCGGTAAAGGTTCAACTGTCGCTTCAGGAACGACGCGCCGAACTTCATTGTATGCCGCCCCTTCGTCCACGTTACAGTATCCGACGCTTGGTAGCCGGTTTGCGGAATGATGTAGGGACCATAGTCACCGGTGTATTCGATCTGATTGTTGTAGCCACCGATCAAGGCAATGCCTCCCAGAAGAGGCGTGTTGCAATTCACGATGCCTAGCTGGGTGCAGAGATCCACACCGTTAAAGGGCGGTGTGTATCCATACTTCGTTCGAACGAACCCGATCAGCGCTTCGTTTACGGTTGTGGGATTGATTACGTCCGTCCAGCCGATGGAGGCGCCCCAAGGATTATTGAAGTTGGTACCGGAGCCAAACCCAGAAGGCAGTGTCGTCAACCGCGGCGTTTGCACCTGGGCTACCTGTCCCCGGCTTAGGCGCCCGAAGATCGTATTTGTTACGTCAACAGTCCAATCGATTCGAGCGTCAAAATCATTCCATTGCTCGTTGATCTTCCGGATATTGCGGTAGTTCTGAAGGATCGAATGGCAACGGGAATCGACGGTCGCATTGCAGTTCGGCGCTGGAAACGCGTTGAGGTAAGCGAGACCCGCTTGATTAATTCTGTTCTGGGGAATCACGTTCCCGGCGAAAGGCAATCCTGTCGTGGGATCCAGTATCTGGATGGGGGCGGTTAATCCTGTGGGATTCCCGGCCGGTCCCGCTCCGGCGAGAAGTTCGGAGAAGTCTCCCTTTCTCATGAGATCGGTCGGCACCGTAGCCGTGTCGTTGCTACTCGGTATGTTCTTGCGTAGGCCTTGGTAGTCCACAAAGAAGAACAGTTTATTCTTAAGGATCGGGCCGCCAAACGTGCCGCCAAATTGGTTTCGATTGTATTTCGGCTTTGGGGCTGGAGCGGCATTGAAGAACCCTCGAGCGTTGAAATCGGTATTCCGGTTATACCAGTACGCGCTCCCGTGCCAATTGTTCGTGCCGGACTTAATGGACGTGAGGACCAACGCTCCGCCGGCACGCCCATATAGCGACGGGGCCACGTTTGTCTGAACGCGGAATTCATTAATGGCATCCGCATTGGGGAAAAACACGATGGTGTTCACGAGCGCTTCGTTATTGTCAATCCCATCGAGCATGAAGTTGTTGTTTTGGGGCCGCAAGCCGTTCACCACCAGTGCCGCACCGCCGGTTTCCCCATTGCGGAAAGTTTCTGCGTTGTTGTTTGCTCCGGTCGCGGAGGAAGTCGGAATACCACGCGTCACGCCGGGAATCAGCGTCGCCAATTGTGTGAAGTTCCGGCCGTTCAAAGGTAACTCCACGATCTGCTTGCCCTCGACGACATCGCCAATCGAGGAATCACCCGGATTGATTACCGGAGATCCCGCTTCCACCAGCACCGTCTCGGTCACCGCGCCGACCTGCAGCTTGAAGTCCGCAACGCCGATTTGTGCGACCTGTAAGTCGAGCTCACGGACCACCATCTTGAATCCTTTTTGCGAGACCTCTACCTTGTAATGTCCGGGTGGCAAGGCGGGGACCGAGTAATATCCCGAGTCATTCGTCGTTGTAGTTGCTTCGCGGCTCGTCCCCATATTTGTGACCGTCACCGTTGCTCCGGCGATCGCTGCATCATTCTGGTCGCTGACCGTTCCCTGGAGGCGCGCTGTGTCGGATTGGCTGTAGGCCCGCTGCGCCAGGCTGAACAACAGCAAAATAGCTACTACGCCTTTGATTATATTCTTTGGCTTCATTTGAGGTTTCCTTTCAGTACTTCTGACCAGCCAACCGCGGGCCGCTCTGTTTCTGCACCCGTTCTCATACGCTTTGCGCCGCCACAGAGTGTGCACCGGGCCACACAACTAACTCCGTGCGCTGCCAACACTTCCCGGGGTGGAACTACCAAGAGCGGCCCCTTACTTGGCGCCTGTGAAATGCCGGACTCTCCGTCCTGCACTTTGCGCGGCGCCTTCAGGGTTTCCCTGAGTAAACGAGAGCAGAACTGCCGCTCCGGCCTCGACTTGAGTTTTTTGTTGGATCTGACCGTCCGACTTTCTTCCCTAGCCGCACCGTGGATCCGGTCAGCAGTTCCCAGTAATTTTCATTAAAGGGTAACAGTTACTTGGACCATCCGTAAAGTCACCTTGGGTTTGCTACGGTTACAAGGCTTAAGTCATGTTCTTGTAAGAACATACCCCGACTGATGTTATTCCGTTGCACGCATGTAGCAGGGAGAGTTGTGAACGACAAATCCCAAATTCTGGGGATGGTCGGGAAAATAATCTAGAAAAGGCAACTCACTGCCAGCGTTCCCATTGCAATGGGCTCTCACTTGAGGCCATTTCCGCACGGCGCACAAACCCGCGAGTTTGTCTTGATATTGGAATTCGGAGTGTTGCCACTGGCTGCCATCCAGGCACCTTAAACGGCGCAAAACTATAGGGCTGGCGGACAAAATCGGCGTTTTCAACCCCGGCTATGCGCCACCCGCACGACCCGTCCGCCACGGCACAGGTACTTTTGCCAGTTGCGCACTGCCTTCCAAGCCCTTACAAGAATATCTTTCAAATGATGTAAACGTCATCCCCTCCGGCTTTGCCGCGACGACGTGCGAATCTGAGGGACTATATGCTAGACAGAAGAGGTTATCGAGAAAGCATCGGAAAGCAAAACGGGAAGATCGGAGTTCGGATCCTGCTTGCTCTACCGCTCGTCGCAGCGATGGGGTTTGCGATAAAGCTCTACATCGTGCAGGAAATTCTTGTAGTGCTGATACTTCTTGCCGTTTCGACGGTGACAATTCTTACTCTTGCGGTGGCTTTCATTCTGATTCAGGCAGCGGTGCGCTGGGCCGTTCTTTGCGCCAAGCCCGTTGTCGAATGGCTTGCCGGCTTGGGCCCTCAAGACCAGCGGTATAAAGAACCGATGGTCGGACTGCTACCGACAATTCACAACCGTTCCCGAGACGTTTAGATAGCTCTTGACTCCCTCGCTACTCGCCGAGATGCGCGAGAGCGGCGCGAAGCGGGGCGCTGGAGATTTGAATCAGCCCCGCGTAAGGTGTGTACATCTCCAGGATCAGGAAAATCGCGCCGCTAACCGAGAGCGCGGCGATGAACAAGCTGCCAACCACGGTCCCGTTACGAGGGGCGAAGAGGCCGAAACTGACGAACAGTGCGGTGAGCCAAAAAACCAGCACGATGAGCAGCGGCATGGAGACCGTGGTGGCTCCCTGTTCGTACATCAACCAGCGCGTTTGCCCGAGGCCCATCGCAATATTCAATGCTTGGGCCTTGAGCGTGCCTTGCGCGTCGTCCTTCGGCGAGAGTCCTTGGATTTTATCGAAGAGACCTTCCGCTCCAGAGGACGAGGGCTCCGATTGGGAAGAGTTCCTAGGGTGTTTGTGCCACATCTGATCGAGAATGCGCGTAACCGAACTGCGGAGCAGATCGCGCGCTTCCTTGCTTTCAGGTCCATAGTGGGCCAACACGCGGTCTAGCACGACGACCTTGGCGGACATCTCCGTAAGCTCGGTGCTCTGCGCGTCGTAAGAACTTTTTGCCGAGGCGACCAGCAGGCCAAGAACGAGAGCGCCCATCGTGGCCACCAGTCCGCTCCCCAGCTTTACGACGTCTTTCGACTCAGCACTCAGGTGATGCTGGGGCAAAACAGCACTGAGAAACATACCGAACAATGCGCCTCCGAACACGCACGCCAACACGATCGAGCTGATGGCAATGGAACTCATGGTCGCCTCGCCTATTGGCCCATCATGAGGATGGCGCCGTTCTTAGGTGGTCATCTTAGGTCCCGTTATAAGGCGAGTCAACGATTGGAAGCGTTGACACGAAGCAAGTGAAGCAAGGCCGTGCTCGCCAGAGTGAAAAAACTCATTGAAAGGCGATTTGCCATGGTGTGATGTATAGGTTACACTTGACAAGGATTGAGCGAGCTACGAATCGATTGGGGCCGGGCTATCGTGTCTATTACGCGATGGTAGGCAGGGAATGTCTATTGATTCTCTGTGGCGGCGACAAACGCAAGCAGTCCTCAGACATCGAGCGGGCCTTGGAATACCTCAAAGATTACAAAGAGAGGACCGGAATCTCATGAAACGCAAAGCCAGCATCTCGCACGACGAGGCCATTATTCAACGACTGCGGAAGGACCCGGAATTTGCCGCCGAGTACCTCAAGGCTGCCTTGGAAGATGAAGACGAGCCCCGGGTTCTGCTGATTGCCTTGCGCCACCTTGCCCAAGCTCAAGGCATTGCCAAAGTCGCTAAGGCTGCCGGCATCGAAAGAGAAAGTCTTTACCGGGCCTTGTCGATCCATGGCAACCCCCGTTTGTCCACGCTGGTCGCCGTGACCAAGGCAATTGGGCTGAGACTCACTGTCGAGGCTGCCCCATAGCTGGCACTGCGGCCAGCCCCTATGGGCAAATGCTGGCACGCCAACACGATCGAGTTGATGGCAATGGAACTCATGGTCGCCTCGCCTATTAGCCCATCATGAGGATGGCGCGGTTCTTAGGTGGTCATCTGAGGTCTCGTCATAAGGCGAGTCAACGATTGGAAGCGTTGACACGATTGCAAGCGATGGAGAGCAGTCCGCTGGAACGGCTGCATGCTCCCCTATGGCTCGGGAGCGAGTCACCCTCCCCAGAATACGTTTCAAGAAGTTGCGCGATGAAGTCCGTGCACATCAGGCGGAGTAGTGCTAGTCTTCGGGCTCAGGAAAAGCCGTGTCAAACAGCTATCCCGTCTGCATAACGCATCCAAAGCCTGTGATCGGGCTGCTGTTGCCAACTTTGTTGTTCGGGCTCAACGGTTGCGCGGCCAGGGTAGGCCCAAAGAACCTCGCACACGATCGCTTCGATTATTCCACGGCCATCACCCGCTCGTGGAAGGAACAGATGCTCCTAAACATGGTCAAGCTGCGATACATGGATCCGCCCATGTTTCTGGACGTACAGCAAGTGGTTCAACAATATACTCTTGAGGGCTCGGGGTCGGTCTTCGCTCCGGGTTGGACAGGGGATGCCGCCATAACTCCTGCGGCGACCGCATCGGGCCGATGGGCAGAAAGCCCCACGATCACTTATGTTCCCGTGAGCGGAGAGAAGTTTACGAAAAGCCTTTTGCAGCCAGTAGCACCCGTTGATTTGTTTTCACTGGTAGAGTCCGGCTGGCCGATCGACGCGGTATTCGAGGTCGCAGTGAGATCCGTCAATGGGCTCCATGCCGGCTCAAGAACCGAACTGCTCAGGCGGACTGCCGATCCCGATTTTTATCGCGTCCTCTCAATGTTGAGAGAACTCCAGGAGTCAGATTCTTTCGGGATCCGCGTCGAAGAAATGAAAGGGGGCACGGGTGGAATTATGGTTTTTCGGGCACGGCACGTAGACGAGGCAACGGCCGCGACTGCTCAAAAAGTTCGAGAATTGCTCCACCTCAGCCAAAATGCGGAAGAATTCAGGCTTGCGCTCGGCGCAGTGCCGCAGGATGACAAGGAAATCGCGATGCTCACGCGCTCTATGATGGAGATCCTCGCCGAAGCCTCGGCAGGCGTTGAGATCCCCGCTTCCGACGTTGATGAAGGGCGAGTCTCGAAGATGGGCACGCCAGGGCCATCATCGGGAGTGGGTCCCAAATTCTTGATTCGTGTGCATTCCTCAACTTCCAAACCCGAGCAAGGTGAAGCTTTCACTGTAGCGCGATACCGCAACTATTGGTTTTGGATCGATGACCGCGACTTGTCCTCCAAACGCGGGCTCGGCTTTCTGATGATACTGTTCACTCTCGTAGAATCCGGGCCCACAATCACCCCGCCGGTGCTCTCTATTTCAAAGCCTTGAGGACCTTTTGTCCGCTGGCATGATTTGATTCGCATTTCCGTCAAGCCTTACAGAGCTGTTCTCGGCCAGAGACGATGCCACACCGAGTCCAGAGGCCAGTGCAACTCCGCTTCTTGATTGACTTTCAGCTCTAATGATCTAACGGGGATTACCGCGGCGAATCGGTAACGAACCCTATCCGCACAGTCTTAATCTCGTAGGGTTTAGTGTGGATGGTCACGCTGCCACCGTGCAAAGCAAGTGTTCCGATGGGTCTCTCCATGAGATCGGTTTCTGAGACCACTGCCGCGCCTCTAGGAAGGCGCAATCTCACGTCTGTCTCTTTGCCAGCCCATTCGTAGAACCGCAGGACGAGCGCGTCTTCCTCTTCCGCTTTTTTCGCAGCCGTCAGGACCACGTTTTCAGGCTGAATCTCCAAGTACGAGAATTCGTCCTTGAGTTCTCCCTCGTGCTCCCCAACTTGCCGCACCAGCAGCGGATAATTCAGCTCATACCCGCGCCTCACCGTTAGCGCGTCACGCCAAGTTCCGCCGTGCGCGTAGAGCGAGTAGGTGAATTCGTGGACCCCTTCGTCGGCGTGCGGGTCCGGCCATTCCGGCGAGCGTAGCAAGGACAGGCGCAGGACATTTCCTTTGGCGTCGTAGCCGTATTTGCAGTCGTTCAGCAGGCTGATCCCGTGATGGGAGTCTGAGAGATCAGCCCACCGCAGCGCGGGTACTTCGAATTTCGCCTTTTCCGCGGGTGTAGTTCGAGTGGTCGGCCGTTCGATAGAGCCGTAGGGAATCTCGAACGTAGCTTTTTGATTGTGTGCGCTCGAGGGAACCGCCACCTTCAGGAGAATGTGCTTCTCATGCCAGTCGGCCGTGGTATGGACATCCACACGTAGTGAACCAGCTGTAACTACAATGTCCCGTACGAAGGTAGAACTCTGAAAATGGTTTTTCACCCGAAGGGTGGCGCGCAACGGGCCGTTTTCGATGAGCTTGATTTCGTCGGCATGGTCCAGGTCCCAGTGTTCCTTCTCAAAATCAGCGTCAATGTTCCAGGCGTCCCAGCGTTTTGGTTTGTCCCGAAAAGCTTGGAGCAGATTGCCGCAGACGGATTGCGTGGGGCCTCCGGAGTCCGTCTCTG
>Ga0307471_100000795_pt1 | contig 16547 bp, 14 predicted proteins | sample atmos_gasesAM3C__2_FD_204566 | JGI IMG/M metagenome (GOLD analysis project Ga0307471, IMG submission 204566) | Hardwood forest soil microbial communities from Morgan-Monroe State Forest, Indiana, United States - atmos_gasesAM3C_515 | ecosystem: Environmental > Terrestrial > Soil > Temperate... | reverse complement strand
TGGCCATTCGACTTTTCGCAACTGCTGGAAGCGATTCCGCCAGGCCGCGGCGTGGCCAAATCGCTCCCGCCCGATGGTTAACATGAGGCGTGCAAGAGAAGTCTTGACTGGCCGTTCTAACTAGGAGAGATGCAGGGATGGCTGCTGAGGAAGACAAAAAATTTGACGCGGTTTTGGGCGGATTTCTCGTCAATGATTTGCGCATCCGCGCCGGGGATCTCCATTGCCCCGAGTCCGACACGCTCGCCGCTTATCACGAGCGCTCGCTTCTTCCCGAAGAAATGAATTCGTGGAAGGAGCACATCGTGGGCTGCGTACGCTGCCAGGCGATTCTTGCTGAGCTGGAAGCCACGGATTCGCTTTCCCTCGAGATTTCACAAAAGGAAGAAGTTGTGGGGGCAGCCACAGCCGCCGCCGTCGGCGAAGCAAGTCCTCCCCGAAAAGAAGCTCCCGTAACGCTTCCGGCAAAATCGCGCGTTACGCCGATTTCGCGCGGCGTGCGCTGGCAATGGCTGGCTCCCGCGGGGGCGCTTGCTGCGGGTTTGCTCGTCTGGGTCGCATGGCACGAAAATCGGCTGCTGCAAGGAAAGGCTCCCGCAGAAGTCGCAACGGCAAAACTCGAGCCTCCCGCCACGCCACAGCCATCCGTCACCCGCGATGGCCGGCAAGCTATGTCCGCGGACGAAGCCGAGCGGATTTCCAAGGACCAAGGCGCGGTGGGCGGAGGCATTCCTGCAAAGCCTGCGCCGGAAGCAGAGAGCCTGAAACAATTTGAAAAGTCAGACTCGCGCGCGAAGGTCGCTCTGGCCAGGCCAACCACCGGCGAGAGCTCTAAGCGATTAGAAAGCTCCATGCCTCCTGCTGACAAAGAGGCTGGCGCGCGCGCTGATACGGCGCTCGATTCCTTGGCGGCCGCGAATCGCGCTCAAAACCAGCCTGCTAAGGACGCCAAAGCCGGAGTCGCTGGAGCTCTGTCGCAAACCGTGGAAGTGCAAACCCTGACCGCGAACGCTCAAATGCAAAACCAGCAAGCGCAACAAAACCAGTTGAACGAACAGAAGACTTCTGGCCCCAATCCGTCAAGCCATCTCGGGAAGAAAAGCAAAGCCGAGTCGCCTCCACTTGCTTATCGATCTGCGGCGGCTCAGCCCGCAGCGCCGCCACCGCCCGCGCCGGCTTCGGCGGCGGCGTTCAACGATGGTGCTGCCTTGCGAATGGCAGCGGCCATCAGCCCGTCTGTGATCGCAGCGCCGGGGGGGAAAACGCTCTGGCGGGCCGGGCACGCGGGCATGATCGAATTCTCTAGTGACGACGGTGCTTCCTGGTCACGGCAGACCAGCAATGTGTTTGCGGATCTCACCGCGGGTTCTGCTCCGTCGGACAAAGTCTGCTGGATCGTCGGTCGCGCCGGGACCATTCTTGTCACGACCGATGCCGGCACGCATTGGGCCGCCATCCATTCGCCGCTCGTTGAGGATTTGGGAGGAGTCCGCGCAACGGACGCGCTCCACGCCACTGTCTGGAATTTTGGCAATACGAAAGTCTTCGAAACCTACGACGGCGGCGTCACCTGGAAGCCCGCCACGTCACAATGATCATTACAGTTTGTACCGGTCTTCTCTGCGTTCTCTTTGCCCGCTGTGTTGAAGAAACCGGCGAGCTTCAACCCAGGTTTATCCGGAGAGCGAGGTCCCTGCAAGAAACTCCTCTCGTCCCGTTCTAAGGGAGAAGGCAAATTCAAGATTGAGGAGAAAGTGAATGAAAATCCCCGTAGCTCAGTCCAGCGCGCGATGGTTGGCCGCAATCTCAGCGGCCGCTGTGCTTACGGCTTGCGCTGTGATTGCCTATCCGGCGGCCCGTAACAACAAAGTTTCATCGGCCCAGGAAAAGGAGGCCGGTCATGCTGCCGATCAGTCCACCAGCTTGAATGACCAAGCCGACCTCAACGTCACGGTCTATAATTCCAACATCGCCCTCGTCCGCGACGTCCGTAACCTCATGCTTCCCAGCGGCACATTTCGCCTGAAGTTCATGGACATTGCTGCCACCGTCAACCCTGCTACCGTTCATTTTCGTTCGCTCACCGATCCCGACAAGCTCGGCGTCATCGAGCAAAATTATGAGTACGACCTTCTCGAGCCCGCGAAACTTCTCCACAAGTACGTCGGCAAGGAAGTTACGCTGGTCCGCTCGTATCAGGACAGCGGCACCACCAAGCATGAAGAAATCAAAGCCACGCTGCTCTCCGACAACAATGGCCCCGTCTGGAAAATCGGCAATGACATCGTCACCGGCATGTTCGCCGAGAGCTACCGCTTCCCCGAGGTTCCTGCGAATCTCTACGACCGCCCCACCCTGCTCATGTCGCTCGAAAATTCCGGTCCACGCAAGCAGCAGATTGAAGCCTCGTATCTCGCAAACAATCTTTCCTGGAACGCTGACTACGTTCTCACCGTCGCGCGCGACGATAAGAACGCCGACCTCGATGGCTGGGTCACCGTGGCCAACAACAGCGGCACGGCGTTTCACAATGCGCATCTCCAGCTCGTCGCCGGGGAGCTGAATCGCGTTCAGCCTCCTGCTGCCATGGAGACCTTTGCGCGAAATGCGGCTGTGCCAGCCGCAAAGGCCGCTCCCCAATTCCAGCAGGAAGCCTTCAGCGAATACCATCTCTACACGCTAGGCCGCAAAACCTCCGTCGAAGACAAAGAGACCAAGCAGATTAGCTTGCTTCAAGGTTCCGGCGTCCCCGTCGAAAAAGTTTTCGTTGTCAACGGCCAATATTATTACTACCGCAATCAGCAGGCTCCCGGATCTCCGCTGAAAGATCCCGTCCTCGTCTATTACAAATTCAAAAACGAGGAGAAAAACGGCCTCGGCATTCCTTTGCCGGCGGGCAACGTGCGCGTCTACCAGAAAGACTCAAAAGGCGGCATCCTTTTTGCCGGGGAAGATCACATAGACCACACGCCCAGGGACGAACAGGTGAGCATCCACATCGGCAACGCGTTTGATGTGGTTGCCGAGCACAAGCAGACCGACTTCAAGCACGTGGATACCCACACCTGGGAATTCGAGTACGAAGTCACCCTGCGCAACCACAAGGACATTCCCATCGTCGTCCAGGTCAACGAGCCCATCGGCGGCGATTGGGAAATGCTTTCTTCCACCTACAAGTTCACGAAGACGGCGGCCTTCGCGGCGCAGTTCAACGTGCCGGTGGCCAAGGACGGCACCTCGGTGCTGAAATACCGCGTTCGCGCCAAGTGGTAATTCTAAATTTTTCTAAAAGTCGGCCCTTGGTCCTGTTCATTCGTTAAGTTCTGCTAAAGAGCGGCACTTCATTTACTCTGGGCTGGCCTGGAGGTCCGCCCCATTCCTTTGACCCGAAACCCTGGCGAAACATTTGTTGCATTTTCTGCTGCGTGGCATCCTGCCCCCAAAATGGCTTGACAGAAGCCTTCTGCGCCCCTAGAGTTACGCGCATCGGGGAATGTACGTTCCTTGCATCATCTGTTGCATATGGGCCCAAGATGGGATTTGTTCTGTTTCAGTTTGCTACAGCAGTGCCTCTTAAAATGGCATAAACTTCCGAACGGGGTGGGAGGCTTGCATGAATCGCTCCAGTTTTGCTTTTGCTGATTCCTCTTTGCGTGGATTTGCGCTTTGGAAATGGCCTCTGCGGATGATCTTCTGTCTTCTTTTGGGGACAATTCTTTTGCCGTCCGCTCTCCGCGCTCAGACCACCTCAACCATTGAGGGAACCGTAACGGACCGTCAAGGCCTGGCGATTTCCGGCGCCGAAGTAAGCGTCTCAGCCGACACATTGGCCGTCAGCAAGAAGACCACCACCGACGCGAACGGAAACTATCAGATTGCGCTTCTCCCCGCGGGTATTTACACGGTGACCGTTTCTCACGACGGGTTCAGCACGCAAGTTTTCAAGGGCCTCGAAATCACCTTAAATCGCACGGTCAGATTTAACGCTTCTCTAGAAGTTGGCACCGTTCAACAAAAGGTGGAAGTCTCCGCAGAAATTCCCCTCCTTGAGACATCCTCCTCCTCGGAGGGTGCAACAATTCTTCCCAGCCAGATCGTGGACATGCCCCTCAATGGACGGAACTACCTGGATCTCATGCAACTGGTTCCGGGCGTGGCCATCAACCGGCAATCCGACCTCAACAGCGACAACGCCACTCCCGTTCTCGGCGAGCGCGCCAACAACACCGGTTTCCTTATTGATGGTCAGTCCAACCAGAACGAGCTCGGCGGCGGCCCTGCCGCGCAATTCAATCAGGACACCATCGCTGAATTCCAGGTCATCACCACCGGTTACAAAGCCGAGTTCGGACATGCTTCCGGCGGCGTTGTCAACGTCATCACCAAGTCCGGCACTAACAGTCCGCACGGTTTGGCGTCCGTTTACCACCGCAACAATGCTTTCGACAGCTCCGATATTCCAGGCCGGTACAGCGTCCCTTATCTTCTTCGCTGGGACTACGATCTGGCCGGGGGCGGCGCCATGGTTCGCGACAAGGCGTTTTGGTTTGGCTCCGCCGAGGGCATCCACGAGAACCGCCAGTTAAATTTCGTTCCTCCGCAAAACACCCCGCAATTTCTGATCAATAGTGAAGAAACCTACAACGAGCCCACCACCGACCGCGAGGCTCGCGCCTTCGTGAAGTTTGACCAGGTTCTCAGCAATCATCACATCACCGAGCAAATGAACTACACCAACGTACATGTCAACAGCACCAATCCTCTTTCCGCCTACACCGCTCTTCCCTCCACGCGCACCAATCTTGGCGACCGCAATCTCTTTCTGGGCTTCAGCGACACTGTGACTTTTGGCTCCGCCAGCCCCTTTATCCTCACTCTCCGTGGCCAGTATCGCGACGAACCCACCTTGGCCAGCCCTGCCCATCCGCAAGCCGGGCCCAACACGCTCTTCAATCTCTTCAGTGGGTATAGCAGTTTCTCCAATGGCATGGCTAATGGGCCATACGGTATCTTCGGCGATCTAGGACAGTTCAGCTACGGAGCCACCTTCACGCCCTCAACGGTGGAGCAAAAGTACGGTATCTTTGGCGCCAGCCTGGCAAAAACAGTCAGTCGTCACTCGATCAAATTCGGCTGGGACTTTGAACGCACTCACGTGGATGGCGTGGAAGCCAATGGTGTGAATGACCAGCTCTTTGCCACGCAGCCGGACTATCAGCAGTTCGGTCCCATTAATTCGGGCTTCTTTCTCCTCCTCACCATCGGCGGTCTCACTCCGCAGGCCAACCAGATTAAATTGCGCAACAACTTCGACGGTTTGTGGTTGCAGGACGATTGGAAAATAATTCGCAACCTGACCATCAATGGCGGCGTGCGCTGGGACTATGACTCGGCTTTCAAGAAAACAGATAACGTCTCTCCGCGCGTTGGCTTCGCCTGGTCCGTCACTCCAAAGACGGTCGTCCGCGGCAGCTTTGGTCTCTTCTACGACCACTTCCGCATGGGCCTCGTTCGGGACATCCCGGGCTTCGGTGGCGCGGATATTCGTGAAAGCCAGCCTCTCTCTTTCCCTCGTCTCTTCTACGGCGTGCCCACGATTGCCCCGGCCCTCTTCGGGCTATGCCTCTCGCAGACCAAAACCGACGCGCAGCTCACGACCCAGCCCGACTTTTGCATTCCACCAAATGCTTTTTTCACGGGATTCCCGGGTGAGCCCTCCCAATTCGGCGTAGATCATCTCAACAACATCGGAACCACGCCCATTCCCGCGAATTCGGTTGTCAACATTGGGAACGTCCAACAATTGTCGGGCCTGAGTCCTAGCGCTTTCCTAACCGCCGCGGATGCGGCCATCGGCGCGCCCAGCAACTTCTGGTTATGGGGGCCTTTTGGCGCTCTTTCGTTCAACGTTTCCCAGCCCGGCAACTTCCCGGTGACCATCGATCCCAGCTTTGCGACCCCTTACACCCGCAGCTACACCCTCGGTGTGCAGCGCCAGCTCGCCAACGATTGGGTGGTCTCCCTGGACTACTATCATAAAGACATCATCAACATCCTTGGTGTTCGCGAGACCAATCTTCCCTTTGCCGCTCGGCTTGCCAATAGCGGCGGCGGCCTCATCCAAGTGAATGGCTTCGGACCGTGGTATGGCGGTACTTACGACGCCGGAATCCTTTCCTTTGAAAAACGAATGAGCCGCCGCTTCACCGTGGGTGGCAGTTACGCTTACGTTTCCGAAAACGATGATGCCCTCAATTCCAATCTCGGCACGAGTGCCATCGGCGGCGGAAACGGCTTTCCCACCGACAGCTTCCGCGGCACTCCCCCCGTGGTCATCGATCCCGGGATTACGGATCCCACCACGGGCAAAGTGATCTGCCCCGGCGGCGCTACAAATGCCACGTCTTCCTTCACTGCCTGCAATGGCAACTACGTGCCCAAGGCGGGCGTCTTTTACAATGGCGCCTTACTCGATAAGGGCCCTTCTGACTTTGCCCTGCGCAATACTTTTGAGGTCCATGGGCTCGTGGAGCTTCCCTGGAAGATTCAGTTCAGCAGCCTTCTCCGTGCCCAGAGTGGTTTTCGGTATACGCAAAGCGCGCTTGTGCCTCTCGATCAGGACGGCAATAATAACTTCAATGGAAGGGACCTGAGAACGGGCCGCAACGCCTTCACGGCGCCGCGTTTCGTAAACATGGATATGCGCATCGCGAAAACTTTCCGTATCAGCGAGCGTGTGAGGGCACAGGCCCTTTTTGAATTCTTCAACCTCTTTAACGGCGCAAACCCGGCGGCCATAAACATCAATCAGAATCACACGCCCCTGAACGCCGGAGAACCGATTTTTGGCAGCACTGCAGAATATCTGCCCGGTCGCGAAGGGCAGTTCGGTCTGCGCATCGAATTCTGAAACATTCGGTAATGACAGAAAGGAAACCCATGCGGAAACCTACACTCGTAGTGTTTTTGTCTGCAATATTTTTGGCGTCGCCCAGCTTCGCCCAGACTGCGAAGAAGTCTGCCGCATCCACGCCCGCTTCGGCCACAGCGCGGAATTCCGCAGCAACTCCCGCCGCCAAGCTGCAAGGCCTCGACGACCTCGCCGCCAGCGCCATGAAGCAATGGAAAGTCCCCGGCGTGGCCATCGCCGTGGTCCAAGACGGCAAAGTCATCTACGCCAAAGGCTACGGCTATCGCGACCTCGAACAAAAACTTCCCGTTACCACCGCGACGCTGTTTCCCATCGGTTCGATCACCAAATCCTTCACGGCTTTAACCTTCGCCATTCTCAAAGACGAGGGCAAGGTGGATTGGGACAAGCCCGTTCGCAGCTACCTCCCCGAATTTCAGATGAACGATCCCGTTGCCAGCGAACAGGCCACGCCACGCGACCTTTTCTCGCATCGCACCGGCCTTCCGCGCCACGATCTCGTCTGGTATTCCTCGGACTTTAGCCGCGAAGACATGGTTCACCGTCTTCGCGAGCTAAAGCCCAACAAAGGTTTTCGCAGCGCCTACCAGTACAACAATCTCACCGTCATGACCATGGGCTACCTCGAAGGAAAGCTCACTGGTCTGGGCTGGGAAGGTGCCATTCGCCAGAAAATTTTCGCGCCGCTCGGCATGTCCCATTCGGATTTATCCGTCACCGAAATCGAAAAAACTGACGACCACGCGCTCCCTTACGAACTGAAGAAAGAAGCCGTCACCAAAGTTCCCTATCACAATATTGACGCGATTGGTCCCGCCGGCTCCATCAATTCCAGCGTTGACGACATGTCACACTATTTGATTTTCCAGTTGGGCGACGGCAAGTACGAAGGCAAGCAAATCGTCGCCGAAAGCGATCTGCGCGAAATGCACAGCCCGCAAACCGCCATTCCCGATCCACCGCCCGCATTTAGCATGCCTGGGCTCGGGCATTTCAGTTACGGGCTGGCCTGGGTGGCCACCTCGTATCGCGGTCACAATCTGGTCTGGCACAACGGCGGCATTGACGGCTTCTATGCGTTGCTCTCCATCCTTCCCGATGACCATCTGGGCGTTGTTGTGCTGACAAATTTGCCCCACGGCCAAACGCCGGAAGTCCTGGCCTACAACGTCTACGACCGCCTGCTCGGGCTCGATCCGATGCCCTGGTTCGATCGCTTCAAGGACCTCGAAGCCAAAGGCAAGAAGGAAGAAGAAGAAGCCAAGAAAAACAAGCCCACCGACCGCAAAACCGGCACACATCCTTCGCACAATCTTGCGGACTACGCCGGAGAATATCAGAACGCCGGCTACGGCATTATGAAAGTCGCCGTCAAGGGCGACGCACTCGAACTGAGCCTCAACAAGCTGGGCCCCTATCCGCTCGAACACTATCACTACGATATCTTTCAAATCCCGGAAGATTCCGACAGTTTCGCCGCGGGTGAAAAGTTTCAATTCGAAATGAACAAGAAGGGCGACATTGACCGCATCGCCGCTCCGCTCGCCCCTGCGCTCGGCGAAGACATTGTTTTCACCCGTGCGCCCGAGAAAATCTCCAAGGACGTGCTCCAGAAACTTGCCGGCGATTACCTGCTCGGCGAACAAACCGTCAATTTTGCCGTGGTGGGCGACGTTCTGCGTCTCACCGTGCCGGGCCAGCCTGTGTACGAGCTAGTTCCGCGGAAGGAATTGTCGTTCGATGTTAAAGATTTGCCGGGCTTCAGCGTGGACTTTCAGATGGACGCGGGCGGCAAAGTCACCGAAGCGGTCTTCAACCAGCCCAACGGCGTCTTCCACGCCAAGCGCAAGTAGGAGGATCACGGTCTTCGTAGTATGAGGAGCGGCTCCTGGTTCGTTTCAAATTTGCCGATCTGATCCGCGCTCGCGCGAATCACTTTGGCCGCGACACTTGTTGGATAGTCGCAATGTTCAAGTAGGATGACTTTCGGCGGTGGACCGAGGGTATTGGCAAGGCTAACGAAGTCTGTGTCCGCAGTGAGGATGACGAAACCATTGTGAAGGGCGTAGTCCCAGATCTTGCGATCCGGAGTGGCCCTGCTGAGACCGACTTGGGTGACGTGGACCGAGCCAGAAAAGGGATCCTGAATCGCTTCAAGCAGGCGGCAGGAGAGGTTTTCGTCCAGCAGGAGCTTCATTCCGCCTATCGGAGAACCAGATTATCCTTCAGCGTCGAAGCCCACTGAAGCGCGGCAAGTATATCTTCCTCGGTGAGTTCGGGATAGTCGGCAAGGATCTGCGCATGAGACGCACCCGTGCCAAGCCACCGCAGAATATCCCAAACGGTAATACGCAGATCGCGGATGCAGGGCTGGCTGGAACGTGTCCCCGGCGTGATCGTGATTCGCGAAAGCAAGCTATCCACGGCCGAATCTCCTTGGGTCATTATGGCATGAACAGCGGGGTTCGCGAAGGCAAGGCGCGAAGCAGGGGCGTCATCGCACAGCTGTCAGCGCAAAAGGCGGGTAAGATGCATGGGTCCCTTACCAGCCGGGTTCGGCAACGAAGATCATTTCAGGGGAATTATCGCGGATCGGCGTGCGGTCGAAGTCGCCATACTCGGCGGAGACGCGGAAGCCGCAGCGCGCCAGCAGGTGCTCGACCTCGTAGCGGAAGAAATAGCGCAGCGGCCAGGCAAACACCAGGCGCTCCTTCTTTCCGCCGGGATGCTCGATGGTGTAAACCATTTCTACGTTGTTGCGCTGCTCCGCCCGATGAAACGCGGCCACGCGTTCGCTGATGCGCACTTGCCGGCCGTCGCTCGTTTTGTATTCGATCAGCGGTGATTCCCGCATGTGCACCGGATCATGCATGCGCTCGGCGTCGGTCTGGAACACGTCCAGGATCAGGCGCCCGCCGGGCCGTAAGTGATTGCGGCATCGCTCGAGGCAGGCGACCTGGTCGCGCACTTCCAGCAAGTGTTGAAACGGCCGGAACGGAATAATGATGAGCTGGAATTTTTCGCCCAGGTCAAACTGGATCATGTCGGCCTGCACCAAATGAACGCGCTCGCGTTCCTCCTTGTTGAGAGCGGCTCGTTTCTTGGCGGCGCCTTCGAGCATGCGCTCGGAAAGGTCGAGGCCGGTGACGCGCTTGCCCGTTTGCGCTAGCGCCATGGTGATGCGGCCGGTGCCGCAGCCCAGTTCTAGTACGGGATCGCCAAATTCGCGCGCGGCGTCGCGATAGAACGTCACGTCCTGTGTGCGCTGGCGAACGATGGGCGATTCATCGTAATAGTCTGCGATGAACGAATCGTACAAGGCGGGCGAAGCGTTTTTTTTGTTGGTCGGCAAATTTGGTCCTTAGGTTCAGCCAAAGGTCTTTTGCTTTCAACCGTTTTTTAAGAGACTACCGCGTCGGCTTCGATCTCGACCAGCATTTCCGGCGAAATCAGTTTGCGCACTTCGACCATGCTTGTTGCGGGACGGATTTCCCCGAAAAATTCTCCGTGCGCGCGTCCGACCTTCTCCCATTCGGAAATGTTGGTCACGTAGATTCGCGTACGCACCACATCTCGCAAAGTCGCCCCAGCTTTTGCCAGCGCCGCTTCGATGTTGCGTATAGTTTGTATCGTTTGCGCGCGCGCGTCGCCCACACCGACAATTTTGCCGTCGGGTCCCGTCGCTGTCGTGCCGGAAACCGTGATGGTATTGCCGACTCGCACCGCGCGCGAGTAACCCACAATCGGTTCCCACGGCGCTCCGCTCGAAATATTCTGCCGGTCCATTTGCGATTCTCCTCGGGCTCGACTCTTTTTCCGCTCCGATGCTCTTTTTGACGTGCCAGAAAGCATAATGCAATCGCGGCTGTTTCGACACTGGCGTCGGCAAGTATCCGCGCATTTGGCTATGATGCTAAACTGAATGCACTTTCCCTGGAGAAATCGAGAAAGCGGATGAAGTGTAACAACATTCTGGAAGCCGTCGGGCACACGCCCCTGGTGCGCCTGAACCGCATCAACAAAGACCTGAAGCCCCAGATCTACGTGAAGGCGGAATTCACCAACCCCGGCGGCTCGGTGAAGGACCGCATTGGCCTCACCATGATCGACGATGCGGAGAAACGCGGCCTGCTGAAGCCCGGTGGCACGATTATCGAAGGCACTTCCGGAAATACCGGCATGGGGCTGGCGCTGGTTGCGGCGGTACGCGGGTACAAATGCGTCTTCACCACCACGGACAAGCAGTCGAAGGAAAAAGTGGATTTGCTGAAAGCGTTGGGCGCGGAAGTGATTGTGTGCCCGACTGCGGTCGAACCGGAAGACCCGCGCAGCTATTATTCCGTGGCCAGGAAACTCGCGCGCGAAATTCCCAATTCGTATTACCCGAATCAGTACGACAACCCGATGAATCCCGAAGCCCACTATCGGACGACAGGTCCCGAGACTTGGGAGGACAGTGAAGGCAAGATCACGCACTTCGTCTGCGGCTTGGGAACGGGCGGCACTATCAGCGGTGCAGGGAAATATCTGAAGGAAAGAAATCCGGCGATTAAAATTGTCGGCGTCGATCCGTATGGTTCGCTGTACTACGACTTCGTGAAGACCGGAACGACCATCAAGGCAAAGACTTATGTGGTGGAAGGCATCGGCGAAGATTTTTTTCCAACCACGATGAATTTGAAGATTCTTGACGACATTATTCAGGTGAATGACGAAGAGTGCTTTGTCGTGGCGCGGCGGCTCGCGAAACTGGAAGGGTTATTCACAGGCGGCTCGGGCGGCGGATGCCTTTCCGGCGCATTGCGATTGGCGAAAGATCTCGGCTCCAATGATTTCGTCGTTGCGCTGCTGCCGGACACCGGCATGCGCTATCTCAGCAAGGTCTACAACGACGGGTGGATGCGCGAGCGCGGTTACGTCGACGCAGCGATGCAAATCACCGCCGCCGAAGTGGTGAAGGCCAAGCACGCCGCAGGCAAAGTTCGCGAATTGATTATTGCGCGGCCGTATCAAACAGTTTTTCATGCGCTGAAGAGCATGCAGGACCAGGACATTTCGCAGATTCCGGTTTTTGAGGAGAACACCCCCATCGGCACAATTTACGAAGATCAGATTCTGAACCTCGCACTGCAAGGCAAGGATTTGCGAAAGCTTGTCGTGCGCGAAGTGATGAGTAATCCTCTGCCGCAGGTGCCGAGGACGGCCCCGGTCGAGCGCGTGACGCACATTCTGAGTCACGAAAATCCCGCGGTTTTCGTGGACATGGGCAATTCGCACTTCGAAATTCTCACCAAGTACGACCTCATGAGCACGGTCGCCTCGCTCATGGAACAGAAACGGTAAAGGAGAATCTGCGTGCCTGCCGGTCCCGGACCAATCGGGTTTGCTGCATTTACCGGAGTTAAGTTTCTCGGCTACTCGGTTGCCGCAAGTGTTCTTACCAATTTTTTCCAGTCGTCGCGGAACGCTTGGTTGATCGGGCTTGCGCGAACGGGGATCGGGCTCGTTGCCGGCACTCTGTTCGGCGGGACTTGGTTTCTGTTGTCCTTGCGCTTTGAGAACAAATGGCCCGATTGGGTGGCTGCTTCGGCCTTTTTTGGCTTGCTTATCCCCATTCGGCTGGCGGAGTGGTCCCTGTTAATTCATTTTTTCTTTGATCGGGGTCTCGTGCAGCGGGCAAGAGACTTGAAGCTTGCGACTGTCGGAAGCGCGTGGTCTTTCGTTTTGGATGGAGTTGGAATTGTCTCCGCTTTCGTGATTCCCGGCGGATTCTGGGTTTGCTGAGGGGTTTAGATCTGAACGCATGAAAATTCACGATTTCAATCAGCGGTTGAAAGACGCGATTCTCGTCGCCGACGGAGCGATGGGCTCGATGTTGCACGAAGCCGTGGGGCCGCAACGCTGCTTCGACGAGCTGAACGCGACGGAGCCAGAAGCCGTCTTTCGTGTTCATCAGGCGTACATCGAAGCGGGCGCGCAAATCATCGAGACAAATACTTTCGGCGCGAATCGCTTCAAGCTTGCGCCATTGGGGCTCGGCGACGAAGTGCAGCGCCTGAACAGCCGAGGCGTGAAAATCGCGCGCGAAGCCCGCGAATCCGCCGCGCGCGAAGTGCTCATCGCCGGCTCCATCGGACCGCTCGGCCTCGGCGTCCAGGCGCGCCATCCGGACGACAAAGAAATTCTCGACGTTTTTTATGAGCAGGCCCTGGCCCTCGAAGAACGCGGCGTGGATTTCTACATCCTGGAAACGTTCTCTTACATTGAAGAAGTGTTGCTGGCGGTTGACGCGATTCGCTCGTTTTCTGGTTTGCCCATCGTTGCCCAACTGACCTATTCGGAAGAAGGCACGACGCACGGTGATATTCGTCCCTCGGATGCCGCGGCTCAATTAAAAAACAAAAATGTTCAAGTGATTGGCTCGAATTGCACTCTTGGTCCGCAAGCGCTGCTGCGGATTCTCCAGGAACTTGCCGCGGTGGATGACATTCGCATCAGCGGCATGCCTAACGCCGGTTTTCCCAAACGTGAAGGCGACCGCATCGTGTACCCGAAATCTTCTCCGGAATATTTTGCCTTGTTTGCACGCGAGGCGGCGGCCCTCGGTGTGAGGATTCTCGGCGGCTGCTGCGGAACAACGCCTGCACACATTCACGCGATGGCGGAAGCCGTCAAATCGCTCCGTCCGGCAAAAGCCCATCCGGCATCCCCGGCCGTGGAAGCGGCGCCAAAGCCCGCTCCGGTTTTGGAGCGCGAACCCGAAAGCCAATTCTGGAAGAAGCTAAAGAAAAAAGAATTTGTAGTGTGCGTGGAAATCGATCCCCCGAAGGGCCTTTCGCTCGACCGCATCTTCGAACAAGTCGACAAAGTAATGGCGTCGCAAAAAGTGGACGCTATTGACATCAATAGCGGAGCGATGGCGCGCGTGGGGATGGATGCGCTCGTGGTTGCGGGCGCTCTGGAAGCCCGCGGCGTGGAAACCGTTCCTCATTTAACGACGCGCGACCAGAACATCATTGGATTGCAAGCCGCGCTCTTGGGCGCGTGGACCGTCGGCGGCGTGCGCAACATCCTCGCGATAACGGGCGACCCGCCGTCGGTCGGCGATTACCCGGAAACCAGCGGCGTGTACGAAGTGGATTCGGTCGGCCTGGTGAAAGTGCTCAGCCGGCTGAATCAAGGCACGGACTGGGCGGGCAAGACGCTGGGCGGCGCCACGAATTTTGCCATTGGCGTCGCGCTCAATCCGGTAGCCGACGATCTCGACAACGAAATCGCGCGGTTCCACGCGAAAGTTGAGGCCGGCGCGCACTATGCCATGACCCAGCCGCTTTTTGATCCCGAACACTGGCACGCGTTTTTGAAAAAACTTGGCGGCAAGCCGGCCATTCCCGTGATGATTGGAGTTTGGCCGTTGAACAGTTACAAGCAGGCCTTGCGCCTGAACAACGAAGTGCCCGGCATTGTGATTCCCGAGCCTTTGCTGAAGTCCATGGAAGCCGCCGGAGCCTCCGCGCGCGACTGCGGCTTCCAAGTCGCCCGTCAAATGCTGGCCTGGGCGCGCACCGAACTTGCCGGCGCCTATCTCATTCCTCCATTCAAGCGCTACGAAGAAATTCTTGAAATCCTCTGAAAGAAGGCTTCTACGGATTGGGTTGCGGGAACGAAACCGTGCTGGTGTGGTCGTGAATGATCTTCCAGCCCTCGGGGAACTTCTGCCAAACCAAAGTAAACACTCCGCCGATGTCTCCCATCTCGCGCTTCAAATGCCACTTGCCTAATACGAGTGCCGCATCAGGTCCCAGAAAGCGAAATTCCAGGTCGGAAAAAGTCAGCTCCCCCATGGCAGAGCGGTCCGGATAATTTTTCTTGTAACGCGCGAGCACGCCGTCCCACCCGCGGGAAACTCCGTTGCTTCCAGAGAACGTCAATTCCGGCGACTGCCAGTACCCAACCAGAAAAGCATCCACGTCCCCACGATTCCACGCGGCCTGCTGCGCTTTCAAAACAGCGGTGATGGCTGCGCGGTCCGCGTCATGCGTGTCAGGTGGTTTGCCGAACAGGGACTGCCGTGCCAGCACCCAACAAACGGCGGCAAACGCTACAACACCCACGAAGACCATCATCCGACTGCGAGCCATGCCATCCTCCTCGTAACGCCCTTCCGCTTCAATACCAGCATATGCGTGTAAGTGCCCGTAAGTCACTGATACGTGGGAGGATAGGCTGGCATAGAAGCCAAGGCAAGGTCTTCTTTCAGCAAGAGACCCGGTCTCGCAAATGCTTTGTTTCCAAACGCATACGGCTAATCGTCCTACCCCACTAGTACTTCCGGACTATTGGACACTATTTTTCCTCCTGTCACACTCCCATACGAGGCGAGGGAATGTTTGCCACCATGCTATTCACGATCTCGGTTGTGGCCTTGTCGCAGTTCGCTCTCTACTACTGGAGAGCGGTACTGGCAGGCGTTGCCGCGCAGCCCGTTTCGGACCGCGTCCTCGCCGCCGCGCATGTCGAAGACGGGAGACTCTTGCCTCAGCATTTTGAAACGATGGCGGAGCTTCACAATTTGACTCCGGACCTGAAACCGAATCAAGGCGGTCTTGGTCTTGTGCGCGTTTATTACCGCCTGATGCAAGGCATGGGCCTGCTTCCCATGCTGGCTGCCTGGAGCGAACGCGAGCGCCTCATCTGCGCGCGATACGCCGCGGTCCAGGTCGGCCGCCGTTTGCAGACCAATCTCGAGCTTGCTGCTTCGCTGCGCTCCTGCTAAGTTTTTCCGGTTAACTATTCCAATTCTTCGAAAGAGCCACCGACCGCGGCTCTTTCGTGTTTTTGTTTGCCAGAACGGCCTTCGGCGCGCGCGACCGCTTCTTCCAGCATCTTCGCGATGCGGCGTTCGCGCGACTCCGGCCTGCGGTAGTGGAAGATACTGAGCAAATTATGACGGCGCATTGTCGGAGTCATCCGTTGCCAGCCTTCCCTGGCGCGGGGGTCGCGCGCAAACGCGGCTTTCAGGATGGGAGGCAGCTCTCGCTCTGCTTCCATGGTGCTCAGCAGGAGTTCAGCGATTTGCTCCGCGCGGCGCACGCGCGCTGCCGCGCTTTTCGGCTGTGCGACCTGACTGCAAAACCATGCGCGCATGGAACGACTCAGGCTGTCGAACCAGCGCTGCACGGAGCGCACCTGGGAAAGAGCGCGCTTCAATTCCGGTGGAACGACCGCTTTTCGCACCTCCAGATCGGGCTCGAGTCGAAAATGCGCGGTGTTGCCCGCGCGCACCGCGCCACCGGCCTGCATGGTCTTGGTGACCAGCATGAAATGGCCGCGGGACGTGGGGGAGGCCGTCGTGCGAAACGCAAAGCCGCGAAACGCAAAGCCGTTGATTTCGCCCTTGACGCGCAGTTGTCCGCGCACGCCCCAGACCTTCTCCACGTTGAACGGGATTCGCACGATCACCCAGCCGAGATTGCCCTCCATGCGCTCGAGAAGGGCTTTGAACGATTTGGCGATGGGTTTGGACTTCGGCTTCATGCCGGATTAGGAATTTCGAAATGAGAATTCGAATTGGAAACTCGAACCTTGAAATTAGGAAGATAAAAGTCCTGCCTGC
>Ga0307471_100000794_pt1 | contig 16548 bp, 12 predicted proteins | sample atmos_gasesAM3C__2_FD_204566 | JGI IMG/M metagenome (GOLD analysis project Ga0307471, IMG submission 204566) | Hardwood forest soil microbial communities from Morgan-Monroe State Forest, Indiana, United States - atmos_gasesAM3C_515 | ecosystem: Environmental > Terrestrial > Soil > Temperate... | reverse complement strand
GAGCGGGAAGCAGAATCTCTCGTCTCCGAGATCGAAACGAAAGGCGGACTCGCAAATGCAATCTCGGCGGATCTAGGAACTCCGAACGGCGCTGCGCTGCTAGCCAAACAGGTGCGCTCCATCGTACCTGATCGATTGGATGTGCTTGTGCTCAACGCCGGAATCAGCAAGGCGGCACGCCTCGCGGATTACACGGCAGAGGATTTTGACAACCTCTTTGCGACAAACGTCCGAAGTCCGTTCTTCCTGGTGCAGCAACTGCTTCCCATTCTAGGTGACGGCTCGAACATCATCGCGATCTCTTCTATTGGGTCCCACGCAGTAGTTGGCAAGCCCGGCGTGGACAACCCCTCGCTCCTTGCCTACGCCTCGACCAAAGGAGCACTAGAGACTTTGGTCAAGAACTGGGCCGCCATTCTTGGACCGCAAGGCATCCGCGTCAATGCAGTCGCGCCCGGTGTGATCGATACGGATATGTCGAATTTTACGAAGACTGAAGCAGGCCGCGAGGCCACTCTTGGAATGCAAGCACTGAAGCGAATCGGCAAACCGGAGGACGTCGCAGATGTAGTCGCGTTCTTAGCCTCGGAAAAGGCGCGCTGGATCACCGGTGCCAGTATTCCCGTCGATGGCGGGTCGAAGCTGTAACTAATACCAGAATTCCTGGGCCCGGGATGGCTGGATTATGGGGAGCGTCGCACCCGTAAGCAAGCACGAAGTGAGCCCTCTCAAGTAAGGTTTTGCCGCAAGGTTTGGCATTCCAGTTCCCCTTCCCAGCGCGCCAGAACTAGCGTTGCCACTCCATTGCCGATCATATTGACCAGGGCGCGAAACATGCTCAGGAAACGGTCGATGCCCAGGATCAACGCCATGCCCGCTACGGGAATGCTTGGGATCACCGAGAGCGTGGCCACGAGTGCGATAAACGATGCGCCTTGCACACCGCTAGCCCCTTTCGAAGTCAGAACCGCAACCGCCAGGATGGTCAACTGCTGGGTGAGGGTGAGGTGCGTATTTGTGGCTTGCGCCACGAAGAGCGCGGCCATGGTCATATAGAGGCTGGTGCCGTCGGTGTTGAAGGTGTAACCCGTTGGGATAACCAGTCCCACCAGCGATTTAGAACAACCGAGTTTTTCCAGCTTTGCCATCAAGGTGGGGATCGCAGTTTCCGACGAGCTTGTCGCTAGCACCAGAAGAATCTCCTCCCTGATGTGAACGAGGAACCGGAAGATGCTGAAGCCTGCCGCCCATGCGATTGCTCCCAGCACGATGACGACGAACAACACGGAAGTGAGCCAGAACGCTCCGATTAATTGGGCCAGCGGGCCCAGGGAGGCAAGGCCGAACCTGCCAACCGTGTACGCCATGGCACCAAAGGCTCCAATCGGCGCAAACTTCATCAGAATATTGACGACGCCGAATACCGCGTGGGTCAAGGCATCCACCAGGTCAACCAGTGGCTTTGAGCGTGGTCCGACGCTGGCGAGAGCGAAGCCAAACAAGATTGCGATGAGGACCACCTGCAAGATGTCCCCTTTGGCGAAGGCGTCGAATACCGTGGTTGGAATGATGTGCATTAGGAAATCGGTCACCGTCTGGGCTCTGGCCTGGCCGGCGTAATCCGTGACCGACTTGGCATCCAACGTAGCGACGTTGACGTTGAAACCGCTGCCTGGATGCACGACGTTGCCCACCACCAGACCGATCAGCAAAGCCAGCGTGGAAACAACCTCGAAGTACAGCAACGCCATGCCGCCGACGCGGCCCACCTTCTTTAAGTTTTCCATGCCTGCGATCCCGGTGACGACGGTGCAGAAAATGATCAGAGTGATGATCATCGTTATGAGCCGGATGAAGGCGTCTCCCAGTGGCTTCATGGCGACCGCCCGCTCTGGCCGCCAGTAACCCAGCGCCATGGCGGCGATCATGGCCAGCAACACCTGCACCCAGAGGACACGGTAGAACGGGAGCTTGGGTGATCCTTGCTTCGTACCGGCCCCGCCTGCGTGCGCTTCCTGAATTGCTGCCATGCTTGGATCCCTGTTTGTCTGAGTTGCTCAGAACTCTGGTTGAACAGTGGGTTGCCTTCTTGATGTGAGGGCCATCCGGACGGACAGTGCCCGGGGCTGGCGGAGTCTGCTCTTCCCGACGCGCCGATCCTCCAGACGTCACATCGGGCTGAGAACCTAATGACCATCATTTGCTGGCTCGGGCTCAAGCGTATGTACCAGCCAGGGGATAATCACTTGTTTGAATATGACGGGATCAGGCCATACCTTCACTTGCCGCCCGAGGTGACCACCCTGAGGATTGATCCAGGCTGTCTTAGGAACGTCCCCTTTATTGAGAAGCAGGTAAATGTCTGAGATCGGGACTTGGGTGTCGAGCACCCCGGCCAAAACGAGCATGGGTGCCATCGGTTTTCCCAGTAGTCCTTGTTTGACGAGCGACATCCTCGGCAGAACCTCCGCTATTTCGTCCACCGTTTTCACGTTGTCGAAAATCGCCATCAGCGCCGGGACCTGATCGAAAAGATATTCGCGGTTGCCGATCAAGGAATTCATTAGGAAATCTTTTTGAAAGAACGAATCGGTGGGCGGTGACTGTGCGCTCGCCCCCCGCAAGCGCGCACGCTCTACGATTGCCATCTTTGTGGCCCAATACGCACCCCAACTCACGCCATGCATGGCAACTCGGTTCTTATCGATCTCCGGCCTGGTGGCAATGTAGTCGAGCACGCGCGAGAGCATGCGCTCCGCATTTTCACTGACCTTAATTGGAGACTGCCCCGTCCCCGGGCCATCCACTGCCAGAAATCCGATGCCGAAGGGCAGGATCGCGCTGAAGCTCTCCGACAAATCTTCCTTGCGGCTGTCCAGCCCATTTACAGCCAGCACCAGCGGTACTGGCCCATTCGCATTCTTCGGCAAGCGCAGGTAGCCGATGATTTCTTTTCCTTCGAAGGGAATTTTTACGATTTCGAGTGGCGGATCCCAGAGGAGCGCATGGGCCCGGAAAGCCTCGATTGCTTTTTCGTAGGAGCGCTGTTTACCTGGAGAGGCGGGGATGGGCCAGCGTCCGAAAGAATAGAGTCGCCAGGCGCGAATGTAGTCGGCGTTCGCTTTCGCCGGGTCGGTTTTCTCCAGCGACTTGGCTTCATTCATGTAGCGATCGGCCACACCCATAAATGCCGCTGCCCACTCGTCTTTATCGCGAGTACGAATGGAGCTAAAGGCTTCCTTCACATCGGCCGGATCGAGTCCGATGAGCGGATACATTCCGTTCTCGGCGCGATGAATGGCTTCAGTCTTGATCTCGTCAAGAGTCCGCTCGGCGCGCTGTTGCGAGAAGCAAGAAAGGCTCAGCGGGAGGATTAGAGCCAGAGTCGTTACCAGGGACACGACACATGATGTGGTCGATCCCGCGGATCGATGGCGAAGTCCTAGCGATGTTGGCACAACCTGATTCCTTTCCAGCTGCAAGAAGATGGGGCGGGAGGAGACCCGACCCCGATTTAAGAAACCACCGCGATCAGAAGATGAGCTTCAGGCCCAGTTGAACCGCGCGGCTGCCACCGGAGCCGATGACGGGGTTGGCAGCGGCGACGTCTGGAGTGGCACAGCCGCAACCGAAACCACCGGCGGAAGGATCATTCAGACCGAATCCGTTCTGGCCGCCATACGGATTGGCGAAGTTGGGATGGTTGAAGATGTTGAAGAATTCAGCCCGGAACTGGGCACGGAAGCGCTCGCCGAAATGCCAGTTCTTCGCCAAAGAGAAGTCCAGGTTGCGGAATCCGGAATCGGGGAAGGTGTTGCGGCCCATGTTGCCGAAGGCTCCCAAGGCTGGAGGAATCATGACCGAGCTGCCTTGGGCGTAACAGCCAAATAGGTTGAGAGCAGCGGTGGCCGCGCCAGCAGTTCCTCCGTCAAGTGATAGCGCCTTTGCGGCACATGCCGCATTGCTTGCACCCGCGAATTGCGGAATCCCCTTCGGCCCCGACTTGAAGTCGTCTGGGTTCCCAAAGAAATTCCATCGGATCGGGCTGTTCGCGGGGGGGCTGACGGGCAACGGACCGACACCGGCAGCATCGGTTCCCTCATCGATCGGTCCCCAGTATTGCGGACTTTGCAGTGTGATGATGGAGTTGATCTCCCAGCCCTCCAAAGACTGCCCGTAGCCCTTCTTGCCGGGTATGGCATAGGTGAGCGAAAGGGTGAAGCGATGACGAACATCGAAGTCGCTGTTCCCGTATTCGGCGCTCGGGTTATGAGCGTCCTGGGGAAGCCCTGATCCGTAACCGAAGTCCCAGTTTGCACCTACGTCATCGAGAGAATGCGACCAGGTGTAACCGGCTACCATGCTCAAGCCATGAAAATTTCTCGCGTTCAGTGTCGCTTGCAGGCCGTTGTAATTAGACCGATAGACGTTACCCATCTGAAAGATGTTCGCAAGGTACGGGAACTTGCCGGCGAAGGGCTGTGCCGTCTGTTCGGCCCCGCCATCGGAGGCGCAATTGTCGTAGCCACTGCTAGCGCTGGCCAGGCAATTAGTTAGCGAACCGCCCGGCCCGGTTGTCCAGCCCGAGCCCACTGGCGGCTGGTTGATGTCGCGAATGCCGGTTAAATTCACACCGTGATTGCCGACATAAGCTATTTCCATCGTCAGGTTCGGGGTCAGCGCGTGTTGCATGCTAAGGGTCCAGTTCCAAACGTATGGAGTGGTCAGATTACGGTCCACGCTCATGATCGGGCAGGGACTATTGAAGCAGTTAATCGGTTGTGTGAGGTCGCCGTAAATCGGACCGTTATCCCAGGGGAAATTAGGGAAGACGGTCACGTTACCGGTCGTGATGGTCCCTCCGGAAGTCCCTCCAGAACCGTCGATGATCGCTCCGGTAGGCACACTCGGTAGGCCGAAGCTGTTATTAAAAGCAATAAACGACTGCCAGTTTACCGTTTCATAAACCAGCCCGCCGCCGCCACGGATCACGGTTGACCCGGTGCCATTGGTATCCCAGGCAAACCCGAAACGAGGCGCGAAATTCTTGTGGTCGGGATTGTAGACAGAGCCGATCTGCTTTCCTACCTGCACCATTCCCAGATTGGGATCGAAGTTCCCGATCTGGTCATGAGTTTCTCTCACGACCGAGTTGAACTCATAGCGCAGCCCAAAGTTGAGGGTCAGGTTTCTGCTAACGCGCCAGTCGTCCTGGGCAAACAGGGCGTAGGCCCAATTGCTCAGCTGCCGGGTGGGATTTCCGACCAGCACAGAGACTTTGAAAGGCGCACCAGCGAAGAAGTCCTCCAACTGCGAAGTGTTGAGGAAATTTCCCGGGTTGCTGGGATCGGGCGTGTTCCCGCCCAGGAATGTGATGCTGCCCCGAGCATTTCCGAAGGCGCCGTTGGTTACACCATTCCGATGAACCTCGCCTCCGAACTTGACCGAATTCTTGCCGGCGGTATATGAAACGTGGTCGATGAACTGGGTGATGGAATCGGGCCCCTGGAACTTCGGCCATTTAAAACCACCGAGGCCGGGAAAGAAATAGCCGGCAAACCCAATCCGGGGCAATCCGCCCGTGTTCGGTCCAGAAACGCCGGTGTCAAGACCGTAAGCTGAGGCTGGCGTGTTCAGATCTCCGGGCAGCGTCGGTTGGTACAGTCGGTTATATCCGAACCGCGCTTCATTGACCCAGCGAGGGCTGGGAGCCCATCCCCAGGTTCCGCCAACCACCTGGGCGCGCGTGTGAATGTTCGACCGCCACTTCGACTGCAACTCAGGAAAGTCTTCAACCGTCCCCGTGTTGTTTCCGAAGAAGTACATGCCGCTGATGCGGTTGTTTTGGTTGAGGTTGACATCTACTTTGCCCACTGCATTGTAAACATTGACATCGTTGGGGAATCCGTTTGGGACATTGATGTCTGGATTATTGTTCGTGGGGAAGCCGGTCCCGTCGCACGTAACCGTACCGCCTGAGACGGCGCAGCCAGCAATCTTCAAGCTGGCTGGGCTGACCGCAATTCCTCCTGCCTGGAGATCCGCCACTACATTCGGAATGCTGTTTGCGCAGTCACCAGTCGCTAGGAAAATGCAGTTGCCAGCGTCGGGCATGGGGACCATGGACGGGCTCGTGATGCCTCCAAAGGAATTTCCCACGTCATACATCTGTCTTTCATAAGCCCCGAAAAAAAAGACTTTGTCTTTGACAATCGGTCCACCGACACTACCGCCGTATTGTTCCAGCGTTCTCGGAAGCTTGGGATTGGGCGTCGTGTTGAAAAAGTTCCTAGCGTCCATCACGCCGTCGCGCCCAAATGCAAACGCAGTACCATGTATCTGGTTTGTTCCCGCTTTGAGGCCCACGTTGACAACCGCCCCAGGCTTCCACCCGAATTCGGCCGGTGCGTTCTCTTCAATGTTGAATTCCTGGATCGAATCGATGGGCAGAATGGTCGCCGAATCTCCAGCGATACCGGCGCCGTTGATGATGGCTTGGCCGGAGTAGGGTTCGCTGTTGAACAGGCCCTCAACGAAATACGCGTTGTCTTCGGCGCGCAATCCATTCGTGCTTGTGGTCGAGAATCCGCCTCCGGGATAACGAACCACGCCCGGGCGCAGTTGCAGGAGGTTCTCGTAGTTGCGGCCGTTCAACGGGAGATCGTTAATTTCCTTGTTGCTGAGTGTGCCGCCCAGCGTTGAAGAGGTAGCATTGACCAGAGGGACCTCGGCGTTGACCACCACCGTCTCCTTCACATCGCCCGGTGGTAGCGCCAGGTTAACGGTCACATCGGTGGCGACTTCGACCTGAACGCTCGGTCGTTCAACCGTCTTGAAGCCGTTGGCTTCAGCACGTACAACATAGACACTAGGAGTGAGGCTAACAAAAACATAGGCGCCCGATTCGTCGGTGGTGACGGTTCGGCGGGTGGCCCTCTGGATGTCGGTAACCGTAACAGTGGCGCCCGCAACCGCAGCGTCCGATTGGTCGTGCACCGTACCCACAATGCGGCCCGTGGTGGTTTGGGAAAAGGCCGGGACGTTAGTTGCAAGCAGCATGCAAGCGAATCCCAAGAGCGGAATGCCTTTCAGCGCGGAATGCATTCACGAACCTCCAAAGGGGGGCGAACAATTGGTCTGACAGCTGTACCACCGTATCAATAGAGGTGTCAATACCCAACCTTGGTGCATTGGACGTTATTTCCAGCGCGGATCTGAAGGCGGTGGTTAGAAGGGCAATGGAAGGAACGATATTGAACAACGGGGCACTCCTGCATTGCCGCGAAACGCTTCATTGTGGCGGAGTTGATCGCCGATGAATTCGAAGGCAAGTTCTTGAAACGCATGCAGGATCTCAGGGTCCGCGATCCCGTCGAAGACGAAGAAGGCAGTGGCGGTCGGGGCGCGGGTGATAATCCCGGGCTTACCTTATCTAGGCCCTATGGTAGCCTTCCGAGGTCGCTGCAGTTGGTTAGAGTTGATATCTGAATGGCGTTTGGTATAGTGGTCGGACCACTAGCCCTTCTAAGACATCCAATAGTGGGATTCGGGATATCATGGCCGATGAAACTGTGGATTCGTTGGGCGCGATGCCAGTTTATCGCACGGTACGAGTTTCGCGTCTGTACGAGCAGATCGTAAAGCAATTGGAAGAGTCCATTCTAAAGGGTCAACTCAAACCCGGCGACCAGTTGCCGGCGGAGCGTGATCTGGCCCAAAGCTTTGGGGTAAGCCGTACGGCAGTTCGCGAAGCCATGAAAACCCTGTGCGAAAAGGGTTTGGTAGAGGCCTATTCGGGGCGCGGGACATTCGTGACCAATCGAACTTCGCGCGCCATGCGACAGTCCCTCGACTTAATGATCCGAGTCAGCCAGCAGGAGGGATCCACCCATCTGGCCGGATTACGTCAGATTCTCGAGCCGGAGATAGCCGCCTTCGCCGCTTTGTCCATTGATGAACAACTGCTCGCTACTATGCGAGAAGCCGTTGCCGTGATGGACCATAGCCTTCACGATCCTGACGCCTACATAGAGGCTGACCTCGACTTTCACCTGGCTCTGGCTGAAGCCGTCGAAAACCCTTTGATTCTCTCATTGCTCGACTCGATCGTTGGCCTGCTGCGCGAGCAGCGCTGCCGCATCTTCGCGGTAGATGGCGGCCCGGAGCGGGGTCAGTTCCATCACAAGCAAATCTTGCAGGCTGTAGAGCGGCACGATCGGGATGGAGCGCGCGAAGCTATGCGGATCCATCTGGAGCAGGTCCGCGAGGACTCGTCCTCTTCGTCGGAACCTGCCGCGCAGTCCAAGCGGTCTTCTAAAGTCGAACGGAGCGATTGATGGCAAAGCTGGGATTCGTAGGTCTCGGCGTGATGGGTGGCAATATGGTTAGCCGCCTGCTCGAAAAGGGCCACTCGGTCACCGGATACAACCGGACACGCTCCAAAGCTCAAGGATTGATCGACCGCGGCATGCGGTTTGCGGAATCTCCCAGGGCGGTAGCAGAAGCCTCCGATGTCAGCTTCACGATGGTGACTAATGCTGCCGCCCTTGCGGAAGTCACCGACGGGCCCGACGGGTTGCTCGCAGGAATTTCCCCCGGCAAGTTTCACATCGACATGAGTACGGTAAGTCCGGAAGTCAGCCGCGCACTGGCAGCGAAGGTTCGCGAAAAAGGCGCCGACATGATCGACGCGCCGGTTTCTGGCAGCGTTATCACACTGCAGCAAGGAAAACTATCGGTGATGGTAGGCGGCCGCAAAGAGACCTTCGAGCGTTTGAAGCCCCTGCTTCTTGATGTTGGACCCAAGGTGACGCACGTGGGAGACAACGGCGTAGCCCTCGCCATGAAAATCGCCGTGAACCTCAGCTTGGCGGTGCAGATGTTGGCTTTCTCGGAAGGCGTCTTGCTCGCGGAAAAAAGCGGCATTGCGCGCGAAGTTGCGGTGGACGTCATGGTCCACAGCGCCGTGGCTTCGCCCATGATTCAATACCGGGGACCCTTCGTTCTTCAACAGCCGGAAGTGGCCTGGTTCGACGTTAACATGATGCAGAAAGACATGCTGCTTGCCATGGACCTGGGACGCAAACTGAACGTGCCTGTTCCTACCACCGCCGTCACCAATGAATTCCTAACAGCAGCGCGAGGCATGGGATGGGAGAAGCTGGATTTTGCCGTGGTGTTCAACGTTCTGGCGCGCATGGCAGGAATCCAGAAATGACAACGGCAGCGCAGACCAATGCAGAACTTGCTTCGGCGATCGCCACGGGCGCATTCTACAGTTTGGACGCGCCGGTGAAGTGGATGGGTGCGGTGAATGTTCCGATTCCTTTCTCGCCCCCTTTGGAAGGCGCGACCGTGGCGACGGAGCAGACCGTGTTTGAGGCCGCCCAAGCTCTCTGCGGCCGATCTTAGTCCCCGGCCGATTCACTGATCGGACCGATCGTGATGTGGTCTCAGGAGAAACTTTATGGCTCTTCCAACTTATGGCACGATGGCGGTGGATTGGGAAAGCCGCGTGGACTTCGACCGTCTGCGCCGCGAACGCCTCGCCCGCGCCAAGGATCTTCTTGCCAAGTCGGAGATGGGAGCCCTACTTTGCTTCGACATGAACAATGTGCGGTATCTGACAGCAACGCACATCGGAAGCTGGGCCCAGGACAAGGCCAGCCGCTTTACGCTCCTTCCTCAAAACGACGAACCTATATTGTGGGACTTTGGATCGGCGGCCCGGCATCATCAACTGTATTGTCCGTGGCTCGGAGAACGCTCTCGCGCTGGGATTTCCATGCTGCGGGGCACCATGACGCCGGAGATGGGACGTGCCGAAAATGTCGCAAAGAAGATCCGCATCGAACTCGAGATGCGCGGACTGCACAAAGAGCCTTTGGGCATTGACATTATCGAACTCCCTGTCCTGTTTGCTCTGCAGAAAGAAGGGATCAACGTGATCGATGGGCAGGCGCTCATGTCCGAGGTACGAGTCATCAAGACGCGAGACGAAATCACCCTGCTGAATACTTCGGCCATGATGGTGGACGCTGCGTACGACGAACTGTATCGTGCCATGAAGCCCGGAATGAGCGAGAACCAGGCTGTTGGCTTGGTGAGCAAGGTTCTCTACGATCTCGGTTCGGAGTATGTGGAAGCAGTGAACGCAATCTCAGGAGAGCGATGCAATCCACATCCGCATGTCTTTTCTGATCGCGTATTGCGTCCGGGCGATCCTGTGTACTACGACATCCTCCATTCTTATATGGGATACCGCACCTGCTACTACCGCTGCTTCACCATCGGTTATGCCTCGCACGCGATGAACGATGCATACAAACGGTGTCGTGAGTATCTCGATGCGGCTATCGAGCTCGTGCGTCCAGGACGAACTACGGCAGAGATTGCTGCGGTGTGGCCCAAAGCGCAGGAGTTCGGCTTCCCTGACGAGGAGGCCGCCTTCGCTTTGCAGTATGGACATGGTATTGGCCTGGCGATCTGGGAGAAGCCCGTGATCAGCCGCTTGGTATCACTCGAGCACCCGACAGTGATCAAGCCTGGCATGGTATTCGCGCTCGAGACCTTCTGGCCCTCGACCGATGGCTGGAGCGCTGCGCGCATCGAGGAAGAAATAGTGGTCACCGAAACCGGTCACGAGGTCATCACGCGCTTTCCCGCCGAGGAATTACTGATTGCAGGAAGGCACTACTTCACGGTTGACGGGCCGCTGCCTGCTGTGCGCGAGAGTGAATCCGTGCCGAGCCGGCGCGTGCGCGAGATGATCGAGGCCAGTTCCAAGCAAGAACGAGTTGAAGTGGGCGACTAACCGCAGATCGGATTCATCCGAATCAGACTATGGCGATCGGTGTCATGCCCGCTCTCGAAATGGCCCAGGAGTCTGACAAGGTAAGCCCCTGGCTGAAGCAAGAAGGCGAGATCGTTGCCAAGGGTGAACCCCTCCTCGAGGTCGAAGCCGATAAAGCTGTGATGGAAATCGAATCGCCCGGCGAGAGTATTCTCACCGGTTGCGTCCGGAAGAAACACCTCTGCTGCGGCTCCGTTGGCCGCAGTGTCTGCGCAAGTATCAACTCAGCCAGCCCCAGCAGCCGACATTCGGATCTCTCGGAAAGCGCGCCGTCTCGCGGCCGAGCTGCGGAAGTTCTCGAGATGTCGCAGAGGCGATTGGCAATCCGGTGCAGTATTTCGACTGAGCGGTGCTTGGGTGGCTTATTTCGCCAAGACGGCGCGTCATTAAAATCTATTGAGCTCGGCGTCTCTCTTCCACCCTCGCGCTTTGCGAATCGCGGACTGATTGATTGGATCCTGGCTTCGGTTTTGATGACCCGAGGTCGAACCCGCTGATGGCAGTGGCCAAGATGCTTGACTGAATGAACAGATCCCGCAGAATCGTCGCTCCCCGCGCCGTCAATATCGACGATCTGCGCGGATTGGCGCGCAAGCGAGTGCCCAGAGTAGTTTTCGATTTCATAGATGGCGCCGCCGAAGACGAATTGACTCTAGCAGCAAACCGGGCAGCGTTCGAGGCGCTCACTTTTCGGCCGCGCCACGCAATCGCCATGCCCACATGCGACTTGCGAACCTCCTTCTTGGGATGTGACATTTCTCTTCCTGTCCTGCTTGCTCCGGTGGGTTCCGCTCGCGTCATTCATCCTGAGGGAGAAGTTGGCATCGCCCGAGCCGCTGGGGCGGCGAGCACCATATATATTCTTCCCACTACTTCGGGATATCCGCTGGAAGATGTCATGGCCGCTTCCTCTGGCCCGCTTTGGTATCAATTGTACCTCATAGGCGGCCGTGAAGCGGCCGAGGCGGCACTCGATCGCGCCTCGAGGGCGGGGTTCTCTGCTCTGGTCGTAACGATTGACACGCCCGTGGCAGGCATGCGCGAGCGCGATTTTCGGAACGGACTGAAAGAGTTGGCGGGGCGCAATCTTCTGACTAAGATTCCATTCTTGCCGCAGGTGCTGGTGCGTCCTGGCTGGCTAGTGAATCTCCTTCTCGACGGCGGTGTGCCGATGCTGCCGAACGTCATCGTTCCCGGGCAAGAGCCACTGCCTCTCCTGGACGTCGGCGCAGCCTTGGCACAGGCGGCGGTGACATGGGAGGATTTTCGCTGGATCCGGCAAATTTGGCACGGGCCCATTGTGGTCAAGGGTGTTCTCACAAGCGAGGATGCCCGACGAGCGGTGGATCACGGGGCCGTGGCGGTGGTGGTCTCGAATCATGGTGGACGGCAACTCGACGGCGCTCCTGCGTCGTTGGACGTCCTTCCCGAAGTCGTAGACGCGGTTGGAAGCAAAGTCGAAGTGCTCATGGACGGAGGCATCCGTCGCGGTTCCGATGTTGTCAAAGCAATCTGCCTTGGAGCCCGTGCGGTCCTTATTGGACGCGCCTACGCGTATGGTCTTGCCGCCGCGGGGGCCGCCGGTGTTGCACGAGCCCTGGAAATATTGCGCGTCGACCTGGAGCGAACGCTGCGGCTTCTTGGTTGCCAGTCAGTTGCGGGGCTGGACCGCTCTTATCTCAATATCCGACGGGAATAGATGATTCGGGGCTTCCATCATCGTTCCTCCCAGTGAACTCCGACCTCGACGGTTGACTCCCTCAAGCGCGGCGGGATCGTTGTGATGGAATGCGGGCCGATTTCGTCAACGGCCACAACCAGATGCTTCAGATATTTGACCTTCTCCAGATGCTGATATATCGCCATTACACCAACGACCTCGGCGAAACTTTGCCGGGACCCGAGTGTTGGTGTAAACGCCTATAGCGGTGGCGACACGACCGGTGTTTGGCGGTACCGTGGCGCGGCTAAGCAGGCAGATATGGGTTACATCTCGTTTTCAGTGTTCGTGATTGCGTCCCAATCTTCGTCTGCTCAGGCGCCGTGAACTGAAGCGGTCGTCAAAGAGGGAACGCTACCGATGGTGGATGACGCGGTTTCGTACATGCCGCCTTTTGGCAAATCTGTTATTGGCAAAGCGGCAATGCAAGACACCGCCGAAAGAGGTTGAGGGTCGCACCAACATCACGCGCGAGCAACTGCCGAAGGCAGACGAAGCGTTGTAGTCAGCAGGAGTGCGACCAGATAAGCTCCGGCACCGGTCGCCAATGTGACATTAAATCCCAACTGGATGGCGATAATGATAGCCAAAACCGATCCTAGCACGCTCGATGCCGCGTTCATCGCCCAGGCCCATTCTACGAGGTTTCCGCTGGCGTCGTCGGCCGGCGACACGGGCGCACCCAAGCTGCCTCGCGCCACGGCCCGCAGACCGGTAGGAAACGGCACGCCCATGGCGAAGCCCAAGGGCACCAGCAACCCTGCGCTGACCAGAAGCTTCACGATGAAGGGCAAGCCCACCAGGCGTTCCAACAGGCCTGGCAGTACGGCGACATAGAGCAGCAAGGCTGCGGCAATCAGCACCAGGGGCAGCCATATCTGGTTGGTGTCCGGCAACCACCGCGGCGAAACCATGCTGCCCGCACCGCTCGAGAGCAGAAGCAGGAATACAACCACGGTCAATGCGTAAACCGGATGACCCAGGAAAAGCACGAAGCGCTGGATGAACGAGATCTCCACCAGGATGTATCCCAGCCCGACTGCAATGAAGTAGAGCAGTCGCACCGGCCGTGGTTGCTGGCCCCTGCCCCCTCGGGCCAGGGGAAGAACCAGAAATGCCAGCACGGCCAGGAGCGAGATGGCCAGGACTATCCCTAGCACGATCACGCCCAGATTAACTTTCCAGTCGATCCCTTGCCGCAGCGATTTCGGATACAGACGTTGTCCGGCCTTCAAAGTGAAGAAGAAGAACGGAGCGTTGTCCGTTACTGGAGATACATCGTACGGGTAATGCGCGGCAAAATATTTCGGATCGTTCGACTGAATCAACTGGGTAAACGAATCAGCGCTTGCGGAATAATGTTCCTCCAGCCTGCTGACCGCAAAGACCGCTGCATCAGACGGTGCGTAAAGCAGAAACAGTTTGGGATGAACCGCCATGTGTTCCTGCACCCGGCGTATTTCCTCGGCGGTGAAGGCCGAGCGCTTGGCCAGTACGACCACTTGAATTCCATCCGCGACGAGATGTCCTTCGGAAACCACGATGAAGTTGCCAGCGGGATTCGCAACTCCCATTTCATGTAGAGCTTGCGTGGCGACCGAGACTACGCGCAGGGCTTCGCGAGGTTGCTGAAATTCCCAGCGGGTGATGGCGATCATCCCATCCGGCTTCAGGTGTTCGAAGTATTCGCGAAAAGCTTCGACCGTGTACAAACTGTTTTCGCTCAGGGCAAAGGCGCCCGCCGCAGTGGAGGCCCAGGTGTCCACCAGGGTCATTTGCACGACGTCGACCTGTTGCTTGGCGTTGCGCACAAACGACCGTCCATCGGTCACGTGAATGTGCACTTCAGGCTGCTGGTACAGGTGAAAGGTGTAGTCCGCGTAACGATCGCCCATGATGGTGTTAGCAATGATGGGATTGATTTCAATTCCCGTAACGTTCGGACTGCCGTTCCCCACGGCGCGCAACACATCTACGCCGCCGCCGGGGCCAATAATGGCGTAGTCGCCGTGAGGGCGCAGCACATTGGCCAGCGCTGCTGGCGCGGACATCAGATTAGTCTCCCAGGAGCCCTGCCAATGTCTGGGATCGACATTCATCAGGTAGGTGGACGCATCGGCATCGATTACGATCGCCTTGCCCTTGCCATTGATGTCCACCTCCACACGCGAGATGGCGTTCCATCGCGCGAACTCGACCCATGCGGGATCCCGGAATCTTCCCTTGGCGTAAACAATGTCGAACAGTTTGCCGGAATAGTTGAGGGCGATCAGAACCAGCACGAAGAGGGCGCGTCCAGCGGCAGATTTCCGCGCCCGGCTGTCGACTGCCCAGATTGTTCCTGCCAGGGCCATCCACACGGCGGTGGAGAGCACTGTGTTGGGGCCGCCCAGCCAGTTGAGGAGCGGAACGACGGCGAGACAGGCAAGCGCTCCTCCCGCCAGGTCGGCAGCATAGAGTGGGGACACGTGCCGGGATTCGCGCGCAAACACAATGGAGAATTCCAATCCGGTAATAAAGAAAGGGACTACAGGAGCCAGGTAGATCACGATGAGTCTGAGGAAATTTGCCTTGGAAATATTCAGTGAGACCGGAGTGTGTAGAACGATCAACAGCACAATCGGAACAATCAGCGCGTTAATCGAACATAGACGCGAGACTAGGGCCCGGGTCTCGAACCGCGCCAGTTGGCTCTTCCTTAAATGCGCGAACACGCCCCCTGCGCCGAGACCGAGGAGGGCAATCGAAATGGCGAGAAATGCGAAGTGGTAGAACAGCACGACGGAAAAAAGGCGGGTCAAGGCCAGTTCCAGCAGTAGCGCGGCAAAGCTGCAGAGGGCCATGCCGAACAGCATCGCGCGGCCCGGATTTTGGTCAGCGACGCTTTGTTTCGATTGGAGTGTCATACCCGAACGTCCAGGCAGAAAGAGAACTCTGGAACACGCTCATTCCAACTTTCATGAACCTTTGCTTCGGGGGCGTTTCGCGGTAGACAAAAGGATTGGCCGGTAATGACGGTGCATGCAGACGTGACATCTCACGAGTCGCAGCAGGAATACGACCGAAACTACTTGCCACAATTTTCTGGGGGTTGAGGCGTAGACGTTACGGCTTCCGCAATACGGGCAATTCGTCAGACCAATCCTGCACATACGACACCAATCGATCTCTCACCCAATTCAGCATCAAGTCGTCACTCCCCAGATCCCTGACCTCCCACAAGCTAAGTCGTGGATCGACGCCTTCACGCGTCCTTTGCGCTATACTTGTTGGCCTTGACAGTGTAGTCTTAAAATAGTAAGACTTCAAGCAGACCTCGCTGGAACAGCAGTGGCGTAAAGAATCCGCGGCGAATGCTCGTCCCGTCTCCGCTGGCAAATGCAGGTTTCGGCTTCTCCACGCCACTGTTGTGGATCACTTACGTGCCTGACCCGCCAGAAAAGCAACCGGAACTGATTGCCATACTCCGGGTGGGCTCGGTGATTTCTGGCGAATGCTCCGTCTGTCATAAAACCATAATGGTTAAGGGGATCCATGTCGGAACACAGGCAGAGCTAAAACACACACTCAAGGAAGCATTCGCGGAACACCTTGGTGAGGAACACCGCCCGGATTCGCGATTGAAAGATACTGGGCACGGCCGTTCCCCATGAGGAAGCCGCGACCTTCGCGATCCGGACCAAAGTGGGTAAAGGTAGATTTTGCAATCGGAGAATTTCAGTAAGAAAACGCGCTGCCGTGACTGACTCGGAAAATTCCATGACGATACGGCTCCTCCTCTACGCTGTTTTATTCGCCTTTGGATACTTGGGCTCGACGGAGGCTCAGGAGGTTCCCATTCCTCAGCTTTCCCCCGGCTGGGCGCGCAAGCTGGGGCCGACGGTCATGCTTCCCCATGCGCCCTCTTCTCTCCAATCCATTAACCTCTCTGTGCCCAAGGGCACACCACTACAAGTAGCTTTGGAGGAGGAGACGC
>Ga0307471_100000793_pt1 | contig 16557 bp, 12 predicted proteins | sample atmos_gasesAM3C__2_FD_204566 | JGI IMG/M metagenome (GOLD analysis project Ga0307471, IMG submission 204566) | Hardwood forest soil microbial communities from Morgan-Monroe State Forest, Indiana, United States - atmos_gasesAM3C_515 | ecosystem: Environmental > Terrestrial > Soil > Temperate... | reverse complement strand
TGAATCACTGAGAGTCACTGGAGCGGGCGTTTGTGAGTTATGTGGCGCGACGATAACATTGGCGCCGAAGGCGCGGAACTCAGTGGTGAGACGGCGTTGGGCATCGACCTGAAGATTCAGCAGGGCAGCGGTGATGGCGGCTCCGGCGCCAAGCGCGAGCAGCAGCATGAACAGGCGCGGGCGATTCGCGGCAAGCAACCGCCGGACGATGCGCCAGAACATGGTGCGGTTGGCCGCGCGCCGGTCTGGCATCACTCGCCTCGCAGGATCGGCGCAGGTTCGTAGCGCGCGGCGCGGCGGAGCGATACGAGGCTGCCGAGCAGCGTGACGCCAGCGGCCAGCGCGAGAATCACCAGCAAGACCAGGAGCGACGGCGTAGGCGCGGCGCCAAAGATTTTTTCGCCGAGGAGGCGGGCGAGAAAAATGCCGAGTGCGTAGCCAATCGCTCCGCCGACAACGGCGAGCAGGAGCTGTTCAGCGGCGAGCAGGAAGCCGACCAGGCCGGAGCCAGCTCCGAGTGCCTTCATCAGGCCGATTTCGGTGCGGCGCTCGAGTACCGACGCAGCGGAAGAAGCGCCGACGGCGAGTCCGGCAGCGAGCAGCGCGGCGAGCGTCACCAGCCAGAGCAAAACCTGCACGCGCTTGAGCACGAGGCCCTCGCCATCGGCCACACGGCGAATCACGCGCACGTCCGAGCCAGGCAGCACCTGCTTGATCGTGTAGGCGATCGAGGACACGTACGGCGAGCAGCTCCAGCGCTCGAGCTCATCCGCGTTCATGCTGGCGGGATTTCGGTGCGCGAAGTCGTCCTCGGGTTTGGTAAGCGTGCTCACATACAGCTTGCGATACTGCGCGGGCTTGTTGGTTAATTCTTGAGCGATGGAAAGTGGAGCAACAATGGCTCGATCTTCCGGTCCTCCGCTGTCCAGAAATCCGACGATCTTGAGTGTTATCGGATTTCCATTGCGTGATCGTCCCACGTGAAGGTCATCTCCAATCGCTAGCCCCGGAACAAATTTCCCTCCGACGCGACTTCGCGCGTCGTGCCCTAGCTCCCTACCGACTACACACTCTGAAGCGTTGTCATCAAACCAACGGCCTTGGGCGACGCGCCACCAAGGATTTGCCTTTTCAATTCCCGTTTGAAACTCTGCGCCATCCGGTAGCCGAACGGAGTGTTGGGCCCAGGTCCCGATGAACGCGATGTCAACCCCACTGTGGTTAGGATCGAACTTCGCATCGTCACGTGTGGTCACCTGGCTGCTTTTCACAGCCAGATCCAGTATCGGCGCGAAGGCGATGATGTTGTTGTGCCAGAAGACCGTCTTGATCTTGGGGAGGTCGGATTCGGGTAAATACGCGCCGGCGTTCACCGGACGGTAATCCACGCCGCCAATTTCCAGCGGCAGCGAATCCGCCTGCGGTGTCACCAATAAATTGGCGCCGAGGCTGCGGAATTCGCGGGCCAGCCGATCGCCAACGTCCAGCGACACGCTCAATGCCGCAGTCGCCACAGCCATGCCCAACGCCAGCGCCGCGCCGGTCAGCAGCTTGTGGCGCCGGCGGCGCGAGAACGAATCGGCAACGAGGCGAAGAAACATTGCGCTGGTGGTGCTACTTGGGGATTTCCTTTGTGGCTTGGCGCAGGGAGGAAAGGTTGAGGACCAGGTCGGCGCCGTCGACATGTGCGGGCACGCCGATGGGGTTGCAGCCGCCGGCTTGCCCGATCGACGGAACATAGATGGCGGAGCCGCAGTGCCGGCAGACCACGTTCTGCCCATCCTGGCGATAGCCTTCGGCGCCGCAGATGCGGCAGGCGTCGAGCGCGGTGCCCCACCCGTCGGGCTTCTTGATAATCATGAAGCGCACGGTCTCGCCCCCGGAGACCTCAGCGGAATACAGGTGCATCGCGCCGTCCTGCACTTCGCTGATCGGAATGCGCAACTCGTCGCCGTGCGCGGCTACGAGTGCAACCCTGGGGGGCGCGTTTCCCGCCCGGGCGTAAATGAAATCGGCAGTGAGCGCGAGGATGACCACCAGACAGGCGGAGGCCGCCGCGATCATCCAACTGCGCTGGCGGCGATTTTGGGCCTCGAGCAGGCGGCGTTCGGCCTGACCGATAACCTGTTGCGCCGCAGCGGAATGGGATGCGGATTGCCACTCTCGCAGGACCAGTAGCGCGGCTGCGCCAAAAATGAAAACAAAGAAAAACAGTTCGTTGCGAACAATCGGGCCGATGACGGCCATCTCCGCCTTACTCGAGGGAAGCCACTGCGCTTCGCTCATTTCGTGCAGGCCGCTAAGGCCGAGCTGGAAGGCCACGAGGATCAGGATGACGCTGGTTGCCGCGAAGAACCGATGCAGCGGGATGCGCAGCGTGCCCTTGAAGAAAAATAGGCCGACGGCCACAGCCGCGGCGATTCCGGTCAGCGTGCCGACCCAGATCTGCAGACCTTCAGTAGAAAGCTCAACGGCGCGAAGGATCAGTGCCAGCTCGACCCCTTCCCGAAGAACCATCAGGAATACGAACAGGACGATGCCCCATCCCGCGGCGCCCCCTGCGCGTGACGCATAGGCCTCCACTTTCTGCTCAACCTCTTTCTTCAGGTGGCGCGCAACGCGGTTCATCCATGCGATCATCGTAATGACGAAGCCGGCGGCGACCAGAAATAGTAGGCCCTCGAAGCCGTCCTGGTTGACCTGCCAACGTTCCAGCGCGATCGCCACGCCCAGGCTGAGTGCGGCGGCGGCGGATACGCCATACCAGACAAAGCGCGCCAGGTGGGCGCGGTTGGTCCGGGAAAGATAGACCAGAATAATGCCGACGACCAGCGAGGCTTCCACGCCTTCACGAAGCGAGACCAGAAAGGCCGAGAGCAAAGCAACTCCAGTTGTAATTTAGTTGCAACTACGATCTAAGCTTAACGCTTATTAGCTACTTACGTCAACCGGACCAGCTTGGTCCGATATCTTGATTGTAGAATACTTTGACGATGATTGGGGCTGAAATCATGCGCGCAGCGGCAGCCGTCTTTGTGTGCGGGCTGCTGGTTTGCGCGTCTGTTTCCGCGCAAAGTCCGGCGACTCAGGCGGGAGCGCAAGGCCCCTCCACATCCGCTGCGAATGTACAGGCGCTGAAGGCGTTCGCGCCCGATCCTAAACGCGCTCAGAAGGCAATCGGGGCCGGAGAAAAAGCCGAAGCCGAGGGCCGACTCGAGGATGCGCTGGCGGCTTACGATGAGGCCGCTCGATCGGCTCCTCAGGACATGGCGGTAGTCGCGCGCAGCGCGGTGTTGCGATCGCGATTGGTCCGAACGCACGTGGACAACGCCGAGCGGCTAGGACTGGCGGGCAACATTCCCGAAGCCATCGCCGAGCTGCGGACGGCGTTGCACATCGATCCCACGAACGGCGTGGTGCACGAGCGGATCACGCAGATGGAATCGATGAAGAGCGATGACCCGCTGCCGCCCCGGCCAGAACAGGTTGAGGGATTGCCGCAGGTGCGAGCGCAGAGCGGCAAACACAGCTTCGATCTGCGCGGCGACACCAAGACAATCTATCAGCAAGTCGCGCTGGCGTATGGACTCAAGGCGGTTTTCGATGTGGATTTGCAGGCGCGTCCATTGCGTTTGCGCGTGGCCGATGTGGACTTCAAGACCGCGATGGAAGTGCTAGGCCAGCAGACAGGCACGTTCTTCCGTCCGATGGACCACGGATTGATTTTTGTAGCCGCCGATACCGCTGAGAAACGCCGCGAGTACGGATTGCAGGCGGAACGCTCGTTCCTACTGCCGGCATCGGTAGCGCCGGAGGAAATGACCGAACTGCTCCGCGTGTTGCGCGAAATCACGGGTTCCGCGCGCATCGAGTTGGATTCGAAGAACCGCACGATCACGCTCCACGATTCGCTGGAACGTCTGGAGTTAGCAGGTCAGGTAATCCAGCAAGTGGAGCACGCGCGCGGCGAGATGATGCTGGAAGTCGAATTGCTCGAGGTCAATCGCAACAAGGCTACGCAACTCGGCATCACGCCGCCGTCCTCCGCGCAGGCGTTTCTGATCAGCCCGAACGACGTGCGCGCTCTCTCGCAGGCGGCAGACTTGTCCAATGCGCTGACGATCGTGGGGCAGCTTTTCAGCGCGAAAGGATTTTCCAGCATTCCGCCATTCACGCTGATTGGCGGGGGAGCTTCGACATTTCTTTTGACGCTGCCGGGAGTCGCCGCGAATTTTTCCGACGCGCTGACCCTGGTGCAAAGCGGCCGCCAGGTGCTTCTACGCGCGCAGGACGGAAAACCAGCCACGTTTTTCGTCGGCGATCGGTATCCGGTGACGCTGTCGCTGCTGTCTGGCAGCGTCGGCACGGGCACCGGCCAGGCGCCAACCTCGCTGTCAGCAATTCCGACATCGACGACTTTCCCCGAGACAACGTTTGCAGTTGGCAACAATCCGTCCTCGCTGGTTGCGGCGACGTTCAGCGGAGGCACGCTGCCCGATCTCGCAGTCGCAAACCAGAGCGACAACACGATCACGATCCTGCTGAATCAGGACGGCGGAAATTTTGCGGCTCAGGCGAATTCGCCGTTCGTGCTGGCAGCGAACGAGACCGGACCGGTGGCGCTCGCCAACGGAATCTTCGGCAACACCGTCGTCAACAGCAATGGCGTCACCGTTTCGCCCGAAGACCTCGTCGTTGTCAATTCCACTTCAAACAATGTCGCAGTGCTGCTGGGAAATGGAGATGGGACGTTCACCGAGGCAGCCGGATCGCCCTTCCCTGTAGGGACAAATCCAAGCGCCGCCGTGGTTGCCGATTTCAACGGCGACGGCAATCTCGATTTCGCAGTGGCGAACAAAGGCGACAACACGATTTCGGTTTTCAAGGGCGATGGTAAGGGCGGATTCGCGCCGTTTCCGGCATCGCCTTTCGCGCTCACCAATACGACGACGATTTCCGAAGTCGGACCGGTGGCACTGGCCACAGCAAATTTCCGCAACACCACGATCGGTAGGAATTCGAGCGTGCCCGAGACGGACCTTGCAGTGCTGAATCAGACGTCGAACAACGTGACGATCCTGCTGCCGACGGTGGATAGCAATGGCAATGTTACGTTCACCGAGCAGACCAGTTCGCCCGTCGCCGTGGGCCACTCACCTGTGGCGATTGCGGCCGGGGATTTGGATACCGACGGCATTCCCGATCTTGCGGTGGTGAATCAAAGCGACAACACCGTATCCATTCTGATGGGCAGCACCAACGCGGACGCGACGTTTACTCCGGCAGCCGGCTCACCGCTTCCCACTGCAACGACGCCAGCCGGAATTGTGATCGCGAACTTCACCGGCGGCAACGTCCCCAGCCTAGCGGTGACCAACAAAGGCGTCAGCACCCTGGGCATTTACATCGGGCTTGGACAAGGAACATTTTCCAATCGCCTGGAGATTCAAACTCCGACAAGTCCTTCGGCACTGATCAGCGCAACATTGACCAGCAGCGGATTGCCCGATGTGGCGCTAACCGCGCTCGGCACCGGTTCGCAAGGCGTGGTTACGATCATTCAGGATTCGTCGAGCTTCGCCAATGGAACGACGCCGACGCAAACCCCGTATCCAGGATCGGAATTCATCGACCTCGGCGTGAAAGTGAAGGCCACGCCGACGCTGCACGCGAATCGTGACGTGACTCTGCAGCTGGAGTTTGAGATCCGCGCATTGGCGGGAAGCAGCCTCAACGGTATTCCAGTGATTTCCAATCGCACGCTCAGTCAAACGGTTCGCTTGAAAGAAGATGAAACATCACTGATCGCCGGGCTGCTGGATGATGAGGAAACGCGAGCGATCACAGGATTGCCAGGATTCGCCAATTTGCCCGGGCTCGGGTACGCATTTAGCAGTCACAACAACGCGAACAAGGACACGGAGTTCTTGATTTTGGTGACGCCAAGGCGATTGCGGTCGCCGGTGCGGCAAGGACGAACGATTTTTGCTGGGCGAGGTGACCCCGGTGGGCGCGCTTCGATCGGTGCCGGTGCTGTGCCGCAACCGGCGGCGCCAGCGCCCGAACAGCAGCCGCCACCGCCGCAACAGCCGCAGCCGAGTCCCGAAAACTAGGCCGATTTTGTAAGGGGATGGCCGACGAAATTCTCCAGGATTCGCAGCGGGGACATTTCCGGACGCACCATAGCATCGCGCGAAATGATGAAGGTCTGCTCCAGCGCGTACTGCCCTTCCAGCACCGCGTGACTCACAAAATCGGTGAAGACAATCCATGTGGAGTGCGGCGGAAATTCCCAGCGCTGCTTAGGGCAGCTTTCCTGAAACGCAGAATCCTCCTTCATCGCGTTGTGGCAGTTGTGCATAAATTGGTCATACGGCGAGCGATGCGCTCCCGGCAGGTGCACTGCTCGTGCGATCAAGCGAAAAGTCCGAGAGAGCGCACCACTTCCCTCGGCGCGCGGCAGACCGATCGCTTTCGCGAAGTGCGGGCCAAGAACATCGAAGGTCTGGCTGGTAATCCACACACGATTTTGCGCAGGATTGATGTTGGTGAACAGACGCAAGATGCGGTCGCCATTCGTGGGGCGCGTGGGGAAGGCGTCGACGTGCGGCAGGTCATTGCGCGCACGCAAGCGGGCAGGGCGTCCCCGCTCTTCCAACGGACGGTAGCTCGCGTAGTCCAGCTTCCACTTTCCCGCGTAAGGCGTCAGGAGCTGGTCTACGAACTTCGCCGAACGCTGTGAATATCCCCTGACGATGGAGCGCAGGCGTTCAACGCCGGGCCCAGAGGATTCTTCAACCCCGGTGATGCGGTCGGCAGCGGGTCGATAGGCGATGTTCTTGTGCAGTGCGGTATCGGTCTGTTTGCGTGTGAGCAGGAATTGAATGTCGTCTTCGGGAAAGTCGAAGGGCGTGCGGGGGAAATAAACGATGTTACCGGCTTCGAGTTCCCCGCACAGGATGCGGCCGCGGTCGGGACTCGGTTCTTCGGCAACGTTGACAAGGCGGCTCATACCGCGAACGGCGTTGTGCATTGAGGAAGGCGATGGGGCTGCTGACATCAGGTCTCCGCGAAAAACTATAGCGAGTGCGATACGGCGTTACAAGCCGCGGACGAGCAAGGGTTACGGCAGCGGCTCGAAAACAACCACGGGCTGATACGTGCGCGGCACGACGGCTTCGGCAATCGCAATCAGACTTCCCTGCTGATTGAAAACGCGGAGCCGCGGCGCTCGAGTTTCGCCGGCGTCGAGCTGCGTTGTGGCTCCCGGCGGCATTTCGGCGCGGCCCGGTTGAATTTGCGCCAGCGCGACATTGAACTTGGAGCCGTGGCGAACGCGGCGCTCGACCACCGGCAGCACGTTCGCACGCGGGAAGCTCGGCAACAGATTTTCCAGACGGATCACGTAGTCCGCAAATTTTCCTGTGCGCGCGCCTTCGGCAAGTTCCTCCAGCTTGATGGCCAAGTCGAGAGAAAACTCTCCAACCGCCAGGCGGCTGATTTCGGCGAGGTGCGCGCCGCATCCGAGCCTCTGGCCCATTTCGTGTGCCAGCGAGCGAATGTAGGTGCCCGAAGAGCACTCGATGACGAAGCGCGCGATGCTGCCTTCGATCTCCGTTAGCTGGTATTCGAAGACCTCGACCTCGACGGCCTTCAACTCCACCGCCTGCATCTTACGCGCAAGTTCGTAGGCTGGTCGGCCGTGAATCTTTTTTGCGGAGAAGATCGGCGGCATCTGCTCGAATCGTCCTAGGCGTTCGGCGGCGAATCGCTCCAGGATTTCTCTCTCCAACGATGGCGGATGGTCGGGGCCCTGGGCTTGGCCGTCCGAGTCATACGTATTCGTGGCAAAGCCGAAACGAAATCCTGCGGAATAACGTTTGCGGCGGCCGGAATAAAACTGGACCAGGCGCGTGGCCCGTCCCAGCAGCAGAACGAGTACTCCGGTGGCGAGCGGGTCCAGTGTGCCGATGTGGCCGATCTGACGAAATCCAGCGAGATGGCGGATGGCGTCGACAACGTCGTGCGACGTTTTGCCCTTCGGTTTGTCGATGACCAGGGCGCCGTCAAACGGCGCGGGTTGTGGCTGGCGCGGCATGCGCTCCTCAATTTTCACAACAGAGTTACGAAGAATGAAGGCTCGGTAGCCTTCGCCGCAATGTTTGCGGCACCTGGCAGAATCACCGGGCATCCTTATTTCATTGACCGCCAAAATCCCTTCCCTACTTATGGGGCAGCCGGCTTGTCTTTCTTCATTTCCTTGAGCAACTGATCGATGCGTTCAGCCCGTTCCTGGCTGAGATCGAGGGCAAAGTGCAGATCCGGCAAGCGGCGAAGCTGCAAGCGTTCGATGATCTCGCTGCGGATGTACCCTGCCGCGTGCTCGAGGGCCTTGATCGCATCATTCTGCTCTTTGGTCGTGCCCTGGGCGTGCACGAATACGCGGGCGTGTTTCATGTCCGGCTGAACGCGCACTTCGCTGACCACCACCAAGCCTTCTAGGCGTGGATCTTTGAGTTCGCCGGCGAGCATGGCGTTGATTTCGTGAGCGATTTCCTCGCCCACGCGTTCGTGACGATGATTGGTCGGACTCATCTAGGTCCCCTGATACGAAACACCGACGGCAACTACGAATGTGCGCTGACCGCACTACACGATCTCGAATTTCTGGCCGATCAGGAACGAGCCGAGAATTCGGTCGGCCTCGTCCAAAACTTTTTGCAGCGATTCCCGCACGTGCTTTTCTTCGTTCGACAACGTGACAACACCCACTACCGAACGCTGCCACACGTCGTGATGATCCAGCTCGGCGACCGCCACGTTGAATTCCCGGCGCAGCTTGTCTTTCAGGCTGCGCAGCACTTGCCTCTTGTCCTTCAGCGATTGCGCGTCAGGGATATGCAGCTCGAGGGTGAGCAAGCCGACCGGCATGGAGCGGCTCCGAAAACGGAGAAGCTACTTGCGCGCCGCGGGTGCGCTTCCCTGCGCGGCCGCTTCCGCAGCGCTGAGTTTCGTCACTTGGAAGCATTCCAGAATGTCGCCGACCTTGACATCGTTAAAATTCGCGATGCCCGCGCCGCATTCGAAGCCGGTGCGCACTTCGCTCGCGTCATCCTTGAAGCGCTTGAGCGAGCTGAGCCTGGAGGTGTAGATCACGGTGCTGTCGCGCAGCACGCGAATCTGCGCGTCGCGCTTGAGCACACCGTCCACGACGTAACATCCGGCGACCGTTCCAGCACCCTTGACGCGGAACGTGTTGCGGACCTCCGCACGGCCCAGATACGTCTCTTGCAAGACGGGCTCGAGCAGGCCTTCCATCGCCTTTTTTATTTCGTCCGACACTTCGTAAATGATGTTGTGCGTACGGATGTCGACGTGTTCCTGCTGAGCGAGGTCGGCCGCTTTGCGCTCCGGGCGCACGCCGAAGGCGATTACGATCGCACCGGAGGCAGACGCCAGTAGCACGTCGTTTTCGGTCACCGCGCCCACGCCTGAACCCACAATTTTCAGCTTCACCTGGTCGGTGGACAGTTTCGGCAGCATTTCGCTCAGCACTTCGACCGAGCCCTGTACGTCGGCCTTGATGACTATGCCTAGTTCTTTGACGTCACCCGCTTTGAGTTGCTCGTGCAACTGGTCGAGCGTGATGCGCCCGCCGCTGGACCGCGCCATTGCGGCGTCGCGCTGCTTTGACTGGCGGTACTCGACAATGTGGCGCGCCTTGGCTTCGTCGGTGACCTGGAAGTTGTCACCGGCATCGGGTGTGCCCTGCAAGCCAAGTACTTCGATAGGAGTCGAAGGCGGCGCATTCTTGGCCGGACGTCCGCGATCATCAAACATCGCGCGCACTTTTCCGAACACCGCGCCACAAATGAAGAAGTCGCCTGCGTTGAGCGTGCCGTTCTGCACCAAAATTGTAGCGACCGGACCGCGCCCCTTGTCGACGCGCGATTCCAGGACTGTGCCGACAGCCGGCGCATCGGGATTAGCTTTGAGCTCACGGAGATCGGCGAGCAGCAGCAGCGTTTCCAACAGCTTGTCGATTCCGGTCTTGTTCTTGGCCGAAACTTCGACCAGTTCGGTGTCGCCGCCCCATTCCGCGGGCAGCAACCCGAGATCCGCGAGCTGGCGCTTCACGCGCTCCGGCTGCGCTTCGGCTTTATCGATCTTGTTAACCGCCACCACGATGGGCACATTCGCGGCCTTGGCGTGGTCGATCGCTTCTTTGGTCTGCGGCATCACGCCGTCATCGGCAGCAACGACGAGAACGACGATATCGGTGACTTTAGCGCCCCGCGCGCGCATGCGCGTGAACGCTTCGTGACCCGGCGTGTCAACGAACACCACGGCGCGGTCGTTAACCATCACCTTGTAGGCGCCAATGTGCTGCGTGATTCCACCGGCCTCTCCGGCAGCAACATCGGCTTGGCGAATGGCGTCAAGCAAGCTGGTCTTGCCGTGGTCGACGTGACCCATCACCGTCACCACCGGCGGCCGCGGCTTCAGATTTTCCTTGGTCTCTTCCTTCGCAACTTCGAGCACCATCTCTTCTTCGAAGGAGACCACGCTGACCACGCCGCTAAATGCCTCTGCGAGGGTCGTCGCCGTCGGCACGTCGAGAGCCTGGTTAATGCTGGCGAACACGCCCTTATCGAGCAGCGTTTTCAGCAAATCCTTGGCGCGCACATCGAGCTTTTCTGCAAGCTCGCGAATCGTGATTCCTTCGGTGATCGTCACGTCCCGCGGCGGGCGCGGCTCGGGCGGAGCGATAACGGCGGCAACTGCGCGACCTCCCGCTCCCGGCCGCTGGCGCGTCGGATGCAGCTTGCGCTCGCCCTCCATCTCGCGCTTGTCGGCAACCGGTCGCTGGCGTTGCGGCGGCTTGCGCGTGTAGAGCGGTTTGCCGGGCTCCGCCTTGGGTGGCATTTTGTCCGGCAATGGCGGCAACATGCCGGGCCGGCCGGGCATACGCGGGCCGGGACGCGAGCCAGTCGGTACCGGGCCGCGGCGTTGTTCAAAGGGTCGTGCGGGCGCGCCTGGTCCACCGGGTCCTCCCGGACGTGGCGGGAAGTTGCGACCGCCACCTCCCGGTCCACCGCCCGAACTCAGCGGCCGAATCGGCTGACCGGGGCGCGGTCCGCGAGTTTGACTGCCGGGCGTCGTGCCGGGCACGGGTCCGCGATTGCCGGTCGGCATCCCGCGCGCCGGCTGAGCGGGACGGGCGCCGGCTGCACCGGGCGCAGCTGCCGCAGGACGCACAGCAGAAGGCTGACTTCCCGACTGGCCCGGTCGTGGCGGCGCACTTGGCGGACGCTGGCCCGGAGCAACGGGTGCAGCAGCTGGTCGGTTTGCCGGAGCCGAGCCAGGAGCACCTGCAGGTCCGGGTGGACGAATCGGAGTCGGTGCACTGCGAAGGGGCGTGCTCGGTGTCGGGCTGGCCGCTGGCGGGATCGCAGGCCGTGCAGCCGCCGGTGTAGCCGGTTCTGTCGCCGCCGGAGCTTTTACCGGCGCTGCAGGCGCCGGTGCTGTTGTCGCTGGAGCGGTTGCAGGCGCCGCGGGAGTGGCTGGCGCTACCACGGGCGGGCGCACGGCTGCTGGAGCCACAGCCGGAGAAGCAGCACTCGGCACCGTGAGCGTTGGTGCAGCAACCGGCGGCTTCGCCGCCGGAGGAACAGCCGCAGGAGCGGGAGGCGTCACCGCAGGCGCTGCCGCTGGCCGCAGGCGAACAGCTTTCGCGGCCGCTTCTTTCGCTTCCTTGTCGGCGCGAGCTTTTTCTTCGGCAGCTGCTTCCGCGTCGGCAATGCCTTTCAAGTGCCTGCGAACTCTTTCCGCAACATCTTCCGGGATCGAGCTTGAATGCGTCTTCTTTTCGCTGACGCCGTATCCCGGCAGGAGGTCAATGATGGCTTTCGCCTTGACTTCCAATTCGCGGGCTAATTCGTTGATTCGTACTTGATTCGCTTCGGTCATGCGTCCTATCGATTCCGGCCCCGCCGGAACACTTGTTTCACCTGATTCTTCTGAGTGCTACCACTAGGCACTGTGCTTGTCGGCGTTTTCCTCATCGCCCTTGTTGCTGTGAGATTCGGCACCCTGCGCTTCGTCTTCGGCAGTGGTTGCGGACTCGGCAGACGCTTGCTCTTCCTCTGCTTCTGAGGCCTCGCTGGATGCCGTGGTTGTTTCGTCGGTCTCCGCCGCGGCCTCTGTCGTCGCTTCCGCACTGCCTTCTTCGGTCGCCACCGCTTCTGTTGCGGCTGCTTCGCCACCGTCCCCAACCTCAGCGGTCGCACCGGCGGTTTCGCCGGCAGCCACTGCTTCTCCGCCCTCATAGAAGCGATTCACGGCCTGATAGATTTTGTCGACCATCTTTTCGCCGATGCCCGGAATCTCCATCAACTGCTCGGGCGTCATTCCCGCGAGCTTCTCGACGTTCGTAATGCCGGCCGCCTCGATCTTCTCGATGGTCTTCGCGCCCACACCCGCCAAAGCCGTCAGAGGAGTCGTCGGCGCCGTCAGCGCCGTCATCTGTTCTTCAATTTCACGACGCTTTTCTTCTTCGCTCTTGATGTCGATGTCCCAGCCGATCAATTTGCTGGCCAGACGGACGTTTTGTCCCTTTTTACCGATCGCCAGCGAGAGCTGCGAATCTTCGACGATCACTTCCAGCTTGTGATTTTCGGGATCGGTGATCTGTACGCGCGTGACTTTCGCCGGGCTCAGCGCTTTCTGTGCAAATGCCACGGTCTCTTCGCTGAATGGGATAATGTCGATTTTTTCGCCGCGCAGTTCGCGGATGATCGACTGCACGCGCATGCCCTTCATGCCCACGCAGGCACCCACCGGATCCACATCCTTGTCGCGGCTCGCCACGGCGACTTTGGTTCGTTCGCCAGCTTCGCGTGCGGCATGACGAATCTGCACGGTGCCGTCGTAAATTTCCGGTACTTCCATCTCGAACAGCCGCTGCACCAGAGCCGCGTCCGCACGCGACGTAATGACCTGCGGGCCTTTCGCCGCGCGATCCACCATCTTGATGATCACGCGCAGCCGCTCGCCGATGTTGTACGTCTCCAGCTTCGACTGCTCACGTTTTGGCAGTCGCGCTTCCGTGCGGCCCATGTCAACGATCAAGTCCGGGCCTTCGGCGCGCTTGACGATCACCGTGACCAGTTCCCCGACGCGATTGTGATACTCGTTGAAGATGGTATCGCGCTCAGCCTCGCGCACCTTTTGCAGGATCACTTGCTTGGCGGTCTGGGCGGCGATGCGTCCCAACACGTCCGTGGGCTTGGCTGTCACGATTTCCGTGCCCACTTCAGCCGCAGGATTTTTCTTCTTGGCCTCCGCCAGGCTCAGTTCCTTTTTCGGATCGGCGACTTCTTCCACGACCGTGTAGACTGAATACACGTCCACCTGGCCGGTTTCCTGATTGAACTTCGCGCGCAAGTCTTCTTCGGTCTTGTAGTATTTCCGCGCCGCCACAACCATCGCGTCTTCGATTGCCGACACCACCACTTCCGGCTCGATGTGCTTCTCGCGGCTCAACATCTCAATTTGCTGATAGAGCAGGTTCGCCATTTCAATTCGATCCTAAGTTCGTTTCGCCGTTCCCTATTCCGCCGACTCGTCCTGGAGCCGGCCCTCTACCACTCAACTACCAAATTCGCCTTGCGGATCGCCTCAATTGGCAATTCCACGAACCGAGTTTCCTTGTCCTTCGGTCCGCCTTTCAATTCCACCCGGACCTTGCCATCGGTAAATCCCGCCAACCGGCCCTCGAAAAACTTCGCGTCGCTGATCGCTTCTACCGTCGAAATCTTCGCCAGACGTCCCACGAAGCGCTCGAAATCGGCCGGTCGCTTCAATTCCCGGTCGAGCCCCGGCGAACTGACTTCCAGGATGTAGCCAGCAGCTCCCGGGATCAGCTCCTCCACATCGAGGATCACGCTCAGCTGCTGGCTGACCTTCTCACAGTCCCGATGTCCGATCCGCTGCTCCGCTTCGACTTGCCCTTCGGAACCCGCCGGTACCGATTTCACCGGCAGCCGATCGATGTACACTCGCAGGAACCGCTGCTTGCCGACTTTCCATTCGACATCAACGACTTCCAGCCCCTCTGAACGCGCCACCCGCTCGGCGGCTTCCCGGATTTTCTCCAAATCCACGTGGAGACTCCCCGGCCAAGGCCGGCATCAGTTGCACTCCGTCCGGCGCCAACAAAAAAGTGGGCTTGCGCCCACTCCGTCGTTCGACCGCTTCAGAGCGAAACAGCAGTATATTCCCGCAACACGGCAAAAGCAAGATACGGGCCCACGCCGCATCGAGGGCTCAGAATGGCTCTATCGTGCCTCTAAAGCCACAACCGCGCCAGTCAACCCACACCGTCAGATCGTACTCATAGTATAAGTCTCCCGTAATCAATCCCTTTTCTCGGCCGTACTCTTGCCTTTCGTTCGCGCGAATTGCAAATGCCACCCAAACTCGCGCTACCTGCCGGAGCTACCCTCTTACTCTGCGCCTGCCTCCTTGCCCTCCTCCATCCGGATTCGCATAGCATCTCCGCGCGAACTGCCAGCTCATCACACCTCCCTAGGCTCCCCAAGGTAATCCTCTGGGCCTGGGAACGCCCTGAAGACCTTCGTTTCCTCGCTCCGCAACGAGCCGGCGTCGCCTTCCTCGCACAGACCATCCTCCTTCCATCGACCTCCTCGCGACTCACCCTGCGTCCCCGCCTGCAACTGCTCCGCACCGCCCCATCGGCCCCGCTGGTCGCCGTGGTTCGCATCGAATCGCCCGCGGCCTCGGAGAGCTTTGCACCGCCTGACGTCTCCGACGAAGTCCGCGGTCAGATCGCCACCCAAATCGCCGCGATGCAAGATCTCCCTGGCGTCCGCGAGGTCCAGATCGACTTCGACGCCACCACGAGCCAACGCACCTTCTACTTCGCGCTCCTTCAGGACGTCCGCCAAAAACTTCGCCGCGACATGCCCCTCTCGATTACCGCGCTAGCCTCGTGGTGTATCGGCGACCCATGGCTGAACCAACTTCCCCCCGGTACGATTGACGAAGCTGTGCCAATGCTTTTTCGGATGAGCGCCGACGCCAGCGCCGTCGGGCATTTCGTGGAGTCCGGACGAGAATTTACCGCCGTCGCTTGTCGAGGCAGCCTCGGCGTGTCCACTGATGAGCCTTTTTTGCATCCACTTGCAACACGCCAACGGCTTACGCGGCCGTCCTTCAGGGGTGAAAAGCGAATTTATGTTTTCGCTCCAGGTGCCTGGACACCGGCCGCAGCGAATCGGGTTTTGCAGGAGTGGCAGCCATGATCTACCGCGCCGTTCGTTGGTCACTCGTTCTGCTTCTCTTCATTGCCTTGTTGCTTCCCTTCTCTTACGCGTGCGGCCCGGACTTCACCGGACCGATTTTTACCTCGGTCAACGGCCCAGACGCCGCCGATTACGCTAGCTACGTCCGCGGCAATCTCGGCATTTTGCAATCCACGTACTGGCACCGGCCACTCTACATTGCGTATCGCAATCTAGGCGGCCAGCCGTTCAGCACGTCCGAATGGAAAGCACTGACCGAACCCTCCGAAGAGCAGGCGTCGGCCGCGACGGATTGGGTGTCCGCATGGAAGGACGCGCGCAAGCAAATCGACGCTCAGACTCCCGACCCGTCGATGTACAACATGGGTCACGGCGTCACCCGGCAACTCGACCAGCCGGATACGTTTGTCCAGTATTACAACTGTCTCGACGGCGCCTTCGAGAATGCCGTCAATCTACTCAACAAGCGTGTGGCGCAATTTGGCGCGCAAAGCGCAGCGGTCAAAGACTGGCTCGCCGCGCAGGATCAGGTCTTCGAGAATTGCGCCGGTGGTCCCGGATATCCGCCCAAGCCGAAGCCAGCGGTCATTCCGGCGGCTGCCCACAAAGAAGATCCGTCCGAGATTCGGGCCGATCGTGCCTATCAGATCGCCGCCGCGCATTTCTACGCCAACGATTTCGCCGCCGCGCAGGAGCACTTCGCAGCCCTCGCCAAAGACCCAGCCTCGCCGTACTGCAAGCTCGCTCCTTACCTCGTCGCCCGCGTGCTCATTCGCAAAGGCACCCTGTACATCGGTGATGGTCCCGATGGAAAGCAGGCGCTCGCGCAGGCTGAAACGCAATTGCGGGCCGTTTTGGCCGACAAGAATTTGTCGGAGATGCATGCAGCCGCGCAGCGCCTGCTCGCATTCGTGAACATTCGTCTGCACCGCGAACAGCGCTTCCACGAACTGGAGAAATCACTATCGACGGCCGGTGATTCGCAGACCTTCCGCCAGGACTTGATCGACTATCTTTGGCTCCTCGATCGCGAGAGCTTTAGCGGGGCAGGGGCGCCGAGTTCAAATTCGCCTCCCGCGCCGGCCCCCGCATTCGACAGTGACATGACCGAATGGATCCTCGCATTCCAGTCCAGCAGCTATGCCAGCGCCCTCCAGCGTTGGCAGCAAACCAAATCTCTCCCTTGGCTCGTCGCCGCGATTGCCAAGACTTCCGCGAATGAAGCGGCCGC
>Ga0307471_100000791_pt1 | contig 16570 bp, 13 predicted proteins | sample atmos_gasesAM3C__2_FD_204566 | JGI IMG/M metagenome (GOLD analysis project Ga0307471, IMG submission 204566) | Hardwood forest soil microbial communities from Morgan-Monroe State Forest, Indiana, United States - atmos_gasesAM3C_515 | ecosystem: Environmental > Terrestrial > Soil > Temperate... | reverse complement strand
GAATTACGAGCAGACGGTTTCGGTCGACGAAGTCGGCGCGGTCATCAGCGTCGGCGACGGCATTGCGCGCGTCCATGGCCTCGAGAAGGTCATGGCCGGCGAAATGCTGGCTTTCCCGCACAACGTTTTCGGCATCGCGCTGAACCTCGAAGAGGAAGAAGTTGGCGTTGTACTCCTCGGCGAATCGCAAGAGTTGAAGGAAGGCGACGTCGTCAAGCGCACGAACACGATTATGTCGGTGCCTGTGGGCGAAGCGCTGGTGGGGCGCGTAGTCAGTCCGCTGGGCCAGCCAGTGGACGGCAAAGGGCCCATCGCGACGAAGCAGCGCAACCCGCTCGAGAAGATCGCGCCGGGCGTGCTCGATCGCCAGCCGGTTCGTGAGCCTTTGCAGACCGGAATCAAAGCCATTGACTCGATGATTCCGATCGGGCGGGGCCAGCGTGAGCTGATCATCGGCGACCGCCAGACAGGCAAAACGGCCGTCATTCTCGACACCATCATCAATCAGAAGGGCGGCGACCTGATTTGCATTTATTGCGGCATCGGGCAGAAACGCTCGACGATTGCGCAAGTCGTGAAGACACTTACCGATGCGGGCGCAATGGAATACACCATCGTGGTGACTTCCTCCGCCGCGGAACCAGCTTCGCTCCAGTACATCGCGCCTTACGCTGCTTGCGCCATGGGCGAATTTTTCCGCGATACCAAGCGGCATGCCGTTACTTTTTACGACGATCTTTCCAAGCACGCACAGGCTTACCGCGAAATTTCGCTGCTGCTGCGCCGTCCTCCGGGACGCGAAGCGTTTCCCGGTGACGTGTTTTATCTGCACTCCCGCTTGCTGGAACGCGCGGCAAAATTGAACGACAAGCTGGGCGCGGGCTCGTTGACCGCCTTGCCGGTCATTGAAACACAGGCCGGCGACGTCTCCGCGTACATTCCCACCAACGTGATTTCGATTACTGATGGGCAGATTTATCTCGAAGCGGACCTTTTCAATGCGGGCATTCGCCCTGCGATCAACGTGGGAATCAGTGTCAGTCGCGTGGGCGGCAACGCACAGATTAAGGGCATGCGTCAGGTGGCCGGCTCTCTGCGGCTGGACATGGCGCAATATCGCGCGCTTGCGGCCTTCGCGCAGTTTGGCTCCGACCAGCTCGACAAGGTGACGCAGAACCAGCTCGCACGAGGCCAGCGGCTCACGGAAGTCCTGAAGCAGGATCAGTATGTACCGCTGGCGGTGGAAAAGCAGGTGCTCGTTCTTTACGTCGCGACAAGCGGCTCGCTGGATGCCGTGCCCGTCCTCGAAGTTCGGCGATTTGAGCGGGAGTTCCTGCAGTTCGTCGAAACCAACTATCCTTCGATTCTGAAGAATATCGCCGCGAAAAAGGCTCTCGACGACGGCATCAAGGCGGAAGTCAAGACCGCCGTCGACGGTTTCAAGGAACGGTTCACGGCTGCGGTTGTTAAGTAGAGTTGACGGTTAACGAACAATAATGGCCACACTTCTCGATTTCCGGCGCCGCATTCGCTCGGTGAAGAACACCCAGCAGATTACGCGCGCAATGAAATTCGTCGCGGCGGCGCGGCTGCGGCGCGCGCAAGAAGCGGCCCTCGCGGCGCGCCCCTATGCCAAAGAGCTGGCGCGAATGCTGCGTTCGATCATGTCGCGCATTGCTGAGCCGCGGCACCCGCTGCTGGCCAAGCGCTCCGAAGAGCGGATTCTCGCTCTGATATTGACAGGCGAGCGCGGCCTGGCCGGCGCTTTTAACACAAATATTCTGCGCAAGGCACAGGACCTCTTTCGGGCCAACAAGGGCAAGAAGATTTCGGTGATTCCTATCGGTAAGAAGGGCCGTGACGCCTTGAAGAAGGCGGGCTTCAACCTCATAGCGGAATACGTGAATGTGCTCGCGCGCGTGGACTTTGCGACCGCGCGGGAAATCGCCACCCTGGTTACGGATCTCTACGCCAAGGAAGAAATCGATTCGGTGTACATGGTCTTCAGCGAATTCAAAACGGTGATGACGCCGAATCTGGTGGTAACAAAAATTCTGCCGGTCGAGCCCATGGGCGCGGAGGAAGAAACTGCCGCCGAAAAAGAGAGTTCGCAGGTAGATTACATTTACGAGCAGCCGGTGGAGCAACTGCTCGGAAAATTGCTGCCGCGTTACGTGGAAACACAGATCCTCCGCGCGATGCTCGAATCTTCCGCGGCGGAGCACGCCGCCCGGATGACGGCGATGGAATCCGCGACCAAAAACGCGGGAGAAGTCATCGAGGCACTGACACTGCACATGAACAAAGTGCGGCAGGCGGCCATCACCAAAGAAATTATTGAAATTGTGAGCGGCGCTTCCGGCACCGCTTAGGAGACAGCATGGCAGAGAAACACGCAGGGGTCGGACGAGTCGTGCAAATCATCGGACCCGTGATGGACATTCAATTCGAGGCGGGGCACTTGCCGGCGATTTACAACGCTTGCCGCATCACGAGCGAGGGCTTCAACCTTCCCGAACCCCTCGATGTTACTGCGGAGGTACAGCAGCACCTCGGCGAGGGGCGCGTTCGCGCCATAGCGATGGAGCCCGTCGAAGGCATGGTGCGCGGCATGAAAGCCTACGATCTCGGAAAAGAGATTGAAGTTCCCGTGGGCCGGCCAACCCTTGGCCGAGTAATGAACGTGCTGGGCAAGCCCGTGGACCAACTCGGTCCAATCGTCACGAGCACTTACTTTCCGATTCACCGCCCTGCGCCGCCCCTTGAGGATCAATCCACGACGCTGGAAATGTTCGAGACGGGGATCAAGGTGGTGGACCTCATCGAACCGTACGTGAAGGGCGGAAAGATTGGGCTTTTCGGGGGCGCGGGAGTTGGCAAGACCGTGCTCATCCTGGAGCTGATTCACAACGTGGCGATGAAGCATGGCGGACTGTCCGTGTTTGCGGGCGTGGGCGAGCGCACACGCGAAGGCAATGACCTTTGGCTGGAAATGTCCGAATCCGGGGTTATCGTCCCCGGCAATACGGAGAAATCGCGCGCGGCGCTGATTTACGGACAGATGACCGAACCGCCAGGGGCGCGTTTGCGCGTGGGACTGACAGGCCTGACGGTTGCGGAGTACTTCCGCGATCAGGAGCACCTCGACGTGCTGCTGTTCATTGACAACATTTTCCGCTTCGTCCAGGCGGGTTCCGAAGTATCGGCGCTGCTCGGACGCATGCCCTCGGCCGTCGGTTACCAGCCGAACCTCAACACGGAAATCGGCGAATTGCAGGAACGCATCACTTCGACGAAGTCTGGTTCGATTACTTCCGTGCAGGCGATTTACGTGCCCGCAGACGACTACACGGATCCGGCGCCGGCAGCGACATTCACGCACCTGGACGCCACCACAAACCTCAGCCGCCAAATCGTCGAATTGGGCATCTATCCCGCGGTTGATCCGCTGGCCAGCTATTCGCGCATCCTCGATCCGCGGATTGTGGGCCAGGAACATTACGCCGTAGCCCGAGGCGTGAAATCGGTTCTTCAGCGCTATAAAGATCTGCAGGACATCATCGCCATTCTCGGTATCGAGGAACTTTCCGACGAAGACAAGCGCGCCGTGGCTCGCGCGCGTAAGATCGAAAAGTTCCTCTCGCAGCCCATGTTCGTTGCCGCGCAGTTCACCGGCCTCGAAGGCAAGTACGTCAAGATCGAAGACACCGTGCGCAGCTTCAAGGAAATCGTCGAGGGCAAGTACGACGACATTCCGGAACAGGCGTTTTACATGGTGGGTACGATTGAAGAGGCCTTACAAAAAGCGGAAAAGATGAAGGCAGGCGTTTAAGGAAATGCTTCCCGAAGCTATCGAATTGGTCATCGTCACGCCCACGCGTCAATTGGTGCGGGCGCGGACGAACGAAGTTACGTTGCCGGGCGCGAATGGCTATCTGGGAGTTCTCCCGGGCCACGCGCCATTGATGACCGAGCTCGGCATCGGCGAATTGACGTTTCAGGGCGCGCCGCAGGGGGCGCCTCTTGCTGTCATTCGTGGCTTCGCAGAGGTTTTGCCGGATCGCGTGACCGTCCTCGCGGAAACTGCTGAGCTCGCTGCAGAAATTGATCTCGAGCGAGCGGAGGCCGCAAAAGCTCGCGCTGAGAAACGCCTTGCCGCAAGCGATCCTGACATCGATTGGGACCGTGCCAGCGTGGGGCTTCAGCGCGCCCTCATTCGCGTTCAGGTTGCGCGCAAATACCGCGGCGTACCTGCTAATTCCCGCTGACGTTTGCGATTCGCGGCGCTGCCGCCAATTTTGTGACGCGGAACCCCGCAATTCATCTAATCTGGTTGTGGACGAAGCACATGGAGCCCATCACAATTTACACCACGGCCTGGTGCCCGGATTGTCGCTACACGAAGGCTTTCCTGCGGGAACGAGGTGTTGCTTACCGCGAAGTCAACATTGAAGAAGACGAGGCCGCTGAAGAAATCGTTCTCAAAGCAAACAATGGCCTGCGCAAAGTCCCAACCTTGGAAGTTGAAGGGCGTTATTTTGCCTGTAGCCCGTTCGATCCCGAGGAGCTCGCTGAGGAACTCAACATCCCGCTAAACCCATAAATCTCGCAAAAGACCTCCGGCTCTCTAATAGACTGGCAGTCCACGCGCCCAGACGTCGGTTACGCGGAGAGATTGGTCTAGCAGCAAGACGTCCGCATCCGCACCAACCCGCAAAGATCCCTTCTTGAATTCGATCCCCAGCAGCGAAGCAGGATTCAGCGTCAGCATGCGCACCGCGTCCGCCAAAGGAACACCCAGGTTCACGATGTTCCGGAGCGCGCGGTCGAGCGTCAAAGTGCTGCCCGCGAGGATTCCCGCAGCGTTGCGGCAAACCCCATTCGTCACCGTCACCTCGAAACCGCCCAGCATGTACTTACCGTCCGGCATGCCGGTGGCGGATAGCCCGTCGCTCACGAGAGTGACGCGCTCATAACCCTTCGCTCTCAAGAGCAACTTCATCGCGCCTTCCTCGACGTGGACTCCGTCGGCGATCAGCTCGGCATTGATTTCCGGTGAAGTCAGCACCGCGCCGATCACGCCCGGATCGCGGTGCGTAAATGGCCGCATGGCGTTGTATGTATGCGTCGCGCTCCGCGCCCCGTGGGCAATGGCAAAACGCGTTTGCTCGTAATTCGCATCGGTATGGCCCACTGAAACGACCAGGCCTGCCTTGCGCGCCGCTTCAATGCATGGGGCCGCTCCCAAAACTTCAGGAGCAATGGTAATCAGCCGCGCCTTTCCTTCGGCGGCCTGAAGAAAGCGGCTGAGCAAATCCTCTGACGGCGGCTGAATCCATTCCACTGGGTGCACGCCACGCCGCTCTTTGCTGATGAATGGTCCCTCGAAGTGAATGCCCAGGACTTCGGCACGGGATTCCTTCGTTGCACGCTGCTGCGTGATGTACAGCGAAATTGCGGCCGCTGCCCGAATCGTGTCGTCGGGAGCCGCCGTGACCGTGGTGGCCAGCAGCGAGGTGGTGCCGAACTCCGCCACCTTCCGGGTGACAACCCCTAGCGCATCCCCGTCGCCCTCCATTACGTCGCGCCCGCCCGCGCCGTGAATATGAATGTCAATGAATCCCGGAATCGCCGTCTTCTCGGTGGCGTTGAGTTCCGTCGCGCCTGCCAGCAGGCTTAAGCCGCTGCGCGGCCCAATCGCCTCGATAACGTCGTCGCGAATCAATATTCCTGCGTCGTTGATTTCGGAAGTCGGAGTTAAAGCACGCCCGGCATGGATCAGAGTGGTCGGCATGATCGTGCAACATCGTAGCGGAAATGCGTGGCCGGACAAAACAAAACGGGCAGACCAAGTAACTTAGTCCGCCCGCCTGTCAAGAGCTAAAGAGCTTTTACTTGGATGCCGACGCCGCCATGTCGATGCTGGCCAGTTTCAGCGTGTCGCCTTCCACCGTGCCCTTGACGGTCACGTGATGGCCGGCATGCGCCGCTACCTTGTCCTGCGCATCGACCACGTACACTTTCTTGTCGGTGTCGTTCACGAACACGTACTTCGCGCCATGTTCCTTGACGCATTTGGTCGTGCACTCCGCCGTACCTGCTTTGTCGTTTGCGCCCTTCACTCCGCACTGGCTGTCGGAAATCCAGCCGGTCATGGAGCTATCTGCCGCCAACAAAAGTGTCCCGGTAAACAGCGTTGCTGCAAGCGCCGTTGTAAGACTTAGTTTCATTGTTTTCCCCCTCCAGAAATCCATTTTTATGGTGGTTGAGTTGCCGGGCCGTCCCTGTAGCTTCGCATAGCCACGGCTCCTGTGTCCAGCCACTTCCTAAACCCTTCTACGCCCTCACTTTATTCCCGGATGAGCCCACAAAAAGAAGGGGGAGGATTCTTCTGGAATCCTCCCTCGATGGCCCGCAATCCTAAGGATCTGCGGTTGCTTACACTAGTTTCAAGCTTATTGGCCGGAAGTCGTATTGCTTGCCGAGGCTGTGGTAGCGCCCTTGGGCATGCTCAAGTAGCCCGTAGCGCTGCTCTTGGTGACTTTGTTGACCACGAGTTCCAGCGCGGAACGGCTGCCCCCTGTGTAGAAGAAGATGGGTTCGTTAACCGAACGGTTCTTCTTCTCGAAGCTGTTGTCATCCGCAAGAACGTTCATCGTGTACTGGTTTTTCTTCGTGTTGGTGTCTTTCAGCACCAGCTGAATGCCGCCCACTTTTGTCGCGCCGCCCTTGCGCTGTACGATGAATTCAAAATAATCGCGCTGGCCCGTGCGGCGAAGCTGATCGATTTCGTCATGGTTGCGGGCGATTAGCGTGCCCATTTCGCTGCGGGCCATCTGGATGCTGTTCTTGGTAGCGTCGAGGTCACCTTTGACTCCGGTGACGTCGCCGTTCAGCTTGGTCAGGTCATCCGCGCTCGCTTTGGTGGCCAGTTCGGCCTTCATAGAAGTAGCGAGAGTGTCAACCTTCTTGTCCACGGCGCTCGTAGCGTTCTTGGTCTGTTTGCGTGCAGTGATCAGTTCTCCCTGCGTGACGTTCAGCTTGTCCGCAATGACCCTCAGGTCGCTTTGGAGTTGCTGATTGATCTCGTCTTCTTTGGCCAGGCGCTGGCTCAGCGCTTCGTTGGCCTGCTTCGAGGCCACGGTCGTCTGCTCCAGGCTCTTGGCCTGATTGAGGGCGTTCCAGCCCAGTCCTAATCCGATCAGGGAAAGCCCACTCAAGATGCCCAGCGCCAATCCGACCCATCGAGGCGTCCCCGAGTTAGTCGTGTGGGAAAATTCTTGGAATTCGCTCATAGACTTTCGTCTCTCCTTTAGGCGACTTTACCCAATAACCAGAAAGCGAGCACCCTTGGCACCAAAAGGACTGCTTGCTACTAGTACTAGCTAAAGTAAGCGAATTCAAGGAGATAGGCTTGATAGGGGGCGCGTAAGGCCAAATTCTATACGTACTAGTACGTGTAAGGCTTACGCGAGTGCGTAGAAGGCACTCAAAAGTACATCGGACTCTTGCAGTTCTGGTTTACGAACGGTCCGCAAGAGATTTCACCCAGGAATATTCGCTAAGAGCTTAAGAGTGAGTAGCCTACGAGGGAAGGGAGTTAGGCGGCCCGGAAGGCATCCGCAGTGACTTCAGCGCGCTCTGGGTTGAAATAGCAATCGAGCGTATTCACCGCGGCTTCAAGCACAAGGCGGCAGTCGGAGCAGCCTTCAAGATGACGCTTGATCTCCGTCTCCACGACGGAAGACAAACGCCCCTCTAAGTACCAGCAAATCAAGTGGATGGTGTCACGGCAACTCATTACCCGGCCCCCAGCATTCCCCCAAAACTACCGCTAGGCGTTGTTTAGCAGTGCACTTGCAACGCCAAAAAGCACCGGCTGGCTTCAAATACGGCATATCGTTGATAATAAATTGCTTATCGCGCCTTTACATTAGTCGACCGCATTATGGTTGGATGTTCCCTTTTTGAAAAGATTACACCCCGAATGGACAAAAAGAGCACTGATTCGACGAGGGACGCAAGCTTACCTCTGCGGAACGATGGTCATCTCGCGAAGCTTGGCAATTCTGTCCGGGAGCGCGGGGTGCGTGCTAAGCAGGGTCACTAGCGAGCCGCCCCCAAAGAGCGGCTTAACGATGCAAAGCGAAGAGGTTGTAGGCGTAATGGCGGTTGTTGGGATGCGCTTGTTATAAGCGCCCAACTTTTCCAGAGCGTTAATCAATCCGTAGGGATTGCCTACCATCCGCGCGCCCGTTGCGTCGGCCGAATACTCCCGCTGGCGCGAGAGACCCAACTGCAACAGCATGGCAGCGAGGGGCGCAAGAATGAGCATCAAAACCGCCGCGATTCCGCCGCCGTCACGGTCGTCCCGGTCCCCTCCGTATCCTCCAAAAATCATCGCCCAGCGCCCCATGGTGGCGAGATGGAAAATGGCCCCGGCTATGGTTGCGGCAATCGAGCTGATCAGAATGTCGTAGTTGCGGACATGCGAAAGCTCGTGAGCGATGACGCCTTCGAGCTCGTCGTCATTCATCAGCTCGAGCAAGCCCTGGGTCACCGCCACCGAAGCGTGGCGCGGGTTTCTTCCGGTAGCAAAGGCGTTTGGCGCGGCCTCAGGAACGACATAGAGTTTCGGGACGGGCAAGTTCGCTTTCGCGGCCAGGCGCTCCATCACCGCATAGAGGCGCGGCAACTGCTCGCGCGTTACCGGTTTGGCGCCGCTGGACATCAACGCGATCTTGTCCGAAAAGAAATAAGCAAAGGCGTTCAAGACCACCGCGAACCCGAGCGCAAGGGTCATGCCGTTGCGGCCGCCGAAATACTGGCCGATCAGCATCAACAAAAGCGTAAGAGCTACCAGCAAGAACGTTGTTCGAAAAACTCTCATAATTTCCTTCTATTCTACCGGTGCGCTATGCACGCACAAAATGCTCATCTCAGTCATTGCGAATGGGGCATTTTGAATTCGTTCTGCGACACTATGCCTCTTTAGATTAGATACGCGCCGCGGCCGCAGGTTGTTTCGCCGGCCGCCGCTCGAAGCGCATGACATCTTTCTGCCCATCGCGATCCACAATGATGTGGTCGCCCGGAAGCACCGCGCCTTCGAGAATCTGCAACGCCAGTGGATCCTGAATCAATCGTTGAATCGTGCGGCGAAGCGGTCGCGCACCGTAAGCCGGGTCGTAGCCTTCGCGCAAAAGCAGTTCTTGCGCCGGGGCCTTCAGTTCCAGAGTAATCTGCCGCTCCGCGAGCAGCTTTTCCACGCTCTTTAGAAGCAAGCCAACGATTTTCGCCAACTGCTCCTTTCCAAGCGGATTGAAGATCACGATCTCATCGATGCGGTTGATAAATTCCGGCCGGAACGACGCGCGCAATGCTTCCATCGCTTCCCTTCGCGCGCGCTCCGGATCCTTGCCCGCCAGCTCCGAAATGGTCGTCGAGCCGACGTTACTGGTCATCACCAAAACGGTGTTGCGGAAGTCCACCGTACGGCCTTTGCCATCAGTGAGACGCCCATCCTCGAGAATCTGTAACAAGACGTTGAACACGTCCGGATGCGCTTTTTCGATTTCGTCAAAAAGGATGACGGAATACAAATGGCGCCGTACCTGTTCGGTAAGCTGCCCGCCCTCTTCGTAGCCGACATAGCCCGGAGGCGCGCCGATGAGCCGCGAAACACTGTGCTTTTCCATGTACTCGCTCATGTCAATGCGAATCATCAGCTTTTCGTCATCGAAGAGGAATTCCGCCAGGGCCCGCGCCAGCTCGGTTTTACCAACGCCCGTGGGTCCCAGAAAAATGAACGAGCCGATGGGGCGCTTGGCGTCGGAAAGTCCCGCGCGGCTGCGACGCACGGCATTCGCGACACGTGCCAGAGCATCATCCTGGCCGACAACGCGCTGCCGCAGGCGCTCTTCCATGTGCACGAGCTTTTGCGCTTCGCCCTCCAGCAAGCGGCCTGCAGGAATTCCCGTCCACTTGCTGACGAGCTTGGCGATGTCCTCCTCGTCGACTTCTTCCTTCAACATGGGAGCGTCTTTCTGCACGGAAGCAAATCGTTCCTGGGCCTGCTCAAGCTCGCGCTCCGCTGCGGCGATTTTCCCATAGCGGATTTCCGCGACCTTGGCGAGTTCGCCGGCCCGCTCGTACCGCTCCGCCTCCGCTTTGAGCTGTTCGATTTGCTCCTTCAGCTTGCGGATTTTGCCAATAGCTTCCTTCTCGTTTTGCCAGCGCGCCTTCTTCGCGCTTGATTCTTCTTTCAGCTTGGCAAGCTCCTTCTCAATCTGCGCCCGCCGCTCCTTGGAATGCGCATCAGACTCTTTCAGCAGCGCCTGGCGCTCGATTTCGAGCTGCAGGATGCGGCGTTCGACTTCGTCAATCTCCACGGGCAAAGAATCGATTTGCATGCGTAGGCTGGCCGCAGATTCGTCGATTAAATCGATGGCTTTGTCTGGCAGGAAACGGTCCGAAATATAGCGGTTGGAGAGCGTGGCCGCTGCGATGATGGCGGAATCCTTGATGCGCACCCCGTGATGCACTTCATAGCGTTCTTTCAAGCCACGAAGAATCGCAATGGTGTCTTCCACCGTGGGTTCCGAGACCAAAACGGGCTGGAAACGCCGTTCAAGCGCCGGATCCTTTTCGATGTGCTTCTTGTATTCGTTGAGCGTGGTAGCACCGATGGCCCGCAGTTCGCCGCGGGCCAGGGCCGGTTTGAGCATGTTGGAGGCGTCCATCGCGCCTTCCGCGGCCCCCGCACCCACCAGCGTATGCAACTCGTCGATGAATAGAATGATTTGCCCTTCGGCCTCGGTGATTTCCTTGAGAACGGCTTTCAAGCGGTCTTCAAACTCGCCGCGAAATTTTGCTCCCGCCACGAGCGCGGCAAGGTCCAGAGCGACAATGCGTTTTGTTTTGAGCACATCCGGCACATCGCCGGAAATGATGCGCTGCGCCAGGCCTTCAACGATGGCGGTCTTACCGACGCCAGGTTCGCCGATCAGCACCGGATTGTTTTTTGTGCGGCGCGCCAGGATTTGCATCACGCGGCGAATCTCTTCATCACGGCCGATAACAGGATCGAGTTTCTGTTTGCGGGCGAGCTCCGTCAGGTCGCGAGCGTATTTCTCGAGAGCTGCGTAGGTGGCTTCCGGATTCTGAGATGTCACGCGCTGGTTGCCTCGCACTCCGGCCAGCGCCTGCAGAATCGCTTCATGCGTAGCTCCCTGCCGCTTCAACAATTGGCCGGCAGGATCGCGGTCGCGCTTGGCAATCGCCAGAAACAGGTGTTCGGTAGAAACAAATTCATCTTTGAAACTATCGGCCTCTTTAAATGCCTGTTCGAGGACGTCGTTGAGCGAGCGCCCCATATGCTGCTGGGCGAACCCCTGCACTTTCGGCAAGCGTCCTAGCTCGCGTTCAATCTGCTGAGTGAGCGCCTCGGTACGAATACCAAGACGTGCGAGCAGGGGAGACACCACTCCATCGGTCTGCGCCACTAACGCCGCGAGCAGGTGCATCGGCTCAATCTGCTGATTCTCGTGCTGTGCAGCCATTTCCTGGGCGCTTTGGACAGCCTCCTGCGCCTTCACAGTCATTTTTTCAAATCGCAACATGGGACCCTCGGTCTCAATTCTGTTTCTCTATACGTCGCTCGCAAAAAGGGGCCGGCCGGCGGCCAGCCCCCTATTCTTGCAGTTTGCTTACTTCCTTGCAGCCATTTCGCTGCGTCGCCCCTTACCTGCCGGAGGCAGCCGCGGCCACGGCCGGAGCGTTCACGTTTACTTTGATCTGCTTCGGCTTCGCTTCCTCACGCTTCGGAATCGTTAGCGTCAGCACGCCGTTCTGATACTCGGCCTTGATGGCGTCGGGATTCACGGTATTCGCCAGCGTGAAGCTGCGAGCAAAGGAACCAAACGAGCGCTCGACGCGCAGGTAGCTCTCTTCGTTCACTTTCTTCTCGAACTTGCGTTCCCCGCGAATCGTGAGCAGGTTGTTCTCCACGCGAATGTCGAGATCCTTCGGATCGACATCGGGGAGATCCGCCTTCACCACGAGTTCGTGCTCGGTCTCGTAAATGTCGACGGCTGGCGCCCAGGCACTGAGGTTGGATTGCTCGCCGGTTCGCTCGAAAGCATCGTTGAACAGGCGATTGATCTGGTCCTGCAGGGTAGTGACGCCGCGAAAGGGTTCCCACCGGGCTATCGTTCTCATAGTTGTAAACACCTCCATAGGTGATTGCCAGGGAAGCATAAAACATGAGCGTGGCATTGTCAATCACAATCCTAACTTCAGCCCGTTTCGTGCTAAACAATGTACTATCAATACGATACAATACCATGCCCAAGCAGCCTTCGAGGTCATTGGCGTGTCTGACTTAGCGCAGCCTTGCCGATGGGCAGCTCGAAGCAAAGCCGCAAGCTAGCTTGCGGTGCAAGCTAGTTGTCCAAACAGACTACTTTGCGCTGCAAAGATTGTTGGCTCATAGATTCCCAGGTTTCAACGACTTGTCGCAAGTCCTGAACAAACTCGATTCGGATAGGGTCTTGCGTCGCGAGCTAAAGGCGGGTTCCTGCTAGACTACGGCTGCTCATGCGCTTGGACGAGCTTGACTACCACTTGCCACCGGAGCAAATCGCGCAGCGGCCGCTGGGTCGCCGTGACGCCTCACGCCTCCTGCTTTTGAATCGTTCCTCGGGTGAGTTCGAGGATCGCCATTTTGCGGAGTTCCCAGACCTTCTTGCGGGCAACGAGTTGCTCGTTCTGAACAACGCGCGAGTGATTCCGGCGCGGCTCTTTGGACGGCGCGCTGGCGTGCGCTCACAGAAGCCTTCACGGTCCACTCGGGCAGAGCACTTAACCGGGAGGGTCGAGGTCCTGCTAACGCGCCGAGTCGATGGCGACACGTGGGAAGCCCTGGTTCGGCCGGGGCGAAAGATGCACCTCGGGGAGCGCGTTCTTTTTGGTGAAGGAGAGTTGGAAGCCGAAATAATCGCGCGAGGGGAATTCGGCTTGTGCACGCTGCGGTTCATCTCTCATGACCAGAGGACTATGGACGAACATCTGGAGCGGCTTGGGCACTTGCCGTTGCCGCCGTACATTGAACGTGCCGACGAAACGGAGGATCGCGAACGGTATCAAACGGTGTTTGCCAAAAATCGCGGCGCGATTGCCGCTCCCACGGCGGGGCTTCATTTTTCCGAGGAAATGTTCGAGCGAATACGCGCGCGGGGCGCGGAGATCTGCGAGCTAACGCTGGATGTAGGGCTCGGAACGTTTCAGCCGGTTCACGGAGAAACGCTGGAAGGCCACGTAATGCATTCGGAAACTTACGAGATTCCACCAGAAGCGGCCGAACGGATCAATGCCGCGAGCGTGGCAGGACGCCCGGTTTTTGCCATTGGGACGACGGTCGTGCGCGCACTGGAAAATTCGGCAATGCACTCTGCTAAAGCGGATTCGGCAAACGTTGTGAGCGCTGGAAAAGCTGAAGCGAAACTGTTTATCACGCCAGGATTCCGCTTCCGCGCCGTCACCGGACTACTTACCAACTTTCATTTGCCCCGATCCACGTTGCTTGCGTTGGTTTGCGCCTTTGCCGGACGTGAAAATGTTCTTGCCGCTTATCGCCACGCGGTTGATGCCGGCTACCGGTTCTATAGTTACGGGGATTGCATGCTAATTCGCTGATGAAGCAGAAAGAAATTCGAACGAAAGAGTGCACGACCGAGGGAACATCAACAGACGAGGAATACTTTGCACAGGGTTTCGGCGGGGAAGAAACTGTCAAAAGACGAATCTTGAAGGTATCTGGGCGAGAGAGGAGGCCGCGTCGGGCTGCAGCCTCCCTCTCGTCCCTGGAAAAAAGTCAAAGGACTCTTACTCACTGAAGACAAACACGCGAGACTGGCCGGAAAAACGAACTTCCTTGACTTGGCCATTTTCGCTGATGAGCAGGGAATCGTAGCTGGATTTGGCGCTGCGGTCTTCCCAGCGCCCCTCGGATTCGGCAACCACTTTGCCGCTCTTCTGCACGGTGGCCTTGTTGCCGTCGATCAGCAGGCGATACTCGCCGGCCTGCAGCTCGGCCTTACCGAGCTTGGCGGTCTGCGCGAGGTTGATGTTTTTGGAAAAAGGCTTGGCGAAAACGGGCACTGCCAGCGCGATGGCGGCGAGCAGAGCGATGCAGCGGAAAAAGGAGCTGTTTCTCATGCGTGTCAAATTCCTTTCGGACAGGATTCGAGTCAGCCGATAACAAGCTGCCGCGGCAAGATGGAGTTGACACGCAAGCGCTGGACGGGTAGTCTCCCCCGTGAAGACACCTCTTCTTCCTGGACTAACGGCCGGAAAAACTGCGTGTCACAGCCCCGCGGCTGCCACCGCGGGGTTTTTTTCTGAATCTCGCCTCAAGCAGCCCGGTAAGGAGCTGCGCCTGTATAGACGAAAAAGCAGCGAGAAATGTTTCGCCGGGCATCAATAAAATTTTGCAAAGATGCGGAAAATTGCGGCTGGAGAGATTGCTTTTCCCTCAAAAAAGAATCCATTTGCGATTTCGAGAAATAAACTCTCGCTAAAAAACCCGCAAAAACCAGGACGACCTTCTGCAAACCTACGTGCTGTATTTTTTCACTGAAGTTTCATCGCTTCGTGCATTGGCTAGCTTGTTCATCTATACTCTAGGTCATTTTTTCCAGGGACCACGATGCGACTTCTGATTCTCAGCGATTTGCACTCCAATGGCACAGCGTTAGATGCGGTTCTCGAAGCCGCGAAGGATTGTTGGGACTCGTCCGTGTGTTTGGGCGACGTGGTCGGCTACGGTCCGGACCCGAATTACGTGACGGCGAAATTGCGGGAATTGGGGACAAAGACGATTCGAGGCAATCACGACAAAGCGGTAACCGGCTCGATGGCCACCGAGGATTTCAATCCGGTAGCGAAAGCGGCGGTGGATTGGACGCGAAGTGAACTCAAAGCGGAGCACATGGCGTGGCTCTCGGCATTGCCGAAGGGACCGCTGGAGACGGACGGGATAGTGCTAGTCCACGGAGCGCTTCAGGACGAAGATGAATACGTATTCACCCCCGAGCAGGCGCTTGATGGGCTGCTCGATTCGAACGCGCTAGTTACCTTTTTTGGCCACACGCATCATCAAGGAGGCTTTTCGTATCGAGATTCACAGCTCGAGGTGCTGCAAATCCGTCCGCGCGCGACGGAGTCCTATGCCGCGCTGCGCGTCGAGCCGGCACGGCGGTATTTATTGAATCCTGGTTCGATTGGCCAGCCGCGCGATGGAGACTCGCGTGCAGCCTTTGCCATCGCCGATCTCGAGCACAACGTGGTGCAATTCTGGCGTGTGCCCTACGACATCCAGGCGGTGCAAAAACGCATGCGTTCCGCGCGCTTGCCTGAGCCATTGGTCCAGCGGTTGGTGGTAGGCCGGTAAACTTCACGAAAGTCCTCGCCCACAGCTAGGTATTCTTGGGGTACGTCATTTAGTTATAATAGGGCGGTGAACCTCGCTGCGGAACTCGAAGCGAGCCTGAAAGAATTCCTCGCTGCCGGCCTTGTGGACTTGCATGAGAATGACGGCCGCACTTCATTCGCGAGCGATTTATCCTGGGAAGTTCGAGGAGACGTCGAAAAGCCGCTTCTGCATCTTTGGGCAGAGCGATTCAACCTGACGCGGCGAGTGCTGGCCATTACAGATCAGTCCGAACAGCGCCTGGTCCTGGCGGTGGAGCGATTCGGGCGCGCCAAGCCGGAACGGCTGGAATTTGTGCGCCGGGAGTTCGAGCGCGGAGCCCGGCAGTTGTCGCGCGAAGAATTTTGCGAGCAGCTCCGCGCCCTTCTCGCCGAGCAGTTTCCTGACGATACCGTCGAATCGCTTACGATTTCCGCGGATCTCGAGCATTCTCTTTCCGGAAATTACGCTCGCGGACTGCTTCGCCGCGGTTCGGTGCGATATGCAGTTCTCGCGGTGCCGGCTGGAGAATCCTCGGACACCACCGACAACTGCCTGACGTTTGCACTGCTCTGGTTGACCCGCGTACGCCACTCCCATACGGGCAGAACGATAGCGGGGCTTCGCGTAATTCTTCCGAAGAATGCGACACGGTCGGTGGCCCATCGTTTCGGCGCGCTCGATTCCCGGCTGCCTATAGAGTTGTACGAGCACGAACCGATGCTCAACGTTTTGGCAAAAATCGATCCCAAAAGCGTGGGCAATGTGGATACGTGGCTGGTTCCCGCGCGCGAATCGGAATCCCTCCTGCAACGCGCCCGGCAGGCGCTGAACTCCATCATCGTTGCGGAGCCTAACTCCATCAGTCTGCACCCCGTAGTTCAAACGCGGGAAGTGTGGCTGCGATTCAGGGGGTTGCCCTTTGCTCGTTTGGAGGACGACGGGCGAGTGTACTTTGGAATCGGCGAATGCCGGCGGGAACTGACAACCACTTCGCAGGCGGACTGGAAGCAGCTTGTGCAGGACTTAACTCGGTACCGTCACCCACTGGCAACCGACACACGCCATGCCCTCTATCGCGCGCAGCCGGAGCGTTGGCTC
>Ga0307471_100000790_pt1 | contig 16590 bp, 11 predicted proteins | sample atmos_gasesAM3C__2_FD_204566 | JGI IMG/M metagenome (GOLD analysis project Ga0307471, IMG submission 204566) | Hardwood forest soil microbial communities from Morgan-Monroe State Forest, Indiana, United States - atmos_gasesAM3C_515 | ecosystem: Environmental > Terrestrial > Soil > Temperate... | reverse complement strand
ATGTGAACTTGACAGCGGCTGGGCTCGATGAATTGCTGGCACCCATTGCGCTTTACCCCGATCCAGTCCTGGCGGTCATGTTGCAAGCCGCCGTGGATCCGCAGCAAGTAATGGATGGCGGAAACTGGCTGGTACAGGGCGATAACGCAAAGTTGAAAGAAGCGGCGCTGGATCAGGCCTCGAAGCAGGCAGGATTCACGCCTGTCATGCAGGCATTGCTTCACTACGCTCCGGTCGTGGATATGATGTGCACGCAATTTGATTGGACGAAGCAACTAGGAGCGGCGTACCAGGCAGATCCTCGAGCGGTACTGGATTCGGTGCAGAGACTGCGGGCGCAGGCCGTGGACAATGGCGCGCTGAAAAGCTCTCCGCAGATGAAAGTAGACGTGAAGCAGGAGAATGGCCAGCAGGTGGTGCAATTGGAGCCCACCGATCCAAAGGTTGTCTACGTGCCGCAATACAACCCGGATCAAGTTTACTCGCAGACGACGACCACAACCACTCGTGACGGTACGACGACAACCACGACAACGACTACAGGCACCGCCCCGGTGACATCAACCAGCTCAACCAACACGGTAGTCGTTCAGCAACAAAAATCAGGCGTGGATACGGGGACGGCGGTGTTGATCGGGCTCTTGTCATTTGGCGCGGGTATGGCCGTGGGAGCGGCGATCAACAACAACAATTATTACTACCCGGCGTGGGGTTACGGCGGCATCTATTATGGCGGGCGGCCTTATTATCCGCCGCCATACCGGCCGGTGTACTACCCGGGATATCACGGCGGTTATCACTACAATCGCCCGGTCCACTACGGCAACAACAATATCTACATCCAGAACAATAATTACTACAACCGCTTCAACAACAATAACAATTTGAACGCGAACTATCGCCCCAAGCCTGTGCCATACAATGACCGGCCGGGCAGCACATATTCGAACAGTATGGGAAATCGCCCTGGTGGAAATAAAGGCGTGACTTATCAAGGAAATAAGGACAATAACAATTATCGTGGCCAGACCACGTATCAGGGCACAAATGATCGCCCGTCAAACAATGCGAGTGTGCAAAACCGACCGGGCGGCGCAAACGCCAGCAACAATGCCAACACTGGGCAGCGACCCGCTACTGGAAATCTCGGAAATACGAATAAGAGCGTGCAGCAACCAGCCACAGGCGGCAACAACAACTGGAAAGGCCAGAGCGGTTATCAAGGCGCGAATAAGGGTGTCGCAAACGCGGCCGCTAGCACGCGAGACATGAACCGCGGCGGGACAAATACCAGTCCGACAGCGAGCAACCGCATGGCGAACACAAATAATACGCTTTCTCGAAATACGGGCGGCGGCGATCGCGGTTACGCGCCAACGGGAGCGCGGCCGAATACGAGCGGAAACGCAGGAGCACGGCCGTCCACTGGAAACGCATCAGCTTCGCGGCCCACTACTTCCAATCAGCCGATGAACAAACCTGCAGCGCAGCCAAGCGGCGGAGCTTTTGGGGGAGCGAGCAACGCCAAAGCAGATCGCACGGCAAGCAACCGTGGAAAAGCAAGTATGGGAGCCAACCCTCAGTCTAAACCGGCACCAGCGCGGCAGTCCTCGAAGCAGAGGTGAGCGATGCGCGAACAAGAAAACAAGGCAGGAAGGAATGCCATGCGCAACTGGAAAATTGGAGTTTCGGCTTTTTGCTTAAGCGTCAGCTTGCTAATTGGTGCGGGCAGTGCCGTCGCCGCAGGACAGAAAACCTTTGTGACGCCGACGGAGGCAGTGCAAGCGCTGATGAAAGCGGTTGAGGACGGCAACCAGGAGGAATTACTGGTTATCTTCGGCGAGGACGGAAAGGACCTTGTCTATTCGGGAGATGCTGTCCAGGACAAGGCATCGCGCGAAGCTTTCGTCAAGTCATACAAAACCAAACATGCCATCGTAAAGCAAGATGAAACGACTCGCGTGCTCGAAGTCGGGCCGAACAATTGGGATATGCCCATTCCTATTGTGAAGAGTGATGGAAAATGGCATTTCGACACGGCGGCCGGAAAGCAAGAGGTGCTTTACCGGAGAATTGGCGCCAACGAATTGGGGGCGATTTCGGTGTGCCTCGGATTTATTTCGGCGCAAAAAGATTATTTGACTACCGCACACGATGGTTTGCCCGCGGGAATCTATGCCCGGCGGCTCAACAGCGAACCGGGCAAGCACAACGGATTGTATTGGGAAGTGAAAGAAGGTGAGCTGGCCAGCCCAGCAGGCCCTCTTTTGGCAGAGGCGGCTGATGAAGGCTACGAGAAAATCAGCGCCGGCGGCCACCAGCCATATCACGGATATTTTTTCAGAATTCTCAAGGCGCAAGGAGCGGCGGCACCTGGTGGCGCCAAGAGCTACCTGGTGGACGATAAGTTGACGGGGGGAGTGGCGCTTCTGGCCTTTCCTGCGCAATACAAGGTGAGCGGAGTGATGAGCTTTATCGTGAATCAGGACGGTATTGTGTATCAGAAAGACCTGGGCGAGAAAACGGACGAAGTCGCCAGAGCCATCACCGAGTTCAACCCAGACAGCACCTGGAAGAAGGTGCAGGAGAGCAGACAGTAGCAAAAAAGAGCTGAGAGTGGAGACCTCCGAAGCGTCCCTCTGCCGTCGGTGAGTTCAGGAGTTGAAACAAGCGCACCCAGGAAAATGGGGTGCCCTGTTTTTTTAGGGCGTGCAAGGCGGTATGGCTGCAGGCGAGGAAGCCACAGGCAATTCCGAAAGTTTTTGAGCAGCGAGAAGTTTGTTGAGGGCGGGAAGTGACTCGGCATTGAGTTTGTTCCACGCGGCGATATTTTTTCCATAAGTGGTACAAGCCGCGTTCACGGCATTGCGGGCAGACTCGTTCGGAGCAAGGTCGGCGCTCTGCACCATCACGAGGTAACGTCCTAGGTCGCGGTTGAGTGGTCCGAAACCAAGGGCAGATCCTGAGCCCGTTTCGATGGCGTCCAATTCCTTATCCAAGGCGGCCAAAGGGTCAGGAAGCTCCTTAGGTGGTTTGGCGGGAAGCGCTTTCTTCCGGGCATCCAGTTCGGCGTGCAACGAGCTGACCGAACTAAAGGAGCGAGCCGCGGCTTCCATGGCGTCGCAAATCTTTCGAGAAAGTTCGAATTGAGCGGCATAATCGGCCGCAGAGAGGTGCACGCGGGGATCAGGAACTACCTGAAGCTGCTGGCGGTAGGACTTCCCTTCCACGGTAAGAACCAAGGAGTAGGTTCCCGGAGCGACAAGGGGACCGGGGGGCTGAAAACGCGGCGTCTCGCCGGGTACGGCGTGATCCGGCAAATCGTATTCGGTGTACTTCAGACGTTCGCCAAAATAGCCATAGGGCAAGGCCGTGGGGTGTGGATACCGCAAATCCCACACGAAGCGGTTCACGCCAGGATTGGTGGGAACGCTCGGCGGTGGTGAGAACCAGTACTCCGGGACGTTTGCCGGTGGAGCCGTTTCCTGCCCAGATTTGCTGGAGAAATGGCGGATGACAGCGCCCTGCTGGTCGAATACGTCCAGTGTGACCTCGCCCTTCGGAACAGTTTTCAAGAAATAGTGAAGGATCGCGCCATCCGGAGGATTCGCTGCGACCGGAGTTTCTGTCTGGAGAGGAGTGTCCGGATAATTATCCCAGCGAACGCGCACCGAAGTTTCCGGGAGGAAAAAGTGGACGCGAGAGGAAGCGATGTCGGAGCTCCACTGGCGCAAAGGAGAAATGTCATCCAGGATCCAAAGGCCACGCCCAAAGGTAGAAGCGACAAGGTCTGCACCGTGAATCGTGAGGTCCGTTACCGTCGCTGTTGGAAGATTTAACTGCAGAGATTGCCAATGGTCCCCCATATCGAACGAAAAGAAGGCGCCCGTTTGCGTGCCAGCGAAGAGAAGGCCTTTACGACCAGGATCCTCGCGGACAACGCCACCAATCGAGGTGCCAGGGAGCCCGTTTATGATTTTTTCCCAGCTCCTGCCGCCATTGCGTGTGCGGAACAGGTAGGGATGCGGATCGCGGCGCACAAAAATAGCCGCAAAGGCCGTGTCCGCGTCGTGAGGAGATGGTTCGATGGAATTGATGAAGGCGTGTTCAGGGAGGCCGGCGGGTGTCACATCGATCCACGTGGAGCCATCGTGTGTGACGTGAATACGGCCTGTCGTTGATCCAACCCAGATGAGATTCGGATCGATTGGAGAGGGAGCGATGGCCTGAATGGCGCCGCGGCCAAGTTGCTGAGCGAAAGGATCGGCGTCGTCATCGGAAAATTCGATATCGTCTTTCGCCGCGATGTGACCACCACTAGAGGATTTTGGAGGTGCAGCCGCTTCCGCTGGTTTGCTCGTGAGATCACCGCTGATTTCCTTCCAGGATTTGCCCCCGTCGGCAGTTTTGAGGAGGAATTGGGAACCATAGTAGAGAACGTGGGGATCGCGCGGAGCGAAGACCAAGGGCGTTTCCCAAACGGTGTGATACGTGGTAGGCGGCACGAAGAGCGTAGCAACCTGGCCAGTCGCGCGGTCAAGGCGAACCACGATTCCAAACCAGCCAATCGAGTAAACGAAATCAGGATTCAGCGGGTCGGGAGCGATAAACCCGCTCTCGAACGCGCCGGTGGGAAACCAATCGCGATAGGTATTGAGTCCAAAGTCTGTGCGACTGGGAACGGCGACAGATCCGGAATCCTGTTGGGGTGCATAGAGCCGATAGGGGAAGGTGTGGTCGGTGAAGACGCGATAGAACTGGCCAGTTGGCTGGTCATACCAGGTGTTCCAGGTTTTTCCGGTGTCGAGAGTGATGACCGCGCCCTGGTCGGCACCCATGATGATGCGACTGGAATCCTCGGGAGCGATCCAAAGAACGTGATCGTCTTCGCCGCTGGGAGTGCCCTTCCATGCGGTGAAGGTGCGGCCGCCGTCAGAAGAGCGGTAAGTCGACGTTTGCATCACATAAACGACATCAGAGTTATTCGGGTCGGAATACACGCGGCCAAAATAACTGGTACCGATGATACGGGGGTCGCTCGTGATCTGCTGCCAGTTTTCACCCGCGTCGTCGGAACGGAAAAGACCCTGGTTCATGAGGGCAAAGATGCGTTTGCCGGAAAGACCGGCGGGAACAGCGAGCCCGATGCGCCCACGGCGATCAGCGGGAAGGCCTTTGTCGCCCAAGGGAGACCAAGTCTCGCCTTCGTCGGTGGACTTTATGATGAATGTATCCAGACCTTCAGCAGGTTTTTCGCCGGGAACAGGAGGGATGTGGCGAATAACGGCGAAAATATTGCGGGAGTCGCCGGGGTCAAAACAAAGGTCGATGGGGCCATTCTGGTCGTCTTTGAAATACACTTTGCGCCAGGAACTGCCACCATCCGTGGTTTTATAGATACCGCGAGATTCACCAGGTATCACATCGCCATACGCCGCGACCAGGACGATATTGGGATTCCGCGGATCAATGAGAAGAGACGGAGTGATCCGAGAATCCCGGATGCCGATGTTTGTCCAGGTGGCACCCGAGTCGGTCGACTTCCAAACGCCGTTGCCCGGTGTCTGTTCGCCAGTAGCCACATAAATAATGTTGGGATTGGAGGGCGCTAGCTTGAGATCGCCGATGGAGGCGACATGCGCTTCATCGAAAATGGGAAACCAGGTTGCTCCCGCGTTCGTGGTTTTCCAAATACCCCCACCGGGAGTTCCCATATAGTACGTTCTTAGGTCGCCTGGAACACCGGCAACGGCTGTGACGCGGCCGCCGCGGAACGGGCCGATCAGACGCCAGGACAGGCCTGGAGCGAATTGTTGAGGGCAGGCGCGAAGCGGCAAAAGGAGTAGGGCTAAGAGAGTTAGGCGAACCAGGAATTGCACCGCAACCTGCAGGTGCAGAAACCAACGTCGTAGCATTGGGGATTCTCCTGTGAAGAGAGGCAGTGTAACACGTGCGGCCGGATTGTGAGGATTGTTGAAAAAGGGAGGCAGAGCCAGATGAACCTTGAAGAGGTATATGCATTTATGAATGGAGAAAAGCTGGGAGTGTTGGCGACAGTGACACCGGAAGGGCAGCCGGAAGCGGCACTCATGGGACTTGCCGTGACTCCGAGATTGGAGATTGTGTTTGACACGGTGAAGAGTTCGCGGAAATACCGCAACCTGAAAAATAACCGGAGGGTAGCCTGGGTGATCGGTTGCACGACCGAAGGGACTGTGCAGTACGAAGGAGAAGCCGAAGAGCTACAAGGCGAGGAACTGGCAAGTTACAAGAAGATTTATTTCGCGAAATTTACGGATGGGCCAGCGCGCGAAAGCTGGCCCGGAATCACGTATTTCGTAACGCGGCCCATGTGGGTGAGATACTGCGATTACAATCCCGAAACCCGAAGAATTGAAGAAAAAAGTTTTTGAATAAGACCAAAGTTAGAGTTCGCGCAACGCCACGGCAACCGGCCGGACAGCGGCGCGGACGGCGGGAAGCAGGCCGCCGAGCACACCCATCACGAGGGCAAAGAGGACGCCCATCAGTAGTAGATCGAGGGTGATCTTGAAAGCAAAGGCGAGGTTGGAAAAGGTTTGAAAATTCATGGTATTGGTGGTTAAGCCATTGAGCGGCAAAACCGCAACGCAGCCGATGATACCGCCAACAATGGAGATGATTAGGGCCTCAAAGAGAAACGAAAGGATTACGTTCGATGTGGTAAAGCCGAGAGCGCGCATGGTGGCGATTTCACGGCCGCGCTCAGAGACGGCGGAATACATGGTGTTCAGCGCGCCAAAGATGGCGCCGACGGCCATGATTGCGGCAACGAAACCACCGAGGATCTTGATGAGCTTGGTCATGGTGGTCGACTGCTTCGCGTAGTAATCGACTTCACGCGTGACGTCGACGTTCAGTCGAGGATCCGAAGTCAGAGAATCCTTGAGCGCCTTGAAAGAATCCGTTGACGCCAGGTGAACAGTGACTGATTGAAAGATGTTACTGGGACGCTTCAGGATGTCGTTCAAGACGTGGGAATCGCACCAGATTTCGGAGTCAAAAGCAGAACCGCCGGCATCAAAAACGCCAACGACCTCCCAGTGGCCACCAGCCATATCGATCTTGTTGCCTAGAGTAAGACCGGCATAACTCTTGGAAGCGTTTTTGCCGACAATGATTTCGGAGACGCCGGGATTAAACATGCGGCCCTGCCCGATCTTGACGAACTTGCGAATATCGAGAACATTCGGGGAGACGCCGCGAACCTGTACGTTGGCGTCGGTCCCCGTGCTGATGAGGGGGATGGGCACGACGCCGACGACTTCCTGAGTCACCAGCGGACCGTTCGAGTCCCGGGCAATTCCCGGAGCATCCTGAATCACCCGAATGGAGTCCAAGGTGACGCCACCCATCATTTCGGAGGGAGAACCGGCGCGCATCACAAGGGCGTTATCGGGCGAACCTGAGGCAACCAGAGTGGCCTGAAAGCCACGGGCGAGCGAAAGCATGGCGACAAACACGCCGACGGTCCCGGCGATGCCTAGGACGGCAACAATTGTCGAAGTCCAACGCTGCCGGATACTGCGAAAGTTGTAGGAAACGGGAACGGAGTTAAAGAATGGCGCGAACAATCCGACGATAATCGTCAAGGCAAGCAAAAGCACGAAGGAAGCTGCAACCGCGAGCAGAAACCAGACCAAGATTTTCGCTGCCATGTTCAGACCCTCCGAAGTGCGTCAACTACGCGCATATGCATGGCGTTCAGGCCAGGAAGTAATCCACTGATGATTCCGACAAAGATCGCAAGGACTACTCCGATCACAAGAACGGAAGGTAAAAGGACGAGGGCGGGCAGCAGCCCGTTGAGGCCCTTGGCAAGCACAGGCACAGCGGCCACCGAGAACAACAGCCCCAGAACGCCCCCGATCAAGGCGATGATCAAGGACTCTGCAAGAACGAAGAAGAGCACGGCGCGATCGGAAAAACCGATGGCCTTGAACACAGCAAGTTCGGGGGTGCGCTCGCGGACCGAGATGGCCATGGTATTTCCGGTGACCAGGAGCAGGGTGAAGAAAACCACGGTGCCAATGGAGACGATGAGAAACTTAATGTTGCCAAACTGTTTTACCCAATTGGCGGCAAAAGCGGACTCGGTTTCCGTTTTAGTTTCGTAAGGGGAGTTCGCGAACTCAGCGTCGATGGCTTTCGAAACTCGAACGGCATCGTCAGGAGTGTTCAAGCGGAGAACATACCAGCCGACCTGGCCTTTGACCCTGTCGGGAACATGTTCCTGGAAATAGTCCCATTGAAACCAGAACTGCGTCTCGTCGTCCTGCGGGCGTTTTCCGTGATAGATACCGTCAATGTTAAACTCCCAATTTCCGCCGCCCCAAATCGTCGCCATTAACGGGATACGCTCGCCAATTTTCCAACCAAAGCGCTCGGCGGTGCGCGCGCCAACGATGGCGCCCTGACGGTCCTGCAAGAAGGCATTCCACTGATCGTCGGGAACGATGAGTTCCGGAAAAACCTGACGCTGGTTGTCGGGATCAATGACGAACTGCGGGAAGAAGTTTTTCTCGTCTTTATATATGGCACCAAACCAGTTGTTGTGGGTGATGGCCTTGACGCCCGGGATGCGCAAGATTTTGTCACGGTAAGAGAGTGGGATGGGGTTGATGATGGAGGTGCGATTAATGATAACGAGGCGATCGGCCCCCGCGACGTCAGCACCACGTTGGAACGCGTCGTTCACCACCGACAGAAAAGCGAAGAGGAAAAGAGCGACGGCAAAAGAGCCGATCGTGAGCAGGAGGCGGACCTTTTTGCGAAAAAGATTGGCAAAGATGATGCGGGCGAATTTCACAGGACACCTCCAGCAGCAGTGGTGTGCGGGGCCATTTTCCCCTCGACGAGCACGCCTTTATCGAGGTGGAGAGTGGTATGAGCGCGAGCGGCGACCAGCGGGTCGTGAGTAACCATCAAAACCGTTTTGCCGTGATGAGCGACGAGTTCTTCTATAATGGCCATGATTTCGCCGGCACTTTTGCGGTCCAGGTCGCCGGTCGGTTCGTCGCAAAGAAGGAAGGTGGGATCGGAGACGATCGCCCGGGCAATGGTGACTCGCTGCTCCTGGCCGCCGGAGAGCTGCCGCGGAAAATGATACATGCGATCCGAGAGGCCAACTACGGATAATGCTGTTTCCACGTGAGCACGCCGCTCGGCCTTGGAAAGTTTAGTGAGCAGCAGCGGAAGCTCGACATTCTGAAACGCATTGAGCACGGGGATCAGGTTGTACATCTGAAAGATGAAGCCGACGTGCCGGGCGCGCCAAGTCGTGAGATTGCTGGCGGACATGTGCGTGACTTCGTCGCCCGCAACCTTGATGTTGCCGCGCGTGGGAACGTCCAAACCACCGAGAAGATTGAGAAGCGTCGTCTTGCCGGAACCACTGGGTCCCATGAAAGCAACGAACTCGCCGGCCTCGACGTCGAGATTCAGGCCTTGGAGAACATGGATCTCTTCCCCACCCCGCCGATAAGTTTTGTCGAGATCGCGAACCTGGATGAGGCTCTTTGGACCGCCACTGCCATCGACTTTCACCATGGGCTAGCTCCTATTGTTTGACCTGGACCGCTTCTCCGTCACTGAGACCTTCGGGGCCCTTCACGACAACGAGAACGCCCGGCGGAAGACCGCCAAGGATTTCCACATTGGCGCCGCGCGGAGCACCGACAGTAACCGCGTGGCGCTCGAGTTTCCCGTCTTTTACGGCGAAAACGAATTTGATGCCATTGTCGTTCCGAATCGCACCTTGTGGGACCAAGGCGAGCGCAGCCGGTTTCTCGTCCTTTGTCCCCGGTTTAACCTTGTTCTCCTCCTCCAGAAACGTGACCTTCACACCCATATCGGGAAGAATGCGGGGATCGCTGGCTGGATCCATCAGGCGAACATGGTCCTCTTCCGTAAAGGAAATGCGCACTTTGACCGTGGCCTTCTGACGATCGGCCGTGGGAATTACCGTGCGAACCTTGCCTGGAAAGCTTACGTCGGGATAGGCATCGAGAGTAGCGTTAACGGCTTGGCCCTGTTTAACCTTGGCGATGTAGGCTTCGCTGACGTCTACTTCAATTTCATTGGAATGGAGATCGACAATGGTGGCGATGCCAGTGCGAGTAAAGCCCCCGCCTGCGGATACGGGAGAAACCATTTCGCCAACCTGAGCGTCTTTGGAGACGACGATTCCGGCGAAGGGAGCGCGGATGGTGCAATTGTCCACCGCTTGCTGCTGGATGCGGATGCGGGAATTCGCCGCGGTGACCTGTTGTTTGGCAAGAGCGATTTTGGCACGGAGGCTATCGGCGTTCATGCGTGCTGCGTCCAGGGCTTGCTGGGTTTGTACGCCTTCCTTGACGAGCTGTTCGGCCCGATGGAGCTCAATTTCAGCGTTGCGCAACTGCACCTCGAAATCAGCGATGGCGGCCTGAGAAGCATCGCGGTCGGCAATCGAAGATTCCAATCCGCGTTGGACATCGGAATCATCGAGCTTGGCGAGTAATTGCCCTTCCTGGACACGAGTGCCTTCATCGAAAAACACGCCAGTGACACGGCCAGTAATTTTGGCGGCGATGGTAGCCCTGCGTCGCGGCGTGAGGTAACCGCTGGCGTTAAGGACGCCGGAGGGCCCCGTGGCGGGCTTCACCGAAGAGGCAACTTCCACTTCCGCTTTGCGGTTGCGAAAGGCGGAAGCGGCGGCGGCAAGCAAGACGATGGCGATAAGGGCGAGTGAGATCCAGAGCCAGCGCTTGCTCGAAGAGCGGTTGCTGCGCTTTGTATCAGTGATGCGCAATGAGGACAAGTCCGGCTTCAGGGTTTTGGGTGATGTCGCCATCCGGGCGGCAGCTCCTTACTTTGGGAAGGTCTCCGTTTGTGGATACGTACCCAAACAACCAAAAATTTCAAGGACAGTCCGAGCGGAGCGGGTACCCGGTTATTTTAACGGGTCGCGGGGCTTTGCGGGAAAAAATCGGGAGAGGAGCGGATCAAACGCGCGAGCCGTGATAGAAGAATTGCCCCAAGCCAATGGTAAAGATGAAATTACCGAAGATGGCGTGGTCGAGGCAGGCAAGGAGGAGCGAGCCTGACTGCCGGTAAGTGAAGGAGAAGAGGAATCCACCCAAAACGCATAGGATAACGGCCAGCCGGTTGCCGAAAATGATGTGAACAAAGCCGAAGGCAAGCGCGCTGGCCAACAGCATGGCCCAGCCACCGCCGAAAAGCGGCTGATAGCGATGAAAGAAGAAGGCGCGATAGAGGAGTTCTTGCGGATAAACGGAAACCAACGGGTAGAGCAGTACGACCACAGCCCAAAAGGCAGGGGCCCGTTTGACGAACGAGAAGAGCAGCTCTGGCGCCAAGAAGCGGACCGCCAAACCAAGAAGGATTACCAGCAGCACGTCGCGCAGCAAGACAGGAACGAAGTGCGGGCGGAAATTGGCCCAGGAAGTCAGTCGTGCACGGTTATAAGCCGGGTCCCGGCGAAGAAATAAGAACGCGGAGATGGCGCCAAGCACAAGGTAAGGGATGGGAAGATTGGGAACGATGCGGTAATAGATCAATAGTGGAACCCCAAAGAAAATGGCCAAGAACTCGAGCAGGAGAGGAAATTGTCGGGCCATAGAGTGCACAGAGGTGTCAGCCCTTCAGGAGATGCTTTCTTTGCCGGCGATAATTTGGATGCACCGAAGCAGGCTTCCGTGGCGTGTTACGCAGGTCACTGACGTGAACCCAAAGGAGAGTGTAGCCAAACGGGCAAGAGGCCATGTGTCGGCTGCCCTTGCGGTTGGGGAACAGCGTAAGGGAACCTAGTAGGTTCGCGGCATCGCTCACCGCGGCGCCACATCAGCGGGCCCAGGGCCAGACGAGGACACGATGGGATATAGAAAACCGCAAGAGGAACACGCTGCGAAACTTACGACTGCCGCCATGGCTGTGGAGCCAATCGCGAACGGGAGCACACTGTGCCTCGCTCTCGCAGCGGGGATGCCGGCAGGGTTAGCGAAGGCGACAGCAGACCGGATCCTTGCCGGAGATTTGAAGGAGCTGAATCTCTACTATCAGCATTCGATGAAGTATAGTGAGGCGACACTCATTCGTCCGGAAGTATTGTCCAAGGTGGACGCCAGATGTTTTTTCATGGGCGACCCGGATCGCAAGATGGTCGCCCTTGGCCTTTCGGAAGGACGCAAGTACCTGAGTTACGTGCCCATAAACTTTTCCAACATTCCGCGGGCACTGACCGAGCACATACAGGTCAACACGTTCGTCGTGACGGTTTCTCCCATGGACCAGTCCGGGCATTTCAGTCTGGGGACCAACAACGACTACGCCTCGACGGTACTGCATCACTGCAACCGGGTCATCGTGGAGGTGAACCGGAACATGCCGCGGGTGTTCGGGGATTCGCTGGTGCACATTTCCGAGGTTGACGCCATCGTCGAGAACCACATTCCTCTGGTGCAGGTTCCGTACAAGGACCCAGACCCGGATTCCCTGAAAATCGGGAAGTGCATCGCCGAGCAGATTCCAGACGGTGCCACACTGCAATTGGGAATTGGCAACTTGCCGAATGCGGTCGCGCTAAACCTGGCGGACCGCAAGGATCTGGGAATTCACTCGGAACTATTCAGCCACGCCTTCGTGCGGCTGGTGAAAAGCGGCGTGGCCAACGGTAGGAAAAAGACCCTGCACCCGAGGAAGCATGTCTTTACGTTTGCCATCGGCGACGACGAGGTGTATGAGTTCATCAACGATAATCCTTCCATCGAGAGTTATCCCTCGTCCTATGTCAACGATATCCACGTCATCGCGCAGCACGACGACTTGATGAGCGTGAATACCGCGATCGAAATCGATCTGTATGGACAAGTGAACGGAGAATTCATCAATGGGCACCAGTACGGCGGTTCGGGCGGCCAATTCGACTTCGTGAAGGGCGCGTCCTTTTCGAAAGGTGGGAAGTCCTTCATCGGGCTGAAATCCACGGCGAAGAACGGCACGCTCTCCTGCCTCGTGCCGCATGTGCAGATGGCCACAGACACGCGCATGGATGTGGAGCATGTCGTGACCGAATACGGTTGCGTGAACCTGCGCGGAAGGTCCAGCCGCGAACGCGCTCTCGCGCTGATCAGCGTGGCACACCCGGATTTTCGGGAGGAATTGACCAGACACGCCAAGTCTATCAACCTGATTTGAAAGCAGTTTGATCCGAAAACAAGGGGGGGGGATGCCTGGCGAAATCCGGGCTGTCGGGTATCACCCTAGTTTTGCTTGACATAAGTCGGCAGAGAGAATAAAAGTAACCGAAGTTAGGCGTTGTTTCATGACGGGGACCCTGGGGGACGCATGAATCCATCGCGCCGTGACTTCCTGAAGCTGGCGACTGTCGGCGGGACCGCTGCCGCAGTTTTTGGATTTGATCTTCAGCCAGCTTACGCTCAACTGCGAACATTGAAAATTGCCCGGGCCAGTGAGACGCGCTCGACTTGTCCCTATTGCTCGGTGAGTTGTGGAATCATCATCTACTCCATCGGGGACCGCGCCAAGAACGTCACCCCGCAAGTCGTACATGTCGAAGGCGACCCCGACCACCCTATCAATCGCGGAACCCTGTGCCCCAAGGGAGCTGCGCTCGAGCAAGATATTCTAAACGACAGACGGCTTACGAAGCCGCAGGTGCGCCGTCCCGGCGGTACGGACTGGGAAGACATCAGCTGGGAACAAGCGCTTACGGAAATTGCCCAAAAGGTCAAAAAGACTCGCGACGATAGTTTTATTGAAACGGATGCCGCAGGCCATCGCGTGAATCGTTGTGAATCCATTGCCTTCACCGGCGGCTGTACCGACACCAACGAATTCAACTACCTGGTGGTAAAGTCCATGCGCGCCCTGGGGGTCGTGCACCTGGAAAACCAGGCCAGAGTTTGACACGGCCCCACGGTCTCAAGTTTGGGACCAACCTTCGGACGGGGCGCGATGACCAATGGGTATGTCGATATCAAGAATACCGACATGATGTTGATCATGGGTGGTAATCCCGCGGAAAATCATCCTTGCGGATTCAAGTGGGCGATCGAAGCCAAACGCAATCGCAACGCGAAGATGATCACGGTGGATCCGCGTTTCACCCGCACGGCGGCCGTCTCTGATCTTTTCCTCCAAATCCGCGCAGGAGCGGACATTGCTTTCCTGGGTGGATTCATCCGCTATGCCATTGAGAACAATCGAATCGCTAAAGACTATCTCCTGAACTACACAAACGCGGCATTTATCGTAAAAGAGGGATTCAAGCTGCCGGAAGTTGACGGGGTTTTCTCCGGGTATGATGCGAAAACACTGAGCTACGATAAGGCCACGTGGAACTATGCCAATGGCGACGCTTCCGGGAAACCCTTACCGGAGGCTCATGTTGTCGCAGCCGCGGAGCACGTCGCGACCGGGACGCCACCTCTTCCTCCCGCTCTCCCTGAGAAGCCGGCGTACGACCTTACTCTGCAAAACCAGCGCTGTGTATACCAACTTCTGAGACAACAGTACTCGCGTTATACGCCGGAGGTGGTCGAGCGCATTACGGGAATTCCCAAGGACCAATTTCTTAAAGCGGCTGATCTGTTTACTTCCATCCGCAAGGATGGGGATATGAAGAAGGTCGCCAGCATCATCTATGCCGTGGGCTGGACGCAGCATTCCAGCGGCACGCAAATTATCCGCACGGCGGCGATCCTGCAGCTGCTCATGGGGAATGTTGGGCGAGCGGGCGGCGGCGTCAATGCGTTGCGCGGCCACTCGAATATTCAGGGTGCCACCGACATGGCCGGTGTATTCGACGCTTTGCCAGGCTATCTGAAAGTGCCGACGCCAACCGACGGATCGTTTGAGGGCTGGATGAAGCGGTTGACACCAAAACCTTCAAAGCCCGGGTCCTGGGAGTCATTCAATTACTGGAGCAATACGCCAAAATTTGCGGTGAGCCTCCAGAAAGCGCTTTATGGTGATGCGGCGACCAAACAGAATGATTGGGCCTTCGATTACCTGCCCAAAGTGGACCGCAACTACTCCTGGACGTATTTGTGGGACAACATGTACAACGGCATTGTCAAAGGCATTTTTGCCTTTGGCATGAACGGCGTGGCCATCGGGCCCGACTCAAAAAAGAATATTGATGCGCTGAAGCGCGCGGATTGGCTCGTCGTTGGCGAGATCTACCCCGATGAAACAAGCGAGTTCTGGAGGTCTCCTGGAATCACACCAGAGGAGATGAAGCAGATTCAGACGACGGTATATCGTCTGCCATGCGCAGGATTCGCGGAGAAGGACGGAACTTTTACGAACTCGGCGCGGTGGCTGCAATGGAAAAACGCGGCCCTGCCGCTGCCCGGAGATTGCCGGTATGACCAGGCCATCGTCGCACAAATCTTCCTGAAAGTTCGCGCCCTGTACCAGAAGGAAGGCGGCAAGTTTCCGGATCCTATCCTGAAACTGACGTGGGCTTACACGGATCCCTCGAATCCCTCCTTGGCAGAAGTCTTGAAGGAAATCAATGGGAAGACGCTCGTTGATGCCGAAGACCCGGCCACCAAGCAACAGTTGAAAGCGAACCAGCAGGTACCTGGATTTTCCTGGTTGAAAGATGACGGCACGACAACGTGCGGCAACTGGATTTATTGCGGCGCTTGTACGGAAGCCGGAAACCTGACCGCGCGCCGTGATCCGGCCGATCCCTCCGGGCTGGGAGTACACCAGAATTGGGCGTGGTCTTGGCCGGCCAACCGCCGCGTGCTCTATAACCGTGCTTCGTGCAATCTGGACGGCAAGCCGTGGGATGCTTCGCGCCGGCAGATTTGGTGGAGTGAACCGGCCCAGAAATGGGTTGGCGTCGACGTGCCTGACTTCAAGGCGGATTCGAAACCCGCAGACCACATGGGACCATTCATTATGAATCCCGAGGGCGTGGGGCGCATTTTCGGGCCGCTCGGAGCATTCGCGGATGGCCCGTTCCCTGAATTTTATGAGCCGGCGGAAAGCCCCGTCGAGAACCTGCTGCATCCGCAACAGACGCACAGCCCGGTGATCAAGCGATTCAAGACGCCGGACGACAAATATGGCACGCCGCAGGAAGGATTTACGGTCGTCTGCACGACTTACCGGTTGACGGAGCACTATCACTATTGGACGAAGAACAATCCGATGAATGTGCAACTCGTTCCTGAGCCGTTTGTGGAGATTTCCGAGGAGATGGCGCAGGAAATGGGGATTCGAGGTAGCGAAAAAGTCAAAGTCACCAGCGCTCGTGGAACGTACATCGCCAAGGCCATGGTGACGAAGCGCATCAAGCCCATGATGATCGATGGGAAGAAAATCTACCAAGTCGGTTTCCCGATCCATTGGGGTTATCGCGGCATCGCAGAGGACGAAGGGAAAACATCGAAGATTCTGGCAAATGTCGTTACTCCGACTGTTGTGGATCCCAATGCGTACACGCCCGAATTTAAAGGCTTCCTCGTGAAAGTTGAGAAGGCGTAGGGAGAGCTGCGATGAGCCAAGCGACAC
>Ga0307471_100000789_pt1 | contig 16591 bp, 16 predicted proteins | sample atmos_gasesAM3C__2_FD_204566 | JGI IMG/M metagenome (GOLD analysis project Ga0307471, IMG submission 204566) | Hardwood forest soil microbial communities from Morgan-Monroe State Forest, Indiana, United States - atmos_gasesAM3C_515 | ecosystem: Environmental > Terrestrial > Soil > Temperate... | reverse complement strand
AGCAACACACCGATTGGCACCGACGGCACCCGAAGATCCACTAGGTTCAATTTTTGTTCATAAGCTCGTGGACCGCGCGTCGCAGCGCGGTGCGGCTAAAGGGCTTTGCCAGCAGGCGCACCGTGGAATCGGAACGCGAATAGCTCCGGCCGCCCTTTCGCCGTACCCGGACATGTACAACATGCGAAGTTCGAACGCTGCCGCCTCCATGGGCGCACCTCCGCGGATAGGTTCTGCCGTTCTTGTCAAATTCCTGGATATGCGATATTGGGCTTGTGACGTTCTCGAGGAGGGCTAACGCGCGATGCATGAAATTTGGAAAGATATGTTCGTACTGGGGATTCCTCTGCTCGAAAAAATCCTGCGTCCCATCTTAGTCTACGCGTTCCTGATAGTCAGCTTGCGGCTTTCCGGAAAGCGGGAGCTCGTCCAGCTCAATCCTTTTGACCTGGTCGTCCTGCTGACTTTATCCAACACCGTGCAAAACGCCATCATCGGCGACGACAACTCTGTGCTCGGCGGAATTATCGGCGCCACCTCCCTGCTTGCCACCAACTTCTTGGTGGTGCGCTTTCTCTACCGGCACCGCAAGCTCGACCAGTTGGTGGAAGGCCGCGCGGACGTGCTGATCGAAGACGGCAAAGTCCGGACGCAACACCTCAAGACCGAACTCATCACCATGGCGCAGCTGGAAGCCGCCGCGCGCAAGCAGGGCTTCAGTTCGCTTTCCGAAGTCAGCCAATGCGTTCTCGAGCCCGGCGGAACGCTCACGTTCGTCGGCAAGAAACCTGCCGCAGAGGAAGTGCGACACCACGAATTGCTCGGCAAGGTGGAAAGCCTGGCGCACGAAATCGCCCTGCTGCGCGGGTCGTGGCCTCCGGCGCGCGCCTAATCAGCGGAGCAGTAGACCAGTTGCGGCGAGCACAACACCGCCCGCGCCCAAGATCATGCCGGCCAGCCAAAAACCTTTGTGCTTGGTAAGCAGAGTAATGGAGCAGATGACCAGACCGATTTCGAGAAAGGCCTCCCCGGCGTCGAACCGGTCGGCTTTACGACTGGCAAAGTCGCGCTCCGCTTCCAGGTCCGTGGCCTCTTTGCTGATATCTTCTTTGTCGCTCTGATAGTGTTCCACTTCCTTGAGATACTTCTCTCGAAGGGCTTCACCTTTTCCCTGATCCATGGCAGCAACCAGGTTGACCACGTCAGAAAAACCTTGCGTTTCGTGAAGGCGCACGCTTTTTGCCTGATATTGCGCCCATTTGTCGGCCGCCTGACTTTGCCGTAGCAATTCCTCGGTGTGCGCCCGGTGCCCCAGCAGCGTCACACCGGCAACCATCACGGCCATGATCGAAATGGTGATCGATACCGGAAGAACCAGCGGGTGGTCCGCGGGTTCGTGGTGTCCTTCTGGAAGTTCGATGCCTTCAGGCATGCCTGTTTGCTCCTACTGTTTGAATCGGAATCAGACGGCAGGTTCGGCGGCGGCCATGACCTGTAAAGCTTCATGAGCAGCGGCCAGGGTGCGGTCGATGTTTTCAGAAGTGTGCGCCGCGGAGAGGAACGCCGCTTCGAACTGCGAAGGCGCGAAGAAGACTCCCCTCGCCAGCATCTCCCGGAAGAATCGTGCGTAGCGTTTTGTATCCGAACGCTTCGCGTCGGCATAATTTCTTACCGGCCCGGTCGTGAAAAAGACCGTCGCGAGCGAGCCGATGGCGTTGATCTGAGCGGCGATTTCGGCGCGCTCCGACTCGGCGCGCAAACCGCGCACCAGCCGCTCGGCCAGTCTGGTCATCTCCTCGTACAACCCCGGTTTTGTGAGTTGCCCGAGCGCCGCGATTCCCGCCCGCATGGCCAGCGGATTTCCCGCCAGCGTTCCGGCCTGATAGACCGGGCCGAGCGGCGCAACGTGATTCATCCATTCCGCGCGGCCACCATACGCGGCCACAGGAACTCCTCCGCCGATGATTTTGCCGAGTGTCGTCAGATCTCCCTCGACGCCAAGAAGCTCTTGCGCGGAGCCGTTGCGCAGGCGAAACCCGGTGATGACTTCATCGACGATGAGCAGCGCCCCGTCCCGTTGCGTGATTTCCCGGAGGCCTTTCAGGAACCCGCTTTCCGGTAGAACGACCCCCATGTTTGCCGCGACGGGTTCCACAATGACCGCCGCAATTTTTCCTTTGTGCGTTGCAAAAACCTTCTCAACCGCTGCGGGATCGTTGTACGGAACATTCAACGTCAACCCAGCCAGCGCTTGCGGCACGCCGGGACACTCCGCGATGCCCAGCGTTGCGAGGCCCGAACCCGCTTGCGAAAGGAAACTGTCCGCGTGCCCGTGGTAACAGCCTTCGAATTTGACGATGAAATCGCGCTTCGTGACGCCGCGGGCCAGCCGCACCGCGCTCATTGTGGCTTCGGTGCCACTTGAAACAAAGCGAATTTTTTCCAGGAAAGGGATGGCCTGGGTGATGAGCGTGGCGAGCTCCAGCTCGAGTTCCGTGGTCACGCCAAAGCTCGTGCCGCGTCGGGCCTGGTCGGCGATGGCATCGGCAATCGCCGGATTGGAATGCCCGAGAAGGATCGCTCCCCACGAGCAAACGTAGTCGAGCAGCTCGTTGCCGTCCGCGTCGTAGAGAAATTGTCCGCCGGCGCGGTCGATTACCAGCGGCTCTCCGCCCACGGAGCGAAACGCCCGAACGGGACTGTTCACTCCGCCGACCAAAACCCTTTCGGCGCGCGCGAAGATTTCCCGCGAACGCCGCCGCTCGGTTTTCAGTATGGTTTGCGTTTTGCTCATCTGATCTTATTTAGACACTTCCTCTGCCCCCGGCTAGCACGCCTTCATCCACCGCGCCACGTCCTTGGCATGGTAGGTCAAGATGTGGTCCGCGCCGGCGCGCTGGACGCCCGTCAAGATTTCGAGAACCACCCGCTTTTCGTCGAGCCAGCCGTTTTGCGCCGCGGCTTTTACCATCGCGTATTCGCCGCTGACGTTGTACGCGCCCACGGGAACCTCAAAGGCTTCGCGCACGCGCCAGATCACGTCGAGATACGGCAGCGCGGGCTTGACCATCACCATGTCCGCGCCTTCTTCCAAGTCCAGCCGCACTTCTTTCAGCGCCTCGCGCGCGTTCGCGGGATCCATCTGGTAGCTGCGGCGGTCGCCGAATTGCGGCGCGGACTGTGCGGCTTCGCGAAATGGCCCGTAAAATCCGGAGCAGTATTTTGCCGCGTAGGAAAGAATGGCGATGTTCTCAAATCTGTTTTGATCGAGCATTTTTCGAATTGCGCCGACGCGGCCGTCCATCATGTCCGAAGGCGCGACAATGTCGGCGCCGGCGCGCGCGTGCGAAAGCGCCTGCTGCGCTAGAATCTCGAGTGTCGGGTCATTCGCCACTTCTCCGTGCTCGATGACGCCGCAGTGGCCGTGATCGGTGTATTCGCACAGGCAGACGTCGGTAATGACCAGCAATTTCAGATTGGCCTTTCGAATGCCCTCGATGGCGCGCTGCACCACGCCTTGCGAACCGAGTGAACTCGCGCCGCGCGGATCCTTCGTTTCCGGCAGGCCAAAGAGAATCACCGCGGGGATGCCGAGCGACTCCACTTCCCTCGACTCTTCCACGAGCTGGTCGGCAGACTGCTGAAAAATGTTCGGCATCGAAGCGACTTCCAGGCGTACGTTCTTCCCGGGGCACACAAACATCGGATAAATCAAGCCGGCGGTCGTCAAGCGCGTCTCGCGGACCACGCTGCGCAGTGCTTCGGTGCGGCGTAAGCGCCGGGGCCGATGCGTCGGGAAACTCATGCTCGTTTGACTCCTGCCGGAGCGGCCTTCGCGGCGGCGAAATGCCCTTCCAAAGCTTCAACCACTGAGACGGCGGTCGTATCTTGAGCAACGACGGCGCGCTCGACGCCCGCTTTACGCAAAGCATTCGCGGTAACCGGCCCGACCGCGGTGACGGCCAGCTTACCCTGGAGCTCGTGCAACCGCGTGGCACCAACGAGTTCCGCAAAATGTTGTACCGCCGATGGACTAAAAAACAAAATCGCGTCTGCTTGGCCGTTCAGAATCTTCTCGAGTCCCTCGGTCTCTGCGGGCCGCCGCGTGCGATAGGCAATCACTTCGGTGACCTGGGCACCAAACCGCGCGAGCGCCGCGGGCAGGTCCGGGTTGGCGCGATCGCTGCGCGGCAGCAGCACCCTGGTGCCCTGGAGCTTGCTGCCCAACTCATTCGCGAGAGCAACGCCGTTGTGCGTCACGGCGACGTACTCCACGGGAAGATCCGCACTTCGCGCGGAGTCTGCCGTCACCGGACCCACGCACGCAACGCGCACTCGGCTGTCGGTTCGCATCAGCGGCCGCTGCAAATCCGCGGCTCTTTCGATCAGGGCGCGAACGGCTTGCGCGCTGGTAAGAATCAGCCAGTCAAACTGCTGCATCTTCGTGATGGCGCGATCGAGCGGCGCGAAATCGTCCGGCTCCGCAAAGGACACGAGCGGGAACAACACCGGAGTTGCTCCGCGCGCGGAAAGTTCCCGAGCAAGGTCCTCACACGCGGCCGCCGCGCGCGTAATCACCACGCGCTTCCCCCCGACGGAACTCCGACAATTCTCAGGCACGGTGCCGACCCACTTCCTCAAGGATAGACTGCGCGCCCGCGTCAACGAGCAAGCGTGCCATGTGCTCGCCAAGTTGCGCCGCTTGCTCGGGTTCGGCGGCTGCGTGCTGCTTCACGCATTGCGCGCCATCCACAGAACACACACAGGCATCCATATGAAGTTCGCCTCGCTCGACGCGCGCCCACGCGCCCATAGGCACTTGGCATCCGCCGTGCAACGCGCCCAGAAGCGCGCGTTCCGCAATCACCGCGGCGCGGGTTTCCGGGTCATCGAGGGGCGCCAGCAAATCCTGGGCTTCCCGGTCGTTCAAGCGGCATTCCACGGCGATCGCGCCTTGCCCCACCGCGGGCATGCATACTTCCGGAGAAAGAACCTCGGAAATGCGCTGGCTGAATCCCAACCGGTCCAATCCTGCCTTGGAAACGACCACTGCTTCGTATTCCCCGCTTTGCACTTTGCGCAAGCGCGTGTCCACGTTGCCACGCAGGTCGCGCAAGTCGAGATCCGGGCGAACATGGCGCAGCTGCGCCTGACGCCGCAAGCTGCTCGTGCCCACGCGCGCTGCGTGACGCAGGTCTGCGAGCGTCGAACCCACCAGGCAATCGCGCACGTCATCGCGCTTGCAGACGGCGGGAAACGTCACCCGGGAAGGAATGTCGGTAGGAATGTCTTTGACGCTGTGCACGGCCAGGTCGATGGTTTGCTCGAGCAGCGCTTCTTCCAGTTCTTTGATGAAAATGCCCTTGCTGCCGATTTGCGCCACCGGCGAGTGCAGCATTTTGTCACCCGCCGTTTTGATGATGACGATTTCCGGCTCGATGCCGGTCGCTGCAAAAAGCCGCTTGCGAATAGACTCCGCCTGCCATTTGGCAAGCAGGCTCCCGCGGGTTCCGATGCGCAAGGTCCTCAAGATTTCTCCCGGTTTAAAAGGAATAGGTCGCGCAGCGCCTCGACGCTTTGCACCTTTCGGCGCAGATCTTTTTCGCCCCGCAAGCGCTGGGCCGGCCCGAGCAGCAAGCTTTCGAGGATTTCATCCATTAGTTTTTCAACCAGGGTGCGGTCCGCCTCGGTCAAGTGCTGGATGGATGCCACGCGGGCACGGATGAACTGATCGCGTTCCTCGCGCATTTTTGTGCGCAGCTCATTGACCAGGCCGACCAGCTCGACGCCCGCCTGCCAGGATAAAAATTTTCCTACCTGCTGTTCGACGATGCTATCGGCTTTGGGAATTTCGTTCTCCCGGGCCTGGCGGTTCTGCGCCACGATTTCGGTGAGATCGTCGATGTTGTAAACATAGACGTTGTAGAGCTTCCCCACGGTGCCGTCGACATTTCTTGGCAAACCAAGATCCATCAGGAACATTGCGCGGTTGCTGCGCCTGTCCATTGCCCGTTCAACGGTTTCGCGGCGCAAAACCGGTTCTTCGGCCGATACCGAGGTGACGATCACGTCCGGCACCGGAAGCGCCTTTTCCCACTCGCCCCACGGCAGCACTTCTCCACGATATTGTTTGGCCAGCCCGTCGGCGCGCTCCTTCGAGCGATTCATTACAAAAAGACGCGCAATGCCGCGATCCCGCAGCTGAGCAATCACCTGCTCGCTGATGGTGCCGGCGCCAAGAACCAGCGCACTGCGATCGTGCAGTTTTCCGAAGATGCGTTCGGCCAGTTTGACGCCGGCGGAAGCCACGGACATCGGCCGTGCCCCCAGCTCGGTCTCCGCGCGCACGCGCTTGCCGACCTCGAGCGCGCTCTGAAACAGGCGATTCAGCACCGGTCCCGTAGCGCCTTGCTCGTGCGCGACCCGATAAGCTTCGCGCACCTGGCCAAGAATTTCGGCTTCGCCGAGCATCATGGAGTCGAGCCCTGCGGCGACACGGAACAGATGCCGTACCGCCTCGCGGTCATAGTGGTGGTATAACGACGTTCCCAGGACGTCCATGCGCACGGAATGAAATTCGCTCAGGAACGTGGAAAGCCCCGGCGCGCATTCGCGCGAAGTTTCCGGCGGCACACCATACACTTCGCTGCGATTGCAAGTCGAGAGCACCAGCGTTTCCTCGAGAATGCCCTTCGAGCGGAGTTCCTCGGAAGCGCGGCGTGCCTGGTCGGCGGTGAAGGACACCCGCTCGCGCACCTCGACGGGCGCGGTGCGATGGTTCAATCCAACGAGAACGATCTCCATGCCGGACCTAGGACGCTCCTTTAAAAAAACCGGTGATTCGCCGAAAGATACAAGTTCACGACGGTAAAGCTCAGAAAGACAATCAGAAAATTGAAGACACACAGCTTCGAGGCACGCGCGCCGCGCCAGGCGGTCGTCCGCGCCAGCCGGAAGTACACCGCGTACAAAATCAGGACGAGCAGCGTGACCGCATACTTGGGGTCGTAGAAAGAATACTTGCTACTCAACCGGTAGACCCACAGGAAACCGAAGGCCGTCCCAACGGTGATGCAGGCTAAGCCTATCAAAACACTGGATCGGCTCATGCGTTCGAGCAGCTCGAGCGGCGGCAGGCGCCAAACCACGTCACCCATCCTATGGTTGCGAAGGAAACGCTCCTCAATGAGGAAGGTCAAGCTCAACACACAGGAAAGGGTAAACGCCGCGTACGCCAAGATGTTGAGGGCCACGTGAAAAGCAAACGTTGGCCCGTGCGCATCCGGAGGCGAGAGTTTATCGGCGGGCGCAAGATGGGCAGCGACAAAAAATACGAGGATGAAGGGCAGCACCAGTGCTCCCACCGAGCGCTGGCGGTGGTAGAGCTCGAGGCCCAGATAGGTAAGCCCCAGCAACCAGCCAAACAGGGACATGGCTCCGTATAAATCATGATACGGAACCGTGTGCGCCCCTTCGGATCTCTCGAGCAAGACAAAGTAGTGCATCACCAAGCCTGCGGCCAGCAGCAGCGTTCCCAGCCGGCCGGTGAGCGCTTTTCCGGTATTCAAAAAGATCAGATACAGCGCGAGACTCAACGCGTAAGCAACGACGGTGGAAATGAAAAGGGCGTAGTGCACTCGTCTACCTGTTACGCATGGGAGCCGCACCGAACAAACAGCAACTAGCAGCTGCCTGTGAGGCCGCGTGCGCCCGCAGCGATGGACCTTTGAGTATAACTTACACGGCTGCCGACCCGCACGGCGTGAGCGAGGTCAGGGTGCTTGGCCCGGCAAGACCTGTTAAGATTGGTTGTTCTCGAACTGCTGGAAAGGACATGACCGTCCAAACGTCGGTTAATCGAAAGGACTTATTCCTGCGCGCCTGCCGCGGGGAAACCGTTCCGCGCCTGCCGGTTTGGATGATGCGGCAGGCGGGCCGGTACCTGCCCGAGTATCGCGAAATTCGCGCAAAGCATGGATTTCTGGAGGTTTGCAAGACCCCGGAGTTGGCCACGGAGGTCTCCTTGCAGCCTTTCCGACGGCTCGGCGTCGATGCCGTGATCGTCTTCTCCGATATCCTCATTCCGGCCGAAGCCATGGGACTGCCACTCGAGTTGGGCGATCGGGGGCCGAACCTTCCAAGCCCGGTTCGTAGCCTGGCAGACGTTCAGAAATTGCGGATTTTCGACCCGGAACTGGAAACCGGGTTCTTGCCCGAAGCGATCCGCCGCATCGTAAAGGCGGTCGGCAGCGAAGTTCCTGTTTTGGGCTTTGCCGGTGCCCCGTGGACGCTCGCGTGTTATATGGTGGAAGGTCGAACGAAAGAAGGGTTTGCTACCGTTAAGCAGTTTCTGTATCAGGAACCGAAAACGTTTCGCGACTTGCTGCATCGCATCGCGCAGGCCACGATTCCCTATCTCAAGGCGCAAATCGCGGCTGGCGCGACCGCGGTGCAGTTATTTGATACCTGGTGCGGCGAGCTGAGTTTGCAGGACTACCAGGAATCCGCGCTCCCCGCGGTCGAGGAGGTCGTCTCTGAAATTTCGGGCTCCGTTCCGTTCATTTATTACACAAAGGCATCGCAGCACTTGCTTCGCGCTGCGTCGCGCTCCGGCGCGACCGTACTGAGCGTGGATTGGCGCGTGGACCTCGGAGAAATTCGCGGCGCCCTCGGCCCGAACATCGCGTTGCAGGGAAATGTTGATCCCGCGGTGTTACTCGGTCCAGGAGAGAGAATTCGAGAAGTCACGCTGGACGCGATCCATTCGCTCGCCGGACGAGGGCACATTCTCAATCTTGGCCATGGCATTCTGCCCGACACTCCGGTCGAAAACGCTCAGCTTTTTGTGGAAACCGGCCAACAAGCGTTGCTGCGGGAAATGCGGCCGGCGGCGCAGTCCCAGTGAGGCCATTTGCGATGACGCTCGCCTATCCAACGCTTCAGCAAATGCGCGACGAACTTCGCGTCGGCGAAGAGTTTCTCGCAAAATACAATCGTCCCGGCCCGCGCTACACCAGTTACCCGACGGCGCCCGTTTGGAACGACGGGTTCGGCCCAACCGACCTGGAAAGCGCTTTCGAGCAGGCAGAAAGCGCGAAAACACCCGTTTCGCTGTACATGCATATCCCGTTCTGCGAGAGCCTGTGCCTTTTCTGCGCGTGCAACGTGGTGATTCAGAAGAATAAGGGTGTCGCGCCGCCGTATCTGGACGTACTTAAACGTGAAACGGAGCGCGTTAGCCGCAGCATTTCGAAACGCCGCCACGTGGTGCAATTCCATTGGGGCGGCGGGACGCCAACCTATCTCTCACCGGAACAAATCGAGGATCTTTTTGAATTTACTCGCGAACATTTCCAGTTCGCGCCCGACAGTGAAATCGGCATCGAAGTCGATCCCCGTGTGACCTCGCGCGCGCATCTCGAGACGATTCGAAAGTTGGGCTTTAACCGCCTGAGCATGGGCATCCAGGATTTTCAACTCGACGTGCAGAAAGCGGTTCACCGGCTCCAGCCCTTCGAAATGACGCGCGATCTGCTTTCGAGCGCGCGCCGGCTCGGCTTCGACAGCATCAACGTGGACTTGATTTACGGCCTGCCGTATCAAACGCCCGAGAGCTTCGCTCACACTGTCGACCAGATCATCGGTCTCAGCCCGGACCGCATCGCACTGTTCAGCTATGCGCACGTTCCCTGGTTGAAAAAGCAGCAGGGTTCCTTTATCGGGCATCTCCCCGAAGGCATGGTGAAGTTTGAGATTTTTCGCACCGGCCTGCTTCAATTCATCGAGGCCGGGTACGTGTACATCGGCATGGACCACTTTGCGAAACCCGGCGATGAGCTTTCGCTCTCCCAGCAAAGGCGGACGCTGCACCGCAATTTTCAGGGCTACACGACCAAAGCGGGCGCCGACCTGTACGGCATGGGCATCACGGCCATCAGCGGCATCCAATCGGCTTACGCGCAAAACCATCGCGACATCCCTTCCTGGCAAAAAGCCGTGGAAGAACGCGGTCTGGCCACTATGCGCGGTTATCATCTTTCCGAAGAAGACCGGCTTCGCCGTGCGGTCATCAGCCGGCTGCTTTGCCACACGGTTGTGCTCAAGGACGAAATTTCCCGCGAGTTTGGCATCAACTTTGACGAGCACTTCGCCGAAGAACTACGCCGTTTCGAGCCGTTCTGCGACGATGGGCTTGTGGTCCTTGAAAACGGCGAAATTCGCGCCACCGGGCTCGGCCGCATTTTCATCCGCAACCTGGCCATGGTTTTCGATCCGTACCTCGAAAAACAGCAGCTGGCCGCCAAGCCGCTTTTTTCGAAAACTCTCTGAGCCCGCAAGGTGCACACCTCGTCGTGACCCGTCACGCCCAAGCTCTGGTGGTTGGCGGCGGCATTTCTGGGTTGGTTTGCGCGTATGCGCTTCAGAAAGTGGGCCTCGAAGTTCTTCTTGTCGAAGCTTCGGCCCGGCCCGGCGGCGTTCTTAACTCGGTCCGCCGCAACGGCTTCTTGCTGGAACTGGGTCCGCAAAGTTTCACGGGAACCGCGCAATTGCGAAGCTTATGCGCGAACCTCGGAATTGCGGATCAGCTCATTGAAGCTCCAGCCAAGGCCCCACGCTACGTTCTGGTTAGCAGCAGGCTCAAGGCCGTGCCGATGAGCCCCCTAGCGCTTTTCACGAGCCCGCTCATCGACGGCTCCACGAAATGGGCGCTGGTGCGCGACATTTTTGGCAAAAGCGTTCCGCCGGAAGGCGATGAATCCGTCGCCGCCTTTGTCCGCAGAAAATTCTCCGAGCGGCTCCTCGATCGCCTGGTCGGGCCTTTCGTTTCAGGTGTCTTCGCCGGCGACCCGGAAAAACTCAGCGTCCGCAGCGCATTCCCGCAGCTTCACGAAGCCGAAAGCGCTCGAGGAAGCATCGTTCGCGGCGTGCTGCGCCCGGCCAAATCCAAGAAAGGCCCGCGCGAGCGACCCACGCTGAATACGTTTCGCGAGGGCAATGAGACGCTGGTGCGCGCGCTCGGAAACAGGCTCGCTTCGAGCATTCTCCTGCGAACGCGCGCTACAAACGTCTATCGACAAAAGGATGGGGCGTACCACGTCTCTCTGGAAGGCAGCAACAACGATTCGGTATCAGCTAAGTCCGTGATTTTCGCAACACCCACGGATGTGACAGGAGGGCTGCTGGGGCAACTTGAACCTTCGTTCAAACCGCTGCTGACTTCCGTCGAGTATGCTGCGGTTGCTGTCGTTTCGCTTGGTTACGCCAAAAAGGACGTCAGCCACTCACTGGACGGCTTCGGGTTCCTCGTTCCGCGGTCCGCCGGTTTGCGCATTCTCGGTACGGTCTGGAATTCCTCGCTTTTCCCCGGGCGCGCGCCCGACGGGCATGCGCTCCTCACCAGTTTCGTTGGGGGAGCAACCGACGCCGCTGCCGCGAGGTTGAACCACGAGGAGCTTTCGGGCATCGTCCATCGCGAGATCGCCCCCTTGCTTTCCATCCAGTCCAGCCCCATGTTCTCGAACGTCACGATTTGGCCGCGGGCACTTCCGCAATACAATCTCGGGCACGGCGACCGGCTGGCTTCCATCGGCAAAAATTTGGCACGTTTTCCTGGCCTTTTTTTGACGGGCAATTACTTGCGAGGTCCAGCAATTGGCGCGTGCGCGGAACAGGCGCTGGCCGTCGCCGAAGAAGTCGCCGCCGTGGCCGAGCCCTGACTTATGCATATAGACATGAGTCGTATTCCAGAGACGAGGCTCTTCTCCAGACAAGAAAGCCACGGTCGGGCCAACCGTGGCTCTGGCGGTTAAACCATTCTGGGGAAGGCATCGCATGGACGAGCGTCAATGCCTTTTCCTGGGTGTCTGCTCAAACTGGGGTTGTCACGAGCAGGTGATGTCGGACTGGGCGGAGGCGACCACGATGTCGATGCTTGGTCCCGTAACATGCAGCGCATTGACCGTCACCGATCCGCTCGTTCCTCCCGACGAACTTGTTTGCTGGTTGATGATGACGCTGATTCCCCCTGGGAGGGAGATGGAGAGGTTCGGGTTGGAGACCAGGATCGATTGGCCTGCAACGGTCAATCCCACTAGCTGCGCACTCCCGCTGGTGCTGGCCTGTCCACCGCCACAGGTGGCGCTGGAGTTCGATTTCACAACACTGGCGGCAACCAAGCCATTCAGCAGGTTTACATCCAGCAGTGTCGATTGCGACTGGCTGCTGCTGCCACTCCCGGACGTGGAACTTTTCAGCGCGTCAGCCGAGGCTATACCCGCGACGTTCACACTCGCTACCGACGTGCTCAGGCTCCCGCCGCTGGATGGCAGCGCTCCGGTATCCGCCAGTGCCAGCGAAACCCCCACGGCATTTGCTTTCAAAGCCACGGCTTCACCGCTGAACGTGGTAGCGCTTTGCGCAAAACTCGCAGCAGGGCTCGACACCAGAAGCGCTGCCAGAGCGGTCGCGATCAGCGATAATTTATTTCTGTTCATCTTGGCTTCTCCTTGAGGTAGTTAATGGCCGACTCGTCGCGCATGCCTGCGGCGGCGCATACCTACAGCGGGTAGCAACCGGAGCAGCACATCAGGCCGGGGGGCTTTTCGAGACAATTCGGTTCCGCGCACACTATGCTGGCAGTCCCTTACCCACAATCAGGTTTTTTCTCGCTTTGGCTTGAAACATTTCCTGATGGCCGATTACCAGAAACGCCCTAATCACCGTTCCATCGCTAAAAGAGAGGGCCGCAGCCGAATCTCAGGTCTTCCGAGGGCAATCGAACGAGCTACTTTTTCCCATACCGCAGCGCCAAGCGCAATTTGCGTCGCTTGCCGGCTTCGCGGAACCTCTTCTTTTCCTCCTCGGTATTCACAATCAGCGGCGGCACGGGCTTCGGCAGGCGGGTGTGTTCGTCAATCGCCACGAAGGTCACGTACGCGGTGGTGGTGTGCTTCTTCTCGCCGGTGAGCACATTTTCTGAATAAACTTCCACGCCCACTTCGAGCGAAGTGTGAAAAACGCGGTTCACCTGTGATTTCAAAATGACGATTTCCCCGAGACTTACCGGATTGCGAAAGTCGATGTGGTCGACCGAAGCCGTCACGACATAACTGCCCGAATGCCGGTGCGCCGCCATCGCCGCTGCCATATCCACCAGGTGCATCACGTGCCCGCCGAGCAGCTTGCCGAGCGGATTTGTCTGCGCGGGCAAAACGATTTCCGTCATCTCCGACCGCGAGGCGCCTACTGGCTTACCCCCCAGATCCGCTCGGGCGTCCTCGGCTTTCTTCCGTTTCATGCGAATCCTCTTCTTTTGCCGCGTTTTGCAGCCTTTGCGCGCCCCCGTATAATACGGGAGGTTCCCATAAGTGAACAAATGATGGACAAAACCACCGGACCGAAGAAGTCGCGCCGCCAAATGCTCGAAGAGCTTGTCGCCAAAAAGCCTGACGACGCCTTCTCCCGCTATGGTTTGGCGCTCGAATGCATGAACAGCGGCGACTCGGCCGCGGCGGACCGGCACTTTCGCACACTTCTCGAACACAACGCCGCTTATGTTCCCGGCTACCTCATGTACGGTCAGTTCTTGGCTCGCGAAGCGCGCACGGAGGAAGCGCGAAGCGTACTCTCAAGCGGCATCGCAGCGGCAGCCCAAGCGGGCAACCAGCATGCGCGCTCCGAGATGGAAGCGCTCCTGAATGATCTTTCCTGACTCTTCTTTGAACTAATCTTCGAGCGTCGGCAGGGTTTTCAGAACCTCCGCGGCACGCGGGCGGTTGCGCACGGGTTCGTCCTTGCGGATTTTTCCGTCGCGGAACACCAGCACACGCTTCGCAAACTCCGCGATGTCGCGCTCGTGGGTCACCATGACAATGGTCAAGCCCTTGTCGTTCAGGCCCTGAAACACTTCCATGATCTCGACCGAAGTGCGGCTGTCCAGGTTGCCCGTCGGCTCGTCGGCCAGCAGAATCGACGGCCGGTTCACCAGCGCTCGCGCGACCGCCACACGTTGTTGCTGTCCGCCCGACATTTGCGAAGGAAAATGTTCGGCGCGGTCGGCCAATCCAACCATCTCGAGCGCTTCCGCGGCTCTTCGGTGGCGCTCCTCTTTGCTGACCTTGGAATAAAGCGTCGGCAGTTCCGTGTTTTCCAACGCCGTGGTGCGCGCGAGCAGATTGAATCCCTGAAAAACAAATCCGATTTTTTGATTACGGATGAGCGCCAGCGCCCGTTTATCGTGCTGCGAGACGTCCACGCCTTCCAGCAAATAGCGGCCGGAACTGGGCCGGTCCAGACACCCGAGAATATTCATGAACGTGGATTTCCCGCTGCCGCTCGCACCCATCACGGCCACGAATTCGCCGTGCTGCACCTCCACGCTCACGCCGCGCAAGGCATGCACGCGCGTTTCGCCCAGCTCGTAGTATTTGTGGATCTCCTCCACGCGGATGACCGCGTGCCCGGCGAATGGACCGCTCGTAAGCGTTGTTTCCGTCTGATTCGTGACCTGCATGGCGTTTCTGTCCAAGAAATCGCTACCGCCGCACTCCCGGAGCTCCCGGCACCGACGACTTCGCCACGACGGAGCGAATGATAAGCTCTTCTCCTTCTTTCAATTCACCCTTGTTCACCACCGTCACTTCCGTGTAGGAATGGTCCGTGATGCCGAGGGACACTTTCACCGGCTCCATGCTGTTATCCGCGTGAAGTTTCCAGACGATTGCGGTATTGGAACGTGACGCTCGCGGCCGATTCTGGCCACCGTCGGCTGTTTGCGGGGCTTCCGCGGCCGCGGCTGCATCACTGGCACTTTTCCTGTCGCCGCCTTCCATTCCGTATCGTCGATAAAGCGCGAGGACCTCCTCAGGTTCCATCGGCGGCTTGTAACGCAGCGCCGTGTTCGGCAGTTTCAACACGTTTTGCACGGTGGCCACAGGAATGGTCACGTACGCGGTCATTCCCGGAAACAGCTTCAGGTCGGGATTCGCAAAATCAACGATGGTGTCGTAGGTAACGACGTTCTGCACCGTGGTCGCGTTCATACGCACCTGGCTGACCATGCCGCGAAACGTTTCTTTCGGAAACGCATCGACCTTGAAGGTGACTTCCTTGCCGACCTTAATGTTCCCGACGTCGGATTCGTCGGTCTTCGCATAGACCTGCATTTTCTTCAGGTCTTGCGCGATGGTAAAAATCGTGGGTGCTTGCAGCGATGCCGCAACGGTCTGGCCCACGTCCACGTTGCGTGCCACTACCGTGCCGTCAATCGGCGAGCGAATCACCGTGTAGTTGAGATTGGTCTGCGCCACCTCGAGCGCCGCTTCCTTCTGGCTGACTTGCGCTTCCGCCTGCGTCACGTTGGCCAGCGCGCCCCCCACGGCTGCATTCGCGGAATCGTAGTTGGCTTTCGCCATGTCCAGTTGCTGCTGGCTCATGATTCCGGCTTTGGTAAGTCCGGCCGCGCGGTCGTAATCGCCCTTCGTTTGAACCAGCGCTGCTCGGGCTTTTTCCAGATTTGCGCGCGCGGCAATGAGATTGGCTCTGGCGTTTTCCAGGTCTGCCGTTGCTTGCTGCACGGCCCCCTTGAACAGCGCGGGATCGATCAACGCAACAAGATCCCCTTTGTGCACGCGGGAATTAAAATCGACAAAAAGCTTCGAGATCGTTCCCGATACCTGGGAGCCCACCTGCACGGTGATGACCGCGTTGATCGTGCCGGTGGCCTCGACGACGTCGTGGATGTCGCCGCGCTCGACTTTTGCGGTGAAATTCTGGATCGGCGGCGTGCGGTTTAACCCCAGCACGACAAGAAACGCTGCGGCTGCGACGGCGCCGGCCAGCAGGAGCCATTTTGTTCTTGGTTTCATTCGTTTCCTGGACGTCGGGAATTTAACCGCTCACTCGTATCGGAGCGCCTCGATAGGATCGAGCAAAGACGCCTTGCGCGCCGGGTAGTATCCGAAAAAAACGCCAACCGCAATGGAAAAGAGCGCCGCGACGATAACCGCTTCGAGGGACATGATCATCGGCCATTGCAGCGTCTTGCCAACCAGATAGGAGCCAAGAACTCCGAGCATTACTCCGGCGCCGCCGCCAACGAGGCTCAGCATCACGGACTCGCCCAGAAATTGCAGTTGAATGGCTTGTTCCGTCGCTCCGACGGCAACACGAACGCCAATCTCCCTCGTGCGTTCGGTCACGGAAACCAGCATGACATTCATGATGCCAATCCCGCCCACAATCAGCGAGATGGAAGCGATGGCAATCAGCAAAACCGTGAGCGTCTTGCTGGCTTCGAGCTGCGCTTGAATGATGTCTTCCGGGTTGCGGATGTTGAAGTCATCGTCTTCTTCCGGGCGCAAATGGTGGCGGTCGCGCAGGAGCGCCGCGGCTTCCTGCCCCGCAACCTTCACCGCATCCTGGGAAACCGCCGAACACAGAATGTCATCGAGCCAGGTGATCCCTTTGATTTTTTTCATGGCCGTCGTATACGGCAGGATGATCGTGTCGTCCTGGTCTTGACCGGAAAAGGACAGGCCCTTGGGCATCAGCGTTCCCACCACTTTGCAGGGCAAATCCTTCACGCGAATCA
>Ga0307471_100000786_pt1 | contig 16602 bp, 11 predicted proteins | sample atmos_gasesAM3C__2_FD_204566 | JGI IMG/M metagenome (GOLD analysis project Ga0307471, IMG submission 204566) | Hardwood forest soil microbial communities from Morgan-Monroe State Forest, Indiana, United States - atmos_gasesAM3C_515 | ecosystem: Environmental > Terrestrial > Soil > Temperate... | reverse complement strand
TGCCTTCGACGAGAACACCGACGAAATGCACGGGGATAAAGGTTCCGCCGATCCTGACCATATCCGGGCGGCCGATGCTCGTTTGCAGCCATGCGCCATGGTGGAAGGCGGTATTCCAGTAGCCGATAGGTGTGTGATAGCGCCCGAAGGAGACTTTGAAATAATCGTTGTAGTCGTAGCGGATGATGGAGCGTTCTACTTCCACCGTGTAACCCGTACCCGCGGGTTGAGCGTTGAAAGTTATTTCACCGTAATAGCTGACTTTCCGAGAAAGCGCCGAAGCCAGGTGCAGGTCTAGCTGGCCCAGGTTGAAGCCGCTGTTGGTTCCCTTCTGATCCGTTGCGGAAAAATCCACATCACCAAATCCGCGTATTGCCAGAGAAGGATAGCGAGTCTCCATCTGCTGGACCGTTGCCTGTGCATCAGTGGCTTCGTGTTGATGGCCTTGCCCCGGCCCGGGCGTTAGCGCCGGCTGGGGCGATTCCGGCTTTGGAGGAGTAGCCGCATTCGCGGCCAATTCCACGGGTGCCGGAGCCGCAGCTAGTCTGGCCTCTACTTCGGCAAGACGTTGCTCGAGCTTCTGGACACGCTCGAGAAGAATCCTATTCTGCTCAGCTTGATCCGGTGGCGGCGAGCTTTGCGCTTGTGCCGCACCCGCTGCAATCAATATCACTACGAGGACCGTCAGTCGTCGGTGCACGGTTCCCTCCTCTACCATTTTCGGGTCATTACCCAAGGGGAAGAAAGCTCTCCTTGTGAACATTCGGCATGAGACTCTCCCGGCCAGCTCCGGCAAACTACAGCTCACATGCCGGATGCATCGCCGAGAAATATGCAGGAGAGTGGAGCGTATTCTATGCTTCGCGACTCGATTGTCAAAAGAAAGTTTTCTGGGTGCATTCACCTGGGACGCTCGGGAGGTGTCTTGTCCGGGCGGCCTCGCTACGCGACCGACTACCTTTGCCCCTGCCTACGCACCCGATCGTAGTGTCGCGGGGAGCACTGAAAGAATGGACCAGTTCCAGGACGCCTAGCCAACTTCGCCTATGGCTGGAGCATCTTAGGTTCGATTGCTTAGCGGTACTCCGGCAAGTATCATTACCGATTCATGCTTACAGCCCGGCGTCAGCTGCTCAAGTCACTTTGCTCTCTTGCCTTCGCCCTGCTCGCGTTCGCGGCCATCTTCTGCCTGAAGTCTCAGGTTGCCACCGCCCAGGAATCGCGCGAGACCCTTCCCCTGAGCCAGGTTCGGCCCGGCATGCAAGGCTACGCCTACACCATTTTTGCGGGCGATCAGGTGGAGAAGTTTGACCTGGAAGTCCTCGGGGTCCTGGACAATTTTCTTGGCCCCAAGCAATCCATCATCCTGGTCCAGTTGAAGGGGCCAAAGGTCGAGCACACCGGCGTTGTTGCGGGGATGAGCGGCAGTCCCGTCTATCTCGACGGCAAACTCGCCGGCGCGCTTTCGCTGAAGCTCGGCGTATTCACCAAAGAACCCATCGGCGGCGTCACGCCCATTCAGGACGTCCTCAACCCGCCATCACAGCCTGTTTCCACGCAAGCTGCCACGCAGCAAATCGTGCTTCCCAATGAAGCCGCAGCTCGCACCGGCCTGCCTTCCAGTTCCGCGCTCGAGCCCATCGAAACGCCTCTTGTATTCTCCGGCTTTCAGCCCGCCGCGCTGCAACAGTTTGCAAATCAGATTCAAGGCTTTGGCTTTGTGGCCGCGCAGGGAGGCACGGCAGCTCCGCGGCCAGAGGACGGGCATCTCGCCGCCGGCGATATGGCGGGCATGGTTCTGGTCCAAGGAGACGCCTCCATTAACTCCGCTTGCACGGTCACGGCGGTGCAAGCCGATCGCGTGTATCTCTGCGGACACCCTTTCTTGAGTCTCGGCGAAGTGCAGCTTCCCATGGCGCGCAGCCGCGTCGTCACCACGCTTTCTTCTGATCTTGCTTCCACAAAAATCGTCAATGTCGGCGGCTCGATCGGCACCATCACCGGCGACCACCTCACCGCTGTGACCGGCAGGCTCGGCGCGCCTCCCGCCATGATCCCCCTGGATCTCACGCTCGTGAGTTCCGACGCCGGAGCGGCCAGGCAGAAAGCGCTGCACTTCGAGATTGTGAATCATCCGAAACTCACGCCACTGCTCGTGGCGATCACGACGTTTAGTGGACTGACGCAAAATTCCTTGTACGGCGAGGGCACTACACTTCATCTGTCCGGCGAAATCCGGCTGCAAGGTCACACGCCAGTTCAAATCGAAAATACTTTTGCACCCGGCGATTCGCTTTCTCCCGACGGACTCCCCATCGCTATCACGATGCAAAATGTTTTTACGCGCCTTTTCGTTAATACTTTCGAGCCTGCGAAAGTGGATCGCATTACTTTGCGCGTCGAAAGTGTTCCCGGCCGCAAATCCTTCACGATTGAAAGCGCCTGGCTCGAAAAAGGCGAAGCCGCTCCCGGCGAAACGATCCGCGTTCGCGTGCTTCTTCGTCCGTATCGTGGCACGGCCCGGGTGGAGGAAACTACGGTACGCGTCCCGGATCAGGTGGCGCGCGGAACCTCGCTCCGCATCCTCGTCAGTGACGCCGATCTATTGAATCGCGCTTCCCGGGGATTTGCTTTTATCGGTGCGGGCGGCGGGCCCGCCGGCCTGGATCAGCTCATCGCGCTCCTGAATCGCGAACGCCGGAATGACCGTCTTTACGTTGGCCTCTTCGTTCCCGTACCGACGCTTCTCTGGGAGGATAAGGAACTTCCGAACATCCCACTCTCGCAAATCAACATTGTTGACGGCCGCCCTGCCCCCGGCAGCGTACAAGTGCTGCGCGAATCTTTAGCCAGTGAAGCTTCCATCCCGCTCGGAGGCCCCGTCTCCGGCGTCATCTCCCTGAATCTCCAAATCCGGTGAACATTTCAATGACCCCTTCGCCCAAGCGCTTGCCCAACCTGACGTTGTTCGGCCTGCCCCATCGCCGCGCTGTCTTTTTTTCCTTCCTTCTTTGTTTGCTAACTTCGTTCCCTCTTCTTTCCGAGCACACCCGCCGCTGGCGGCAGTCGACCTACGACGAATTCCTGAAAGGCACGGCCCACGGCGTGGCTGTACGCAGCGATGGCCGCCTGGAACTCGCTCCTAAGTTCACGCTGCTCACCGATGCCGATGCTTCCTATCTCTGGTCGCTGCGTGTCGATCCCAAGGGCACGCTTTACGCCGCGGGCGGCTCTCCGGCCAAAGTGTTTCGCTTCGGTTCGAACGGCAAACCGGAGACCGTTTTCGATTCGACAGACCTCTCCGCGCAAGCCATCGCTTTCGATTCCAAGGGAACGCTTTACGTCGGCACCTCTCCTGACGGCAAGGTCTACCGCGTTTCTGCTTCCGGTGAGAAATCCGTTTTCTTCGATCCCAAAACAAAATACATCTGGGACCTTGCCTTTTCTCCTGACGGCACGCTTTACGTCGCCACGGGTGATAAGGGACAAGTTTTCGCAGTTTCGCCGGACGGACACGGCGAGACTTTCTATTCCAGCGATCAGGCACACATCAAAGTTTTCGCTTTTGACGCCAACGGCAATCTGATCGCTGGGACCGAACCGAGCGGCCGCATTCTTCGCATTTCTCGCGCCAACAAGGGCGCCGGCAAAGACTCGAAGTCTTCTCCTGCATCCGCCGCGGAGGGCTTTGTTCTCTACGAAACTTCCAAACGCGAGGTAACCGCTCTGGCCGTTTCTGCCGACGGCACCATCTACGCTTCCGCCATCGGAGAAAAGCAGCGCATCGGCGCACCGGCTCCCAGTGCGGTCATTTCCACGTCGCAAGGCACCACTACGATCACCACGGGCGGCATTATTGGTACCGGTCAGGCGCAGGGGCAGCAGCCTTTCGCACCGTTTCCTCCGGTGCTCTCCAGCAGCATTTACCGCATTAGTCCGGATGGCGCTCCGGAAGAGGTTTGGACTTCGCGGGAAGACGTTGTCTATTCGCTCGGTCTTGGATCCGATGGCCGTCTCCTCGCCGGCACCGGCAATAACGGCGCGCTTCTCGCGATTGACGGGCGCGGGGTTTTTGCGCAACTCGCAAAAGCCGGCTCCGCGCAAATCACGGGCATCGCTCGAAATTCCTCGGGCAAAATCTTTTTGTGCACGGCAAATCCAGGAAAACTTTTTTCCGTTGGTCCCGAGTATGAAGCCGAAGGCACATTCGAATCCCGTTCGTTCGACGCACAGCTTTTTTCGCAATGGGGGCATCTCGAGTGGTGGAGTCCGCCTGCGGCTGCCGCCAAGTCTTCGGCGAGTTCGAATGAGCCGCGGCTGGAATTCTTCGTTCGAACGGGAAACACGGAAGATCCCGGACGCGAGTGGTCGCGCTGGTTCGGCCCGTACACCAAAACAGGTACGGCGGTCGAAGCGCCGCCGGCGCGGTTTGCGCAGTGGAAGGCCGTCATTCACGATGGCCGCCCCGGAGATGGTATCGATTGGGTGAGCCTGGCTTATCAGCCGCGAAACGTCGCGCCAGTGATCGACGGGATCGCCCTGCAGGACCCCGGTGTGCGCGCGCAAGGCCAGAGTGGAATCCTCACGAACCAGCCCGCAACAGTCACGCTCAAAATGCCGCCGTCACCCAGCACCTCGGGTCTGACTATCACGCAGAGCAGCGCGCCACCGCGATTCGAACAGCCGCCGCAAGGAACTGTCCAAAAGGGCTATCAATCCGTTCTGTGGACGGCTCATGACGACAATGAAGACGAATTGCGCTACGCGGTTTACTTTCGCGGTGAAAACGAACACGAGTGGAAGTTGCTAAAGGACAATCTCGACCAGAAATTCTATTCGTGGGATACGACGACGCTGCCGGACGGCGCCTACTACTTGAAGATCGTTGCGAGCGATGCTCCGTCAAATCCTCCCGCCGCTGCCCTCAAGACCGAACGGGAAAGTGAACGCTTCCAAGTAGATAACACACCGCCCGTGATCGAAGAACTTAAGGTTGGCTCTGCCCGTTCTGCGGTGTTCACGGCTCGCGATGCTTCTTCCGCCATCGAGCGCGCTCAATACAGTCTGGACGGTGGAGAATGGGTTCTCGTCTCTCCAAGCATGGGTATCAGCGATGCGCTGGTCGAACACTATAGTTTCGGCCTCCCTCCATTGAGCCCCGGCGAACACACGATTGCGGTGCGAGCCTTCGACCACTTCGAGAATGTCGGGAGTGCGAAAACCACGTTCGTGGTGCCCGCCGCCAAGCCTTGAGTTCGATGTCCCAACGAAAAAGGCCGGGCTGAAGCCCGGCCTCTACACGTGCAAACTGGTTACTGAAAACTGAAGACTGTCAACTCTACTTCAGCTCATCCACCGTTCGGCGGTGGCCACGGTCTGAAACTTTTCGATCTCGGCCCCGAACCCGATGCGCCCGTCCCCGTAAGGCTCGTTTCGAACGTGCACAACGCGCGCGGTGCAGCGCATCTCTTGCGTGGCGTTCCCCGTCACTTCCGCGGGCATGCGAAGCGTCGCTTCGATGGGCATACCCACCTGCAAAGGTGCCGAAGAGGCGAAGAAAAAGCCGCCCCGCGAAATGTTCAGCGCCTCGGTGAAATGCTCGGTCTTGTCGGCGGCCACGCCCAGCGCTCGGAACCGCAATGGCGTCCGATGATTGACCCGGGCTAGTTGTCTGCGCTCAGAAGCCTTCATTTTGTTCCTCCGTCGCGCGCGGAAACGCCTGGCACGAACTCGTTTGAATCGTAGGAGGGGACTTCCAGCGTAACAGAGCCGGGCGCGCGGTCAAGTACCAAACCTGTCATGGCCAAGTGATACCAGTACCCGCTCGGGGCGCCATTTCCGCGGCTTCCATCACTCGGACGAATGGCGGGCCTTGCATGCCATAATGCCTCTTTTACTGGCCATGGAATCGCGCTAAACCATACCTGGCGGCAAAAGTTTCCAGCCTAAAGTGAGCCCTATGAGCACAGCCTTGTCCTTCGAATCGGCAGACTACCAGCCACCCACATGGGCAGCCATCGTCGCCGCGCACGCGCGCATCGCTCCCAGAATCCACCGTACACCCGTCTTGACGTCGGCCTCTCTCGATGCGATGACCGGGGCGCGGGTTTTCTTCAAATGCGAAAACCTGCAAAAGACCGGCTCGTTCAAAATTCGCGGCGCTTCGAATGCCATTCTTTCGCTCACCGAAGCGGAGGCCGCGCGAGGGATCGTCACCCAGTCGAGCGGAAACCACGGTGCGGCGGTGGCCTGTGCGGCGGCGTGGCGCGGCGTCCCTGCGTACGTGGTCATGCCGGAGAATGCTCCTAAAGTGAAGATTCAGGCAATTGAAGCCTACGGCGGAAAAATCACTTTCTGCGCGCCGAAAGTCTCTGCACGGAAAGAAGCCTGCGACCGCGTGCAAGCGGAAACGGGCGCATACCTGGTCCATCCTTACGACGATGACCGCATCATCGAGGGACAAGCGACTGCCGCCAAAGAGCTGCTCGAAGAAATCGGCGATCTTGATGCTGTCTTTGCGCCGGTGAGCGGTGGAGGGTTGCTCAGCGGAACGTGCCTCGGCGCCAAGGGAGTTCGCGCCGATGTTCACATCATCGGTTGTGAACCAGAGCGCGCCGACGATACCTTTCGATCCCTGACCACCGGCACCCTGCAATCCCTCGAGTACAGCGATACCGTCGCGGACGGCTTGCGCGCCTCGCTGGCCCAGCGAACGTTCGCGATTTTGCAGCGCCATGTGGAACGCGTCCTGCTCGTCAGCGAAGCGGAAATCATTTCTGCGACCCGGCTGGTCTGGGAACGCATGAAAATTATCATTGAACCATCCAGCGCGGTAGCCATCGCCCCACTTCTCAAGCCAGGAACCGTTGCGTCGTTAGACCTACCGAAACGTGCTGACGGCAGCGCGCCGAAACTCGGCGTGATTTTTTCAGGCGGCAACGTGGATCTTGCTTCCCTGCCCTGGAGCCGTTGAGCGTCGTCGCTACTTTTCCTTGAGCTTTAGCTTGCCGTCGGCTTTGTTTTCTTCGAGGAATTTGTGAAGTTGCGGGGCCGCATCCAGCAGGCGAACCCATTGCTCATAATACAGCGTGACGGGAAATCGCCCGAGGCCGTACACGCTGACCCCGCCTTTTTCTCCCACACGGAATTCCAGTGAGCCGGTACGGCGGGTGCCTCCTTGCTTCTCCAGTTCCGCGACGCGCGCTTTGAGTTCTTCGTAAGATGGATCGGACATATGCTCTCCTCTTGTAGCGAAATCGAAACAAGATTATACATCGTGAATAACCGCGAAATCGCCTGCGACCGGAAACTGTGGGCCTTGACCTTAAGCCCGACTGGAAGCTGGTTCCGCAAGGCCGGCCGGGAGACTTTGTGGTCCGGCAATAAGGGCCACTTCGGCGGCTGAGAACCACGCAACTTTCCACCTTTCGCCGTGTTTATAATGAAGGACCTACGGGAGATAGCGGGCATCCCTGAACTGAGAGAAAATCATCCAATTTGTCAGGGTCGGAGAGAGGCCGCGAATGCAGCCTGATCGCAGGCCAAGGGAGAACTAGTAATGAGAAACCAGCCAGAGGCGTCGAGGGGCCTAGGTTTTGTAACACGTGCGGCAGGAGCGCTAGTCCTGGCCTCATGCCTGGTAGCAGGAGCGCGCGCGCAACAGGAGCAGCAGCAGGGGCAGCAAGGTCAGAGCCAGGGCCAAGAGCCGGCGCAGCCCCAGCCACCGCAGCAGCCGCCACAGGATTCGCAGTCCAAGCCAACATACGCCTCGCAGGACGCGGACAAGCCACCGTATTCGCACGATAAACGGTCACAGAATCCGCCCATAACTCAGCCTCAACCCGCGCAGAATCCCCCTGACGAACAATATCAGCCAGTTCCCGGATCATTGACGATCCCCGCAGGCACGATTCTTTCTATTCGCGTGAACGAATATCTTTCGAGCGACCATAGCCAAGTTGGTGACCCGTTCACCGCCGTACTGGAGCGCCCCATCGTCGTCAATGGCTGGGTGGTGGCGCGCCGTGGACAGACGCTCGTCGGGAAGGTTAAGACCGTGCAAAAGGCCGGAAGAATCAAGGGCGTCTCGCAGCTCGGAGTCGAACTCACGGACTTGACCATAGTTGACGGGCGCCAGTTGCCCATCCTGACGGAACTATGGAAAGGCTCGGGTGGAACTTCTCACGGTCAGGACGTAGCAACAGTCGGCACCACCGCGGGGCTCGGCGCGTTGATTGGCTCGGCGGCGGACTGGGGCACAGGCGCGGCCATCGGTGCAGGAGCCGGCGCCGCCGTAGGCCTTGGCGCGGTGCTCCTTACACGAGGACGCCCGGCGATTCTGGAGCCCGAAACGCCGTTGAGCTTTCGCCTCGTGGATCCGGTAACCGTTGATACGACCGCCAGCCAGCAGGCGTTTATGCCCGTGACGCAAGAGGATTTCGACGGTGGCCGCGGCGAACGCAGAGGGCCGCGGCGCTACGCGGCTGGGTATCCGGGCTATCCCCGCTACTATTATCCCTACTATGCTTACCCGCCATACGTAGGGTTTTATGGCAGCTGGGGCCCGCGGTACTACGGCGGGTTTCATGGCCTGCGCCGTTTCCGCTACTGAAGTCACTGCTTTGACTTTTTACTTTGACCGATTGAGTGAGCGGGCGTTCCAAGATACTTGGACGCCCGCTTCTCTTTTGCCGAGAGATTTTTGAAATGGCGGGGTTGGATAGTTGCGAGGTCGAGAAATTGCGCGACCCTGTGCGCACCTGGTCAGGGAGTGCAGGAATAAAAGACGAGCGTGGGCAGTATTTAGAGTGAGAAACGCACGGGAACAAAAAGACTCGCTGTAGGGAATAAGCAGGTAGTGCGGAACTCTCGGTGCATCTCTAGGCGTCCTGGCCGCATCGCAATGGACATGCAGTCGGGTGCTTCCGAAATGATTTACGCAATTCCTTTTCGTAGCGGTCCTCCGCGATAGGTAGACGGAGAGTATAGACACCACTTGTGATAACCTTTACGCGTTCCACGGTGAACCGACTCCGGTCTATGCCCAGTCTGCGCGAGGCCATTTCGGAAAGTTGTTCTTCGGTCCGAATGGTGGGCGCCCTCAAACCGGAAGCGTTTTGCTGTTCTCAAATCCAAATCTGCAGCGTGGACGGAATATGAAACTCCAAACTTCAATACTTCGCAATTCCCTGCTTCTTGTCGCGGCGATCTTGGCGTGGCCGGTTCCTCGCGTGGCCGCGCAATCCACGCCGGATAGTGCAGCGGCCTCTGCGCAAACCACTGCCATCCCCGCGCGCATCACCCAGGCCATCGACGAAAAGCAACTCGTCCACCTCAAGGGCAACGTGCATCCCCTCGCACGCGCCGAATTTGATCAGGGTGCGGTGGGCGACTCGACGCCCATGAACCGCATGCTGATGCTCCTCCAGCGCAGCCCGGAACAGCAAGCCGCGTTGCGCCAATTCATGGACGAGCAATTGAGCAAGGATTCGCCCAATTTCCAAAAATGGCTGACGCCCGAGCAGTTTGGAAAATTGTATGGACCCGCGGACGCTGATATCCAGGCCGTGACAAGCTGGCTCTCCTCCCGAGGCTTTACGGGCATGAGAGTCAACCGGGGAAAAACGATTATTGAGTTCAATGGGAATGTGGGACTGGTGCGGAACGCTTTTCACACCGACATTCACAAATTTGTCGTGGACGGCGAGAACCGCCAGGCCAATATCAGCGATCCGCAGATTCCAGCGGCGTTGACGCCAGTGGTGGCGGGAATTGTTTCACTCCATAACTTTCCGTCGAAGTCCATGCGGCATGTAGTAGGGCAATTCATGCGGACAGCCGATGGAAGGATCGAGCCGCAATTCACGGGCTCGGGCAATCCCCCACCATTTTTCGCTCTTGGGCCAGCGGACTTCGCAAAGATTTACAACATTCCTGCCTCCCTGGACGGGACCGGCGCGAATATCGCGATTATCGGATTTTCGACGATCGACGTGAACGACGCTCACTCTTTCCGAGCGCTCTTTGGCTTGCCGGTCAATGATCCAATCATCGTAAACAATGGACCCGATCCAGGATTCACCAGTGAAGAAGGCGAAGCCGACCTGGATACGCAATGGTCGGGTGCAGTGGCTCCCCAAGCAAAGATTCATTATGTGGTGTCGGAGGGAACTCTCACGTCAGACCCAATCTTCCTCGGCGCCGAGTACGTGATCGACAACAACACGGACGACGTGATGAGTCTCAGTTTTGGCAGTTGCGAAGCCAATCCGAACACCCAGAATGCGACCTTTAATGCGTTGTGGGAGCAAGCTGCTGCCCAAGGAATCACGGTAACGGTTTCTGCTGGGGACGGTGGAACGGCCGGTTGCGATGATTTTAACCTTCCGACACCTGCAACTCACGGGATTGCCGTTAGCGGAATTGCTTCCACACCTTTCAACATTGCGGTGGGTGGAACGGATTTTGACGACGTGGGAACGCAAATCAGCGGCGGTTTCTGGAGTGCAACCAATTCGACCGATGGGAAAAAGGAATCGGCTCTCGGGTACATTCATGAAGTGCCCTGGAATGATTCGTGCGCAGCAACCGCCACGCCTGCGAACTTGACGACGTGCGCTGTAGCAAACAATATCGTCGCGGGCAGTGGTGGACCCAGCGCCATCTACGCGAAGCCCTCGTTCCAAAACGGAATCACGCCAAATGGAATTGCCGCGGGTGACAATCATCGCTACCTTCCGGATGTTTCCTTGTTTGCCAGCGACGGCCCGCAAAGTAAGAGCTTCTATGTAATTTGCCAGGCGGATGCCCTGCCAAATCCGAGCACGTCTTGCGCAGCGAGCGGCCCGTTCAACTTTTTTGGAGTTGGGGGAACTTCGGCATCAGCCCCGAGCTTTGCAGGAATCATAGCGCTGATCGGGCAGTCCGAAGCAAATGCCGGCAGAAGCCGTCGCCAGGGAAACGCCAACCTCGTGCTTTACAAGCTCGCGCAGACGCCAGCCAATTCTTGCAATTCCACAACGCAACCCCTGGCTCCCCCTGCTTCTTGCGTTTTCTATGACATCACCAAAGGGAATAACTCCGTTCCGTGCGCAGGCGCATCACCTAATTGCAGCAGTACGGTGGCCAACACGAACGGGGTGCTCGTCACAGTGAACGGCGCAACAAAGACCCCCGCCTTCACGGCCGCTGCGGGGACGGGATCGATCCCAAGCTATGACTTGGCCACGGGCTTGGGCACAGTAAACGTCGCCAATCTGGCAACTGCTTGGGGAACTGCCGTCGGCGCATTCAAGAAAACGACAACCACTCTGAAGATCAATGGCAGTTCCACACCCGGCACCATCTCCCACGGCACTCCAGTTACTGCAACCGTCACGGTAGCTGTGGTAAGCCCTGCCACAGGGACGCCCACAGGCGAATTCTCAGTCCTACCTGCCACTGCCACCGTAAACGCCGGCGCTGGCACGAATCAGGGTAATCTTTCGGCGGGCACCGCCACGATCAGCGGCGTCCTTCTACCTGGCGGCAGCCCCCTCAACGTCACCGCGCACTATCCGGGCGATGGCACGTTTGCGCCAAGCGATTCCGCCGCCGTTCCGATTACCGTCTCCAAAGAAAACAGCCGGACCCAACTGGAGATCGTCACCTTTGATCCCAACACTGGGGCGGTCGTGAACACAAACGCCACGGCCGTCTCCTATGGCTCGCCCTACATCTTGCGCATCGACGTACTAGACCACACCGCTAATGCGTGCACTCTCGGCGTCACTAGGCTGGGCTGTGCACTTGATGCCACTGGCACGATCACTCTTACGGACAATACTGCTCCACTGGACGGCGGTTCTTTCGCACTGAACAGCGAGGGACACACTGAAGATCAGCCCATTCAGCTCACAGGCGGAGTGCACACGTTATCTGCGAGCTATTCGGGCGACAGCAGCTACAACCCGAGCGGCCCTGTGAACGACGTTGTAACCGTATCGAAGGCCGCAACGACTACCGCCACGGTTGCCAGCGTAGCAACGGTCGCTTCCGGGACTCCCATGACGCTGACCGCGACAATGTCCTCTGGCAGTAACAGCGCCGTGGGCACCACTGGTACGGTGACCTTCTCGGATGGCGGCACTCAAATCGGGAGCCCGGTCACCGTTGCACCAACCGCTGCCACGCGAACAGCAGGTGCAGGTGGCACGGCCGCGTTAGCCTGGACTTTCAGCACGCAGGGGACTCATAGCATCACCGCAACTTACAATGGCGATGTGAATTATGGAGCTTCCACCGCCACCGCAATCACCGTGACCGTTACGTCTCCCGGCTCATTTGCGGTTTCGTACAACCCGAACCCCGTGATTCTGAGTTCGACTACGGGAGCCAACGCAACTTCACAAGTGACCGTCACCCCCACCGGCGGCTTTATGGGTATGGTCACAGTCGTATGCCCCACAACCTTGCCTGCAGGAGTCGCTTGCACGGCACCAGCTCCGATTAACGTCACGAGCGCCAGTGCCGTGGCGGCAAACCTCACCCTTTCCGTGACCGCCACTTCAACCACGCTGACAGCCTCCGTGGCTCCGGCAGAACCGGCCATCTATGCGGCGGGCATGGTTCCTCCGCGCGCCGGCAAAGGCTGGTTGGCTCTCAGCGCGGGGACCGGCCTCGCGGCAATATTCCTGCTCCTGATCCCCAAGCGTAAGCGCTACCGCGCAGCGCTCGGCCTGGGCCTCGTCTGCCTGCTGAGCTTCACGCTGGGCTGCAACAACTACAATAGCGGAGGTGGCGGAGGTCCCGTCGCCACAGTGACACAAATTAGCGTCCCCGCACCCGGCCGCGTAGCTTCGGGCGGCACCTTCACCTTCACCGCCACAGTAACCGGCGGCACGCCAACCGACCAGGTACAGTTGTTTGACAATGGAGTCGCCATCGGCACTGGAGTGGCGGTGTCAGGCGGTACTGCAACCCTCATTAGTCCGGCGCTTTCGGTCGGAACGCACAAAATCAGCGCTCATTACGCAGGTGATGCATACAACACGAAGGCCTCGCAGAGCGGCACGCTGAACGTTACAGTCACCGGGAATGCCTCGATTGCCATCACAACCAATCCAGCGGCCACTCCACCTGCACTCGTGCTCAACATAACCATCAACTAGACCTAAAAACCACAAAAGAGCGGCCTCGATTCTTCGAGGCCGCTCTTTTTTTGCCGACTCGGTTACTTGGAGTGCGGGAGCCCAGCTCCCGCCTTTCCTCCACTCCTCCCCTTCGACATCCGGGGAGCCCTGCTCCTATTGTGAGCCCAGGCCATCCATTCACATCGCCCCGATCTGTCTAAGCAACGTGCCGATGTCGAAGTAAATGCGTCCGCCAGTGATTTGCCTCCTCGCAGGATCGTATTCGTAAACCGAGCAACCGGGCACCTTCACCTTCGCGCCAGTCGCAGCACGCCCCGCGAAGGGTCCCTTGTGTTCAGCCTCGAAACTCCATTCGACCACCACCACATTGGGCCCAAAGATCATGTTCTTCGCGATATGAAGATTTCCCGGGAAGCCGGCGATAAAGGGACGGACGAATTGGTCTCGGACGGCGGCCTTCCCGTTCATGGTAGTGCCTGGAATCACCAAGGAAACGTCGTCCGTGTAATAAGCGAGAATGCGTTCCTCGTCTGTTCCCTGCCAAACGCGGAAATATTCGTTGATAAAAGCCCCGGCGTCTGTGACCGGAGCCACCGCAGGAGAACTACCCATAGTGAACCTCCTTAACTGCTGTTTTGCCACGCCGTACCGCATCCCAATAAGACGCGCCAACGTAAGCCGACTTCGATTCAGTATCCCAGCGGAAGTAATACGGCGGCTTTGCCGGCGATTATACACAAGGCAATGGGCTATGTGGCGGTTACTCGAACTGACTTACTTCAGCAGGCGGAACAGGCTTTTGAAACGGGTGGCAAACAGCGTCCGGCCTTCAGGGGATGGGTATCGCACCCCTTAGCTGGTCGTCAGTTGACGTTTGGCGGGAAAACAATATTCCAAAACAGCGGCGCCGGAGTCAAAAACTCCACGGGAACGAGCGAGCCATCCTGGTTGAGTTGCGATGGCCGCACCACGTTCACTTCGACGCGCTGTTGCGTCTTGGGATTCTCAACGATAAATTTCGTGCCTGCGGCCATGCCTTCAGGAAGAATGATCATGCCGCCGGTAGCGCTGACCGTATGCGTGAAGCCCTCGATGGCCTCCGGCTTGCCGTTTAAATGAACCAGCACGCGCATCCTCAGCAGCACGCGCTGTGCGCGGCGGCGTTCTTCGGCGGTGGGCTGACGAGTCAGGGCGGGGCGCACGCCGCTTATGGCGCCGGGTTTCGCGTACGGCGAAGGTTTCACGTTAGAGTCAGATTTCACAGCTCAAGTCCCCAAAAATCCATCTCAGGCGCGACCAGCTCGATGCCGTACTCCCAGCCTTCCGGCCGCTGATTGCCCTTCCAGACGACCACCGCAGCGTTACTGGTGGCATTCGCAAGATTGGTGAGTGCCACCCGGTGATCCAGGTTCAGCGAATCCGACAGGACCAGCATGCAACCGTAGGGATTCACAACCCGGGTGTGCGCTTCCACGCGATGGCGCTTACCTGCCTCGCCGTCCCACTCTAGGCGCACGGGTACGCGGGAGTTCATCCTGCGCCCGCGGCGAGCTTCGCGGTTGCGGTGGCCGATTTTCTTGTTTTCGCGCACCTTTACCGGCATGTTCCCTCTATAGGGCCATGCTAGAGTTGAGGAGGAAATGGGTCAATGGTACGAATACCGGTGCGCGGACGAAAGAATAGCTGTACGAACGGACAGGTGGAAACACCGAGGCAGGACAGGCTGTGAAAAATCTGATCGTCAATGCGGATGACCTCGGCTGGACGGAGGGCGTGAATCGCGGCATCGTCGAGGCCTTCCGCAACGGAATTGTGACCAGCGCATCGCTGCTGGCCAACGGCGCGGCATTCGCGGGAGGCGTGGAGGCCGCGCGCTCCGCCCCCGATCTCGGCGTGGGCGTGCATCTGAACCTGAGCGACGGCCCGCCCGTCGCAAATCCCGAAACGGTGGCCAGTCTGTTGAACGATAAAGGAGAATTTGCGGGCGGCCCGGAAAGTCTGCTCATGAAACTGGCGCGGCGACGGCTTTTGCCCAGAGAAGTGGAGCGCGAGTGGGACGCGCAGATTAAAAAAGTGCGCGACGCGGGAATCGAGCCGACGCATCTGGACGGCCATAAGCATGTGCATATGTTGCCGGGATTGTTTGAAATTGCGCTGCGGCTGGCGAAGCGGCATGGCATCGGCGCGATTCGTGTTTCGCTGGAGGCTTCCAGTTTGCGCGCGGCACTTTCTTCGGGCGAGAAACAAAACGCCGGTGTCGTGATAAAACAGGGGGTGCAGGCTCGGGGGTTGAAACTGCTGGCGCGGGACGCGCGGGAGCAGGCCGAGCGCGCAGGCATCTCCACCGCCGATTATTTCTGCGGAATTGCGCAAACCGGCGAGTTGACGCTCGAGGGCGTGATGCAATTGCTGAAAAACTTGCCGGAGGGCACCACCGAGTTGATGGTTCATCCGGGCTATTCCGACGACGCGCTACGCAAAACCGCGACGCGACTGCAGGAATCCCGGCAATCCGAGCTCGCGATATTGACGGACACGGGCATTCGAAATCTTGTCGCATCTCAGGGGATTCGCCTGATAGACTATGCCTTCGTGGCCCAGGAAGCGTGAGAGAGGCCTCCGGAAATAAGAATGGCAACTGAATCCCTCATCCAGTTTTCCGTCGTCGTTCCGTTCTTCAACGAACAGGAAAACATTCCACCTCTCTACATGAAACTGACGGAAGTGATGGACGCCATCGGCGAGTCCTACGAACTCGTGTTTGTAGACGACGGCAGCAAGGACAATTCCTACAAAGTGCTGTCGGAAATTTACGAACACGACCGGCGCGTCAACGTCGTGCGGCTGCGGCGGAATTTCGGGCAGACCGCGGCGCTGAAGGCGGGATTTGATTATGCGCGCGGGGAAATCATCATCTCCATGGATGGCGACCTGCAGCACGACCCCGCGGAGATTCCGCGCTTTCTGGAAAAAATTCAGGAAGGCTACGACCTCGTGAGCGGTTGGCGCCACCACCGCACGGATCATTGGCTGATGCGCCAGCTTCCCAGCCGCGCCGCCAACTGGATGATGGCCAAGCTTTCAGGAATTGATTTGCACGATTTCGGCACCACCTTCAAGGCCTATCGGCGCGAAATCATTCAGGAAATTCAGTTGTACGGAGAGTTGCACCGGTTTATTCCGGCGCTTGCCAGCTCCACCGGCGCGAAGATTGCGGAAGTCCCCATCGAGAATCTCCAGCGCAAAACCGGAAAGTCCAATTACGGAATTGGGCGGACCATCCGCGTGTTTTTGGATTTGCTGATCGTAAAATTTCTGCTGGATTATTCAACCAGGCCGCTGCAGTTTTTCGGGTTGCTTGGCGTGGCCGGAGCGGGCTTGGGTTCCCTGCTCGCGTGCTACCTGGCGTACGAAAAGTTTTTCCTTCACAAGGCCATCATGACGGAGCACGGGCCCCTCATGATGTTGTCGG
>Ga0307471_100000785_pt1 | contig 16605 bp, 13 predicted proteins | sample atmos_gasesAM3C__2_FD_204566 | JGI IMG/M metagenome (GOLD analysis project Ga0307471, IMG submission 204566) | Hardwood forest soil microbial communities from Morgan-Monroe State Forest, Indiana, United States - atmos_gasesAM3C_515 | ecosystem: Environmental > Terrestrial > Soil > Temperate... | reverse complement strand
TTCAGGAATGGCCGGTATAGATTCAGTCTTCCGACTGCTTCGCCCCGGCGACCACGCCATCCTCTCCCAAGCTGTTTACGGCGGCGTCTTTCGCCTCACCACCAAACTGCTCGCGGATTTCGGCCTTGAGTTTAGTTACGTGGACACTTCCTGCCTCGACAAAGTGAAGGAAGCCATCAAGAAGAATACGCGCATGATTTACGTGGAAACCCCCACGAATCCCACGATGATTGTCACCGACATCGCCGCCGTCTCAAAATTTTCCCGCGAGCGGAATCTGACACTCGTAGTGGACAACACTTTCCTCAGTCCCTATCTGCAACAGCCCATCGCGCTCGGCGCCGACATCGTCGTCCATTCCATGACCAAGTACCTGAACGGCCATAGCGATTGCATCGGCGGCGCAGTTGTGCTCACCCGCCCTGACGATGCGGAGAAAATTTATTTCATTCAGCGCTCAGCAGGCGCAGGCCTTGCACCGATGGACTGCTTCCTGGTCTCCCGAGGGGTCAAGACCCTGGCCGTGCGCATGGACCGCCACAACTCAAACGGAATGGCCGTCGCAAATTTCCTGGAAAAGCATCCGAAAGTGAAACGTGTGATTTATCCAGGACTTAAGTCCCATGCGCAGCATGAAATCGCGAAGCGCCAGCAGCGCGGCTTCGGTGCCATGATTTCATTCGATCTTGGCTCGCTCGAAGCCGCCAGCAAGCTATTGAACCACGTGCACCTCTGCTCCCTCGCGGAAAGTCTCGGCGGCGTCGAGACCTTGATTTCGCACCCCGCCCTCATGACCCACGCCTCTGTCCCGGTCGAGCTGCAGCAGCAAATCGGAATCACCCAGGGCCTCGTACGCCTCTCCGTCGGCATCGAGGACGTCGAAGACCTCATCGCCGATCTCAACCAAGCCCTGGCGCGGTTGTGATGGAACGGAAGCTGCTGTTCATTGTCATGTTCAGCGAACTGATTGCGACGTGTCACCTTCAGCGAGCTGCTCTGGTGTCGGTGTGAAGTATTGGAGCTTAATTCTCGGCCTGATTTTGAGTTCCTGCGCTCTGGCCCAAGACGCTTCTCCTGTGCTGACAGGCTCCTGGACAGCGACGGTGGGTCCGAACCGGATTTTCCGTGGCACGTGGTCCGCACAATCTTCATCAAAGAATCCGAACGCGGCGCGAGGATCATGGACTCTTCTCAACGATGCAGGTGACAATATTATGGAAGGGACGTGGTCGGCACAGAAAACGGGCCAAGGCTGGGAGGGCACATGGACAGCTCGCCCCGCGAAAGGGCAGGTGCTCTCTGGGACATGGTCCGCTGACGCAGCAAATCTGAATGCCAAATCCTTTGCGGAGATGCTTAAAAAGACGGCAACGAAGGAGGTCGCTGGCTGGTGGCGAAGCGGCCGCTACGAGGGCAATTGGTGGCTGAAGGGTTCAGCACAGCAAGATCGCAGATAGTGGGAGCCTAGTCGGGGGAAAGTGACCGGGCTCGTTGATAGTGACTCTTGATTCCTGCCTTTTCGATTTACAGGTCCCCTTCGCACGGCCAAAAACTGCAAATATCTTCGTATTCGGCCCGCCTACGGGCAGGAGCCTTTCAATTCAAGTTTCGTGGTTTTTTTGATCCCGCCAAGCAGTTCACAGCTGGGCGTTTACGCACTTCAGAATCACCCTCCCCGCCGGATTTGCTTGCATGGCATGGTAATCTGATAGGGAGAGCTATGAAGCTCGAGTTTGTCCGCGGAAAACCGGTCCCCACGATTTATCGAAGTCTAATTCAAAATTCTAATCGCGAATGGGAGATTAGAATGCCGTCTAACCCATTGCAAACAAAGGACGGCGACCATCTCTAATCGCGAAAAAAACGCGCCTTGTGTTATCCTTACTCTCAGTTGGCTTGGAGATGGCCATGTTGGACCGGTCTGACGTCATGGCCGTCATCGGCGCCGGGCCCGTCGGCCTCGCCATTGCCAAGGCACTCCTGCAGCATGGAGTGCCCTACGAACAACTCGATGCCGACGACGATCTCGGGGGCAATTGGTACCACGGCGTTTACACGACCGCCCACATCATCTCCTCCAGAAAAACCACCGAGTACGCCGACTACCCCATGCCCGCACATTACCCCGATTTCCCCAGCGCCCAGCAGATGCTCGATTACCTCCGCGACTACGCCGAGCATTTCCATCTGCGGCCTCATATTCAATTCAACACCAAAGTCCTGATGGCTCTTCCTCTGCCCGACGGCTGCTGGGAACTCGAACTCGCTAGCGGTGAGAAAAGAATTTACAAGGGGCTAATGGTTTGCAATGGCCACCACTGGGACAAAAAATATCCCATCTACCCCGGAAATTTTTCCGAAGAGCTTCTGCACTCTAAGGATTACAAGAGCCCGGAACAGCTCGCCGGAAAACGCGTCCTCGTCATCGGCGGCGGAAACTCTGCGTGTGACCTGGCCTCTGAAGCCGCTCGCGTAGGCCGCTCCTGCAGCCTGAGCATCCGCCATGGTTACTGGTTCTTGCCAAAAACGCTGTTTGGCATTCCCCTGCCGGAATTAATGAAGCCGTGGTTTCCGGTCTCGGCCCAGAGATTCTTCATCGCCGCGATGTTGCGCATTGTGATCGGCAGGTACGAGGACTATGGTCTTCCCCGCCCCAATCACAAGATTTTCGAGACTCATCCCACGCTCAATAGCGAGCTGCTTCACTACGTGAAACACGGCCGTATCCGCCCTCGCCCTGATGTCGCACGCTATGACATGAACTGCGTTCATTTTACCGACGGCAGCCAAGATGAATTCGATGTCGTCGTCTGCGCCACGGGTTTCCATGTCAGCTTCCCGTTCTTGCCGCCAGGGCTTGTTCCCGTGAAAGGCGGCATCGCTTATCTTTATGGGGGCATGCTCCTCCCCGACTGCAAGAATCTTTACATCATTGGCACATCGCAGCTCCGCTACGGATTCGGGCCGGTCGTGACGCCCGGCGCGGATTTGATTGCGCGAATGGTGAAGATGCAGGACCAGATGGAGCTGCCACTGGGCCTCGTACTTAAAGAATCCGGCGCGAAGCTTCCCACCACCCACCTGGTTGACCCGATGGCAGCCTTGCGCAATATTCGGCGCAGCAAACGCCTGCTTCCGCTACTGCTGATGAAGGAAAAGCGGCTGCGGAAAAAATTGGCCGGTGAATTCAAACCGCGAACCGTACCGCGCGAAGAACTCACGATCTCGCGCGACGTGGAGGTCTATTGAGCTGGAACCTGAAAAGCGGAGTTGCTGTTGTCACCGGGGCAGCCTCGGGGATCGGCCGCGCCCTCGCACATCGCCTGGCCACCGAAAAAATGTCGCTCGCGCTCGCCGACGTGGACGACGCGGGCTTGCAGAAAACAGCAAGCGAAATCGCTGAGCGAACCGGCGAAAAGAAACTTCACGTCTCCACTCATCTAGTGGATGTGTCCGACGCAAGGCACATGGAGCAGTTCGCTTCCGAGGTCGTCCAGCAGCACGAGCGCGTGACACTCCTCATAAACAACGCCGGCGTGGCCCTCTATGGATTTTTTGAAGAGATCACCACGGCCGATTTCGAGTGGGTGATGGGCATCAATTTTTGGGGAGTCGTGCACGGCGTCAGAAATTTTCTTCCCATACTGCGCCGCCAGCCCCGCGCGCACATTGTCAACGTCTCGAGCATCTACGGCATCATCTCGCCGTCTGGGCAATCGGCCTACTGCGCCAGCAAATTTGCAGTCCGGGGATTCACCGAAGTTCTTCGTCACGAACTCGAAGGAACTTCTGTCGGCGTCTCCTGCGTCCACCCGGGCGGAATCCGCACCCCGATCGCGAAAAACGCCCGCGTCGGAGTGGGAGTTCATCCTTCCATCCGCGATCTGAATCTCGCCCGATTCGATCTCCATGCAATCACGTCGCCGGAGTCAGCCGCGGATCGCATCGTTCGTGGCGTGAAGCGCAACGAACCGCGCATCCTGGTCGGCCCCGATGCCGTCCGCCTCGACAGATTGCAGCGGCTGTTGCCCATCCGCTATTGGAAAATCCTTCTGAAGCAAGGTGAGAAGGAACGAAAAGAAATGGCCAAAGCCAGCGCGAGCTAAGTCTGAATATTTCTCGACAAGCGAGAGGGACGAATGGATTCGGCGAGCCATGCGAGGTAATCGAACGAGCCTCTCTCAATCGGAAGTGCGATAATTTCCGGCACATCGTAACTGTGGAGCTTCTTGATCGCGTTCTGCAAAGCGCCAAACCGCTTCCGCGAAGACTTTATAATCAGGAGCGATTCCTTCGCAGATTCGACCTTTCCCTTCCAGCGATAAATCGAACGCACAGGGACCTTAAGGATATTCACGCACGCCGCCAACCTCTGCTCCACAAGCGCGCGGGCGATTCGCCGGGCCTCCTTCGTCGACCCGCACGTCACCAGCACGACGATCTTGTCCGTCACGATTCGCCTCTGCTTAGCCGCCTTTACTCTTGCGACTCTACTGCGCGCGATTCCACTGTGCTGCCTGTGCGCGCGCCAAGATACAATAGCCGCCCGTGACTAGCCAAGCCATCCATTTCGGCACTTCCGGCTGGCGCGGGGTAATCGCCGACGATTTTACTTTTTCTGGCGTGCGCCGCGCCGCCGCGGCCATCGCCGGTCACGTCTGCTCCCACAAAAAATCCCCCACGCTGCTTGTCGCGCACGACACGCGATTCTTTGCGGAGGAGTTTGCTCTCACGGCTGCAAGCGTGCTGAAGGAGCATAGTTGCCGTGTCCTCCTGTGCAACGAAGCGACGCCGACTCCGGCAGTGGCTCACGCAATTATTCATCGCAAGCTCGATGGCGGAATCAATATAACCGCCAGCCACAATCCGGCCGAATACAACGGCCTTAAATTTTCCGGCCCCGAAGGTGGCCCTGCCCTACCCGATGTGACGAAGGACATCGAAAGACGCGCCGCTGCCATTAAAGATCATCCGAGCCCGCTCGATGAAATTGTGGATGACTTCGAGCGCATTGATCCGCGAGGGCCGTATTTCGCACAACTCAGCCAACTCGTTCGCTTCGAGGTTCTGAGAAAAGCCAAAGGACCTTTCGTCTGCGATGCGGTCCACGGCTGCGGCGCAGGCTGGCTCGACCGGATTCTCGCGGCCTGTGGCGTGAGCGCGACGATGATCCGGGCAAACCGCGATGTTCTCTTCGACGGCACTGGGCCCGACTCATCGGGAGAAAATCTTGCGCCGCTGAAAAAGGCGGTGCTCGAGAAAAAAGCTCTCGCCGGTCTCGCTACCGATGGTGACGCCGACCGCTTTGGCATTCTCGATCGCGACGGCTCGTTCATTTCGCCGAATCACATTCTCGGGCTGCTCTTCGACTACCTGCTCGAAACCCGTGGAATCAAGCTGGGCGGGTCGCGCAGCGTTGCCACTTCGCATCTTTTGGACGCGGTTGCGCGCCTCCATGGTGTGAAGGTCTATGAAACACCGGTCGGCTTTAAGTATGTCGGCCCCCTGCTGCGGGAGAGTAAAATCCTGATCGGGGGAGAGGAGAGCGCCGGCTTGACGATTCGTGGACACGTGCCGGAGAAAGACGGCATTCTCGCCTGCCTGTTGGTCGCGGAGATGATCGCGGCGCACCAGGCTTCGCTTACGGAACGACTGCGCGATCTCTTCCGCCGCGTCGGTGGAGAGTTCTGGCCCGTCCGCGTCAATCTGCAACTTGGCGAAGACGTGCAGGCACGGTTGCCAGAGCGTTTGCGTCGAGATTTCAAAGATTTCGCAGGGCGCCGCGTTGCGAATACAGATCGCACCGACGGCCTGCGGCTCCAATTCGACGACGGCTCGTGGGTGCTCATACGGCCTTCCGGAACCGAGCCGGTCGTGCGCGTGTACGCCGAATCAGCTTCGCCCGAAGCGTCTCAAGAGCTCGCCGAGGATGCGCGCCGCTGGGTGACGGGATGATGGATCAACTATCGAGCGGCCCGAGCATGAGCTTTGCCGAACAGATATGCTGGTTTCTTCGCCGCAACCTGAACTGGTTTCTGGTAGCCGGGCTGGCTCTGTTGCTGCTTCAGGATATTTTCGGGACGCACGGCGTGCTCGCCATGCGGCGCACGCAAGAACAAGCTGCGAAAATCCGCAAGGAAATCTACCAGCTCGATACAGAAAATAAAAAATTGCTGGACCGCGTGAAGGCTTTAAAAACTGATCCGGCGACAATCGAGCGGATCGCACGCGAAGAGAACGGCCTCGTGCGGCCCGGAGAATTTATATTCAAGAATCAGCCCAGGCACGGCGAGGGCGCCGGCGAGCCGCCGGCAAAGCACTAGGTTTCTGTTGCCGGGCGCATCGTTCGGCGCAGCCACGCGAGAGTTCCTGCGCCCCTCCCGCTCATGCGTTCCCGCGCGAGCGACAGCAAGACCATCGCAACAAAAATAATCAGCAGCCCCAGCGTGGCCATTGGGATAGATTGCGCGCGCTTCGTCAAAATGGAGAAGCGCCCGTAAACGAATTCGATGTGCACCCAGTAAACCAGCAACGACGTCGTCCCGATCTGAATCAGCGGACTGAAACCGACTTGCCCAAGACCCCATCGGCACCACGCATAGCTGGCAAATAGGATGAGCAGCAGGATGCCAACACGTGCGAGGAAGAAGTTCGGGCTGGTGTGCCAGTAATCGTAAACCGCGTAGAGTTGCACGGGCCGCGCGTCCAGCCACGATGAAAGATAAAACAGTGCGACTCCCGCGACGCCGAACAGCCCGACCGCCTTCGCCAGATCCTTCGTGGCCCACTCGCTGAACAGCAGGAATCCAACTGCAAGGCCCGCAAAGGCGAACGCGGTCCACGGAAAGATTGGGAAGAGCCACGGTTGCGGCTTGTCATACGTGTGGATGCCGTTGATGTAGGTTTCGAGATACCACGGCAGCCAGCGTGGCCTCCATGTGGTCCACAGCGGTGGCGTGGCAAGTGCGATGCCGAGCGCGAGCAAGGCAGCAACAATAGCATTTGTGACGCGAGTTCTTGTCAGGCGGCAGGCAAGGCCCATGAGTATCATCGACAACCCAATTACGTTCAGGACATCTACGCGGAGAAGGTCCGTCCAGGGCGCCCAAGGTTGGCCGAGAAGAAATTCCTGGACGCGGAAGAGCAAGCCAAGGCCGAAAATCTCTCCTCCCCGGCGAATCGTGGTGGCCGCTATTTCATTCGGCGATGCTCCCTTGCGGCGCATCTTGTCTGTGACCAGCGCAAACGAAATGCCCGCGAGGAACAGGAACAAAGGAGCCGGGAGCGTGCCGCCAAGCTGCGACCAGCGGATAAACGAAGTGTCGCGCGCGGCGCCGCCGAGCCAGGAATCGTAGCAATGCGTCTGGAACATCAGCAGGCAGGCGAGCCCGCGCATCCAGTCAATGTACGCGAGGCGTTGCTTCCCGGGTTCGATCACTGCCGCCAAGTCGCACAAGAATCGCCGAGCCGAAGACGCAAATCAAATTTTTTTCTGGGAATTAGTGTGAGAAAGCAGAATCCTTTCTTACGAGAATGAACTCGGGGTGTAAACCAAAGAATTTCCAGTGTGCCACCGGTGCGGAGAAAAATCAGAGACTAACGAACCACTCCCGAAAGCGGGCTCGAGGCTGTCGCGTAAAGTTTCTTCTCGATGCGGCCAGCCAGGAATGCCTTGCGCCCAGCTTCCACGGCCGCGCGCATCGCCTCGGCCATAAGGACAGTGTCCTGTGCGCCCGCAATGGCCGTGTTCATCAGTACGCCATCCGCTCCAAGCTCCATCGCAACGGTTGCATCCGAAGCTGTGCCCACACCTGCATCAACGATCAGCGGCACTTCGGTGATGCGTTCACGGAGGATCCGGAGGTTGGCCACATTTTGAATTCCCATCCCAGAACCAATCGGCGCGCCGAGTGGCATCACCGCGGAAGCGCCTGCGTCAATCAGCTTGCGGGCCACGATGAGATCGTCGTTTGTGTAGGGCAAAACAATGAAGCCTTCTTTCACCAGAACTTTCGTGGCGCGAATCAGTTCTTCGGTCTCGGGGAAAAGTGTCTGCTCGTCGCCAATCACTTCGAGCTTCACCCACTCGGACAAACCAACTTCACGTCCCAGACGTGCAGTGCGGATGGCATCGTCCGCCGAATAGCAGCCTGCGGTATTGGGGAGGATGAATAATTTCTTGCGGTCAATGTAATCGAGGAGTGATTCCTTCGTGCGGTCGATCAAATTCACGCGGCGCACGGCCACAGTGACCATATCGGCACCGGAAGCTTCATGAGCACGCGCCATCTCCTGAAAGCTGCGATATTTTCCCGTGCCCACGATAAGGCGGGAATGGAACGCGCGTCCGGCGATAATCAGTTGGTCGGCCATGAGAACTTCTCCGCGGATATTGTACATCGTCAAGGATGTCGGAACATATCAGAGGAATGAAAGTGGCTAGAGCGTTCTTTCACGAGCAAGGGCGCAGAATCACGCGAGATGCTGCGGGCGTGGCTCTTCGACGTCAGCGTAGAGACGGGCGATGACGTCCTGGTAGCACTCTTCGATGACGCGGCGTTTCATCTTCATCGTGTAGGTCAGCTGACCGTTGGCATACGTGAAGTCCTGGTCCAGGAGGGCAAAGCGTTTGGGCTTCTCATACTGCGCGAGAGGCGCCGTGAGCCGCTCGATTTCGCGCGAGAGCAGGTCGCGGACCCACGGATCGTTGATCACTTGCGCGGGTGTGGAAAATTCGTGCCCGTTCTTTCGGCCCTCCGATTCGATAGCGGCAGAATTCGGCACAATGAGCGCGGAAACAAACTTGTGTTTGTCGCCCACGATTATGGCATTGGAAATATATGGGCTGGTCTTAAGCAGGTTTTCAATCGGCGCAGGCGCAACAAATTTTCCCGCGGCTGTCTTCAGCAGCTCTTTCTTGCGATCGGTGATGATCAGGTAGCCCTCTTCGTCCAGCCGGCCAATATCGCCGGTGCGAAACCAGCCATCGGGCGTGAATACCTCGCGCGTCTCATCAGCTTTGCGGTAGTAGCCTTGCATCACATTCGGACCCTTAACAAGAATTTCTCCATCGGCCGCAATCTTCACCTGCACATTCGGGATCGGCCTGCCGACGGTGCCAACTTTATTGCGGCCACGATAATTTGCCGTGACGACGGGCGATGTTTCGGTGAGTCCATAGCCTTGAAACACTTCTATTCCCACGGACCAGAAGAATTCGGCAATCTCTGGCGCGAGTGGCGCGCCGCCAGAAGCAAATCGCTGAGGGCTCCCACCGAGGCCCTCACGAATCTTCGAGTAAACAAGGGCGTTGGCAATGTGCCACTGAAGTTTTACGCTAAGGGGCACATTCTTCCCAAAGGCGCGCCACGGAGCTGCCTTTGCCGCCACACGGAGCGCCCAATTGAAGATATGACGCTTTATCCCGGGGTGGCTGCGGCCCTTCTGAAGAATGTTCGCATAAATTTTCTCAAAGAACCTGGGAACAGCTGCCGCAATCGTGGGATGGATTTCGAGAAGCGCCTGAGGAACATCTTCGATTCGCTCGAGGTAGGCGATCGAGACCCCTGAGAAAAGATATTCATAGCCAGCAATGCGTTCGTAAACATGAGCGAGCGGCAGGAATTCTAGTGCCACATCAGAAGGGGTAAACGCTTGGATAGTGAGGCCGTCCAAAGCGTTTGAACTCAGATTCTCGTGCGTGAGCATCACGCCTTTGGGCTCGCCAGTTGTGCCCGAAGTGTAGATGATCGTGGCTAACTGCTTCGACGTAACCTCCAAGGCGCGGCGCTGATACTCGGTCACATCCGAATCGCCCGCGTCAGCGATGAGTGTTTCGTAGTGGAGGAAATCGCCGCGCAAGTCCGCTGGAGCCGCAACTGAAATTACATGTTCGATTCCCGGAATGCGGCCGCGGGCCTCAGCGATCTTCCTCGCCTGCGATTCACCGGCGATGATCAGGATGCGCGCGCCGGAGTCATTCAAAATATAGGTGAGGCGGTCGAGAGATTCGTTGAAATAGACCGGAACATTCACCGCACCGAGGCCCTGAGTTGCAAAGTCGGCGATGTGCCATTCGGGGCAGTTGGGCGCGAAGAGCCCCACACGATCGCCAGGCTTAATTCCGAGTTCGGCGAGCGACTTGGCAAGCCCCGCGACGCGCCGGAGCATTTCCCCCGCCGAGATGGATACCCATCCGTTGGGCGTCCGGTACATCTGCGCACGCGGGTTTGCGTGCCGGTCCACAGCGTCGAGAAGACATTTTGTGAGCGGGGGATATTCCGTCGCCATCGATTCCACTCTAGCGTATCGGGATGGCGGCGTGCAACGCGGCGCTACAAAACGCGTGCCGGGGTGCGATAAGATGCCGTCGGAGGCTTTTCGATGTCGAAGCTCGCCACAGAAGAGGCAGCCGGATACCAACCGCAACGCGCCCCGCGCGGCACAACGATCTCGTGCAAGGGGTGGCAGCAGGAAGCCGCGATGCGGATGCTGATGAACAACCTTGACCCGGAAGTGGCCGAGAAGCCTGAGGACTTGATCGTTTATGGCGGGCGGGGCAAAGCAGCGCGCAATTGGAAATGTTTTCATGCCATCTTGGCCTCACTCAGATCGCTTGAGAACGATGAGACGCTGCTAGTGCAGTCCGGCAAGCCAGTGGGAATTTTTCGGACTCATTCGTACGCGCCGCGCGTGCTGATCGCAAATTCGAACCTGGTGGGCCACTGGAGCGATTGGAAACATTTTGATGAACTCGATCGCGCCGGGCTGATGATGTACGGGCAGATGACAGCCGGCAGTTGGATTTACATCGGCACGCAGGGAATTCTGCAGGGCACGTACGAAACTTTTGCGGCAGCAGGCCGGAAACATTTTCACGGCGATCTTGCAGGAAAACTGATTGCGACCGGAGGTATGGGAGGGATGGGCGGCGCGCAGCCGCTGGCCGCCACGCTCAATGGCGCTGCGTTTCTAGGGATTGACGTGGACCCTGAGCGCATCAAGCGGCGCGTGAAGACGGGCTATTGCGACGTGATGGTGAACGATCTGGATGAAGCGCTGCGCATTCTGAAGAATTCCGTGCGCAAGCGGGAAGCAACATCCGTCGGCCTAGTCGGCAATTGTGCGGACGTGGTTCCCGAACTTGCACGCCGCGGCGTGGTCCCCGATCTGCTCACGGATCAAACGAGCGCGCACGATCCCATCGGCGGCTACATCCCGCAGGGTCTGGATGTGGCGCAGGCCGCGGAATTGCGCAAGAGCGATCCCGAAGGCTACCGCAAGCGTTCACTCGAATCTATGGCGAGGCATGTCGAGGGCATGCTTGCGCTGCAGAAATTGGGTTCGGTCACGTTCGACTATGGCAACAACATCCGCACATTCGCCTACGAGCAGGGTGTGAAGAATGCGTACGATTTTCCCGGCTTCGTGCCTGCGTATCTTCGGCCGCTCTTCTGCGAAGGGCGGGGGCCATTCCGCTGGGTGGCACTTTCCGGCGAAGCTTCTGACATTCATCGCACCGATCAACTGGTGCTCGAGATGTTTCCGAAAGATGAAATTCTCTGCCGCTGGATACAACTGGCGCAGAAGCGCGTACGGTTTCAGGGATTGCCGGCGCGGATTTGCTGGCTTGGCTATGGCGAGCGCGACAAATTCGGCCTGGCGCTGAATGATTTGGTGGCGCGCGGCGAATTGAAAGCGCCAATCGTGATTGGGCGCGATCATCTCGACTGCGGCTCCGTGGCGTCGCCTTTCCGCGAGACGGAGAAAATGCGTGATGGCTCAGACGCTATTGCCGACTGGCCGCTGCTCAATGCCCTGCTGAACACCGCCAGCGGCGCGAGTTGGGTCTCGATCCACAACGGCGGCGGCGTGGGTATCGGATATTCACTGCACGCGGGCCAGGTGACGGTGGCAGACGGCACGAAAGAAATGGCGGCGCGGATCGAGCGCGTGTTGACGAATGATCCAGGCATCGGCGTCGCGCGGCACGCTGATGCGGGCTATCCGGAAGCGATTGATTTTGCGCGCGCGTCCCGCGTAAAGCTTCCCATGATTTGAATTCGAGCGGCGTGTGTTGCGATTGTCGCCAAGCGGAAAACTGTGATCACCACAACGGGAGCTACGGGAAACACTGGCAGTCCTGCCAGCGCGTGGAATTCATCGTCGGCACTCAATGGACCAAAGAATCACACTTCCTCCACCTAGCCAGCAAGACTTCCAAGTTGCGGCCCAGTAGTTTTTTAGGTCATGTCACGTTAGTATCGAAGCGCACTCCCGTGCCTGATTGGCTGATTACCGGCTGCTCGCAACTCCTGACTCTGCGCGGGCCTGTCCCCCGTAGGGGGCAAGCTCTCGGCGACCCCGTAATCATCCCCGACGGCGCGCTCCTCGTTCGCGGCGACCGGATTGCAGCCGTCGGAAAGCGGCGCCACATTGAGCGACTGCGCGGTGTTCGCCGCGCGGAAAAATTGAATCTTGGCGGCCGTGTGGTCCTGCCTGGATTTGTTGACTCGCACACGCATTTGATTTTCCCGGCGAGCCGCGCCGCCGAATACGAACTGCGAAACTCTGGCGCAGCGTACGAAGAAATTGCCCAAACGGGTGGCGGCATTCGCTCGACGGTCGACCGCCTTCGGCGGACACCCGCAAAACAGCTGAAGGTGCGAGCGCGGACGAACCTGCGCGAATTTGCAGTGCACGGCACCACAACGATCGAGGCCAAGAGCGGTTATGGCCTGGATTGGAAGAGTGAGCTGAAGACACTTGAAATTCTGTACGAGCTGCATCAGGAGCAGCCGGTTGACATTCACTCCACATTCCTCGGCGCGCACGTGGTACCTTCAGAGTTTCGCGGGCGGGCCGATGCCTACGTCAACCTGCTTGCGCGCCGGTGGATTCCCACGATTGCGACTGCCGGGCTCGCAGAATTCTGCGACGTATTCTGCGACCGGGGCGCGTTTACAGTGGCGCAGGCGCGCATCATTCTCTCCGCGGGGCGAGCATGCGGCCTGGTGCCGCGAGTGCATGCGGAACAGCTCGAGCACACTGGAGCGGCGCTGCTGGCGATTGAATTGCACGCAGCAAGCGCCGATCATCTTGAGAAGGTCAACCGCAGAGATATTCGCGCGCTCGGCGTTTCGAATGTTGTCTGCACGCTGCTGCCAGGCTGCTGCTTCCATCTGGGCCTGCCGCACTACGGGCCTGCACGCCAGTTGATTGAAGCAGGAGCGGCAGTAGGCCTCGCGACGGATTTCAATCCGGGCACCAGCCCTACAGTCAGCATGCCGATGATTCTGTCGCTTGCATGCACGCAAATGCACATGACGCCTGCCGAGGCCATTACCGCTGCAACGATCAATCCCGCGTACTCGCTGCGCCAGCACGACCGCGTCGGGTCCCTCGAAGTTGGCAAGTATGCTGATCTGGCAGCGTTTGACGTGGCCGACTACCGCGAAATCCCTTATTATTTTGGCGTGAACCTTTGCAGCCTGACCATGAAGCGCGGAGCGATCATTCACTCGAAAAACCTGTAAGCCGCGAGGCGGCTGACCGAAGAACCTCTGAGACCATGAAAAGACTCGTCGAGTGTGTCCCAAATTTTTCCGAAGGCCGCGACGCGGCAAAGGTGGACGCCATTGTTGCCGCGATGCGCGAAGTTCCCGGGATATTTCTGCTCGATCGCGAAAGCGACGCGGACCACAATCGTAGCGTGGTCACGCTGGCGGGCGAACCGGAAGCCGTCGCGGAAGCGGCTCTGCGTGGCGTGGGGAAGGCTGCAGAGTTGATTGATTTGATCAGGCACACCGGGGCGCATCCCCGAATGGGCGCGACCGACGTGGTGCCGTTCATTCCAATCGAAGGTGTGACGATTGAAGATTGCGTCGTGCTGGCAAAAAAAGTGGGCCGCGAAATCTGGGAGCGCTACCGCATTCCTGTTTATTTTTACGAGGCAGCCGCTCAGAAAGCCGAGCGTACCAACCTAGAGAACATTCGCAAGGGCCAGTTCGAAGGCTTGCGCGAGGAAGTACTGCGCAATCCCGACCGCGCTCCGGATGTTGGCGAGCCCCGGCTGCACCCGACTGCGGGCGCAACTGTTGTGGGCGCACGCAAATTCCTGATCGCCTACAACATCAACTTGAATACGCCCGATCTCGAGATCGCCAAGAAGATTGGCAAGAACATTCGCTTCTCGAATGGCGGCTTGCGATACGTGAAAGCCATGGGTGTGGACCTGCGCGCGCGGAATCTAGCGCAGGTGTCCATCAACCTCACCGATTTTGAACAGACGCCGATCCATCGCGTGTTCGAAATGGTGAAACGCGAGGCGGAGCGCTACGGTGTGACCATTGTCGGGAGCGAAATCGTTGGGTTGATTCCCAAGCGTGCGATTGAATTGACCGTGGACTTCTACCTGCAGCTGGAGAACTTTTCTCCCGCGCAAGTGTTAGAGAACAGATTAGAGGCATCCCTGGGCGGCGCGGCACTCGACGGCCCGGGAAAGCTTGCCGCGCTCGCGCAGCCATTCCTCGACGCGGTCGCACAGCCGACGGCCACGCCCGGTGGCGGCTCCGTAGCAGCACTTGCAGGCGCGCTCGGCGCGAGCCTGGGCCAGATGGTGGCGGGCCTCTCGCGCAAGAAAAAATCGCAGGCGGCCCATGTGGAGCAGTTGAGCGAAGCAGTTGTAGAATTTCAAGCTGCCTCACGGGCGCTGGCGGAGGCGATTGACCGCGACGCGGCTTCATTTGAATCCGTAATGGCCGCCCATAAGCTGCCGCGGGGTAATCCCGAGGAGCAGCGGCGGCGTGAAGGCGCGATTCAGCAGGTACTGCAGGGAGCGGCGCGGGTGCCGCTCGAAGTTGCCCGCAGAGCCGCGGAAATATTTGACCGCCTCGGGCAACTGGAATCCATCTCCAGCCCTTCTATGCTTTCAGACATCCGTGTAGGCCGACTGATGGCGGCCGCGGGAGTTCGAGGCGCGCTCGAAAACGTAGCCATCAATTTGGAGTCCATCACGGACGCCACGTTTGCGGAACGGATGCGATCGGAGTCCGCGTCGCTTCTGGCGCGTGTAGCAGAAAGTCCGGTGGGCGCGGGCCGACCGTAGCCTTCTCTAATTATTAAGGGGATTAAATTGTGAGACAGCCAATCATTCGATTTTTTGCAATCACACTTGTGGTGACAGCGGCATTGCTGGCCGGCTTAACCGCTGTGCCGCGTCGCAGTTCGGCAGGATCGCTCAGCACCGCGGTCATCGGAATGTTCCCGAAAGATGTGGGCGAATTCGCCTACGCGGATTTGAAGACGGCGCGAAAGCATTCCTGGTTCTCGCAGATTCGCGAACAACTCCTCCCATCGCGTTTCCGCCAGTTTGAACAGTTCATCGCGACTGCCGGCATCGACCCCAACACGCAAGTCGAGGAGCTCGCTTGGGCCGGAATCACGCTGGCGAAAACGGGCGGCGAAGAAATTGTAGGCGTCGCGCTGGGATCATTTGACCCCTCGTCAACGGAAGCGAAATTCAAGCAGCAGAAGGTGCCGGTGATTGAATCGCACAGCTATCATCTCTACGCCTTCGGCAGCGGGACGGGACCCAACGATATCCTTTTCGTGTTTCTGGACTCCAACACGGCTGCTTTCGGCCACCGGAGCGCGCTTGAAAAACTGATTGACGTGCGCATGGGCGGCTCCGAGAGCATCATGTCAAACGATCAGCTCTTTCCGCTGATCGGAGAGGCCAACGGCAGCGGCGCCATCTGGGCGGTGCTCGATGCGAAATACACGCACCTGGCGATGCAACAACTGATTCCGCAGGCCAACCAGTTTCCTCAAGCCGCCGCGATTATCAACCGCCTGCATGCCATGACCATCAGCGTGGATGCCGATAAGGGAGTGGATGCACACTTCCAGGCTGTCTGCGATTCCGTGGATGACGCGAACCTTTTAGGCGCGGCCATGCAGGCCGGTCTGATGTACCGGCGCTATCAAGAGGCGCAGGCACACCCTGATCTCGCCCATGTGCTCGACAATGTGCGCGTGACGCCGACGGGCGACCGCCTGAAAATCGATGCACCCGTGAGCGAGGACCAGCTCGGCGCGCTGATCCGCACGAAGGTTTTTGCTGTCCCAATGTAGTTGGGGTGCAGAAGCCGCCGGTGGAACGGCGGCCGAACTTCAGACTGTAGCTTTGCGACCGCCAAAATACTTGGTGAGCTTCATGCGCGATCGCCCGTCGTGGGTTTCGTACTGCACGCGGTCAACGCGCGTGTCCTGAAGAGAGTTGCTGATCCCCGCCATTGCACCGTCACTCCCACCCCCGCAAAAAGAATCCAGGCCGGCAGTAGGCAGGGCTTCGCCTGCGTGCTCGATGGTCACTTCCACGCGGTCCTGAAAGTCCTCGACGATAATCTTCAGCGCAGAGTTGTTCCCATCCTGGTCTCCGAGAAGGGGAAATGTTTCGCGACATGCATCTACCACGGCTGCTGCCAGACCTTCCTGAGCCTCAGCGGGAAGCCCGATCCGCTGAGCTGAGTGGGAGACAATGGCGCCGACCGCCGCCATCAGGCGCGGATCATTCTGCAACGACAGCTCGGTGTGGGTCGGGTC
>Ga0307471_100000784_pt1 | contig 16630 bp, 16 predicted proteins | sample atmos_gasesAM3C__2_FD_204566 | JGI IMG/M metagenome (GOLD analysis project Ga0307471, IMG submission 204566) | Hardwood forest soil microbial communities from Morgan-Monroe State Forest, Indiana, United States - atmos_gasesAM3C_515 | ecosystem: Environmental > Terrestrial > Soil > Temperate... | reverse complement strand
CTTTCTTGTCAACCACGGTGAAATCCGCCGGTGTGTTTATCACTCGCTTGCTATCACGCGCCTCCGCCATCATGCGCTCGGCAATGCTGACCATCTCCTCCGTAACAGCCGTGCTGCTCAGAAGAAGGTCTCTGGCGATTAGGAACGGAAATGCGAGCTGCCCGGCCACCAGCGTACGATCCGAGCACCGGGCGATTTCTTCGGCCAGCAATAGCTTCTCTTTTGAAACCTCACCCCCAAGCACGGCCAGGGACGGGCCCCGCGGTTCGCCGAGCATTACTTCAAGCATGCTCAGTTCGCGCTCGAAAGCGATCCCACCAAACGCGCGCTTTGCCCGCTTGGCCACGCCGACGGTAGAAGCTCTGACTTGGTGTGATAAGGCGAAAGCCTCATTGCAATAGATATCGGATAACCGGCTCAAGGCGTCCGCGAGCTTGTCATCTCCGACTTCTTCGCCGGCCTCGAAGGCAAGATTTTCTAGCATCATGATGGCGCCTTCGTTGAGGTGAGTGACGGCGCGCAGGCCGGCTTCGCCTTTCCATTCATCGAGCTTCCCGACCGAACGGCCGAGCAGCTCACCCAACCGGGACGCAATAACATCAAGACGAGGGCCGCCTGTCGGTGACCCGAAGTGAGTGGCGACGATCACGCGGGCGCCGGCTTCCGAGAGAAAAGCCAGTGTCGGCAGCGAATCGCGCAGCGTCAGTTCGTCTTCCGCATCGATCCGCACCAAGACAGCCTGTCCTGAGAATTCTTTCGGCGGAATGGTGTCGAGGCTCGCGACCGTCATGACCAACTTTTTCGTGAAGCCCGGCTAAAATCGCAAAACCGCGCCTATGTTGCCCGCCTGCTGCAGACGAATCGCCGCGTCCCCGGCCACTTCCTCGACTTTGCCGTCTTGATCCAGGGTCCGTTCCACCATGCGCTCAAGCAGGTCATCGACCGGTTTAATCGCTCCGCCGCAATAGTTACAAGAACCATCGGTTCTGGGAAACAACATGCCGCAGTTGGCGCACTGTCCACCTTTAGGGCTAAAGCCGCTGGCATAAATTAGCCGCCAGATTCGTTCCTCACACAGCGCCCGCACCGTGGGCTCGAGTCCGAGGGCGCTCGGATGATGCGCATCACCGGCGATCAACTCCTCGACGATTTGTTTCTCCATTTCCTGCTCCACCTGCCGCTCCACCCTGAGCGCCTCTTCCAGGACTTCACCTTTGGTCGCCCTGATGGGTAAAGAGACCCCCTCTATAACGCGGCTACGCAAGCGCTTGGACAAAAGGTGTTGCAGGTCGGAGGTCGCCTCGACGGGGCCTCCCAGCAACAGCCGGTCGAAAGAGTATTGATCGACGAGCTTCTCAAGCTTCTCGGCAACGTTTTTTAGATGCCAATGCACATGCATCGCCGCTTTGTGCTGGAACCGGCTCTCCGAGAGCATATGATCGGTGCCGCTGGTCGTGATGAGTCTCACTGGTGCAGGCGCCACCGCGTCATAGTGTTCTTCAATCTCACCGATAAAAACCGTGAATAGCCGTGCGTGAGCCTTATCGACAAGGATGACGCCGTAGCGCTCGTACTCATCCAGGATTTCGAGTAGCGGCGCGATGTGCGGCGTGTCGTTCCAACGCACGTTGTTTCGCACTGAAGGCTTGATCTCGCGCGACCAGAAAAAATTTTCCGAGTCGTCGCAAAACAAGATCAATCCCTTGGTCCGCGGCTCCAAGCCGGAAACAAACTGCCGCACGCGCCCAGCGTCGGCGGAAAAGCTTTTCAACCGTTTTTCGTCCAATTGCGTTTCGATGGACCGCAGCAGGTCTTTGAGCGACGCCTCAAAGCGGCGGTGCAGATTGCTAGCTTTGCTTTGATCGATATCGAGATACACGCTCAAAACAGGGCTGTCGGGTACGGGCCTGCGTTCGACAATCTCTTCAATGTCAGCCTTGGATATCATCTCATGCCCCGCTGTCTAAGGGCTGCGATCGGATTCCCGCGTGGCGCAGTACAATGACGAGCGTCAGAATGAAGGCACATACCACGAGCAAATGTTCCCATTCGATATGCAAAGCCCCTAGCAGAATGACCTCGCGCAACGTGGCTACGATTCCGACTTCGACCATAGTCGCCACCGAAATGCGATGCTCCTCCAAATAAATGAGTAGCAGACGGAAAAGTTCCACCAACACGAGGATGAATAAGATATCGCCTACGACCAAAGAAAAGTCAGTGCCCTGAATCAGGAGCCGGCTCAGGTGGAAAAGCTTTATGCCCATGTTCACAAGCAGCATTACGCATAGAGCAAATACGATAACGTCCTGGGTCAACTCCAGGTACTTGCGCGGGGTGGGGTGGGTGCGCTGAACCGTATCAATCCTTGCGATATTTTGTGCTGTGCTTGCCACGGCTCACCATGCCTTATCCCACGGCTCGTTGCAGTTTTTGCACTATCTCTGCTTTAGGCTGCACGCCGACGATGCGTTCCATCTCGCGCCCTCCCTTGAGTACCAGCAGCGTGGGAATACTGCGCACCTGGAAGCGGGTCGTCGTCGCCGGATTCTCATCCACATTCAGTTTCGCCACTCGCACCCGGCCCGCCATTTCCGCCGCCAGCTCTTCGACCACCGGCGCGACCATCCGGCACGGCCCGCACCACGGCGCCCACATGTCGAGCAGCACCGGCAGCGGCGAGCGTTCGACTTCGGCGGAAAACGTCGCATCCGTGACGGTGACGGGCTTGTTATCCGCGGCAGCCAACGGCGTCTTGCAGCGCCCGCAAACGGGTTGAAGCCCCTGCTGGATTTTTTCCAGAGGCACTCGATTGTTCGCACCGCAGGTGGGACAGCGAATCAATTGGGCATCAGCCATTGGCTTTACGACCTTTCATTAGAGTGTGAGTCTCGGGTTCTATTCGTGAGATGGACCAGGCGCGAAAATCACCGGTTGGATAACCCGCCTGCGCCCTCTATTTTCCCTCGTGCTTTTCGCTCTTTGCCTTTGGCCTCAACCCCGACCGGTTTTCGGTTCCTTTGACGATAAACGTACAGCCTGATTCGATAAGGCTGTGGCGCAGGTGCTGGCGCGCGTACTCAAGGATGCGCTCGATCTCCGGCTCGTCTTTCTTTAGGACCTCCCGGAGTTCTTTTAGCGTCAACCCGCCGCTGTGACGCAGGTGCAAGGCGCGGCGCCATTCTTTCGGCATTGCCGCCACGGCGGCGTTCACGCACTGCACCAGTTCCTCTTCGGCGGCGACAAAATCCTCCGGCGTTGAAATATCCACGTCCGGAAAAACGTCCTCCAGCTTCAGATCTTCGTCTGGCTGGTAAAAATCGAGAATCTCGTCACCCAGCGTAGAGACATCTTCCACCGGCGGAGTCTCCGGAATATCTTCTTCGATATGGACGGTCAGATTGCGCTCCGTTCTTGACCGTTTAACGTCAGCCTGAATCCGTTTTTTGGCCAGCTCGATCAACCAGGCGCCGATTTTCCGCTCGCCGGGTTCTTTGACAAACTCGCGATAGGCTCGCAGCAACACCTCGTCCACCACGTCTTCCGCGGTGACCTCGCCTGGGACCAGATCCCCCGTTGATTCTGAGTAAGCAAGCTGGTGACGGACAAACCGATAAAGTCCTTTCAGCTCGCGGCTGATCTGCGATAAAAATGACTCTCGGTTGCGCTGCTCGGCGGGTGTCGCGTTCATTTCCCTTTCATTCTCCGCAGCTCTTCTCGTCTAGTGGGGCGCTTCCAGATCGGCTCGCCGAGCAAAGTTGATTTGTATGCCTCAAATTGCCGCTCGATCTCGTCAAACGCATCGCGAAGGGTTTCGATCAAGTCGTGGCGCTCTTCTTTGGTAGCGAGGGTTTTTTTAGTGGCAGGGCTTTTTCCCGGAATCTCCAGTGTGAGTGATAAGTGATAAAGCTTGCGCACCGGATTCTCTTCAATCAGCAATCGCAAAAAGACTTCATCGGGCGGAAAACGCTTCGCCCGTTTCTCAAGCTTCTTGATTAGCTCTTCGATCAGGTTCCGAGTCTTTTGATCCGGTTCGAAATGTTTGAACTCGACGTTGTGCTTCATGCTTTCACCGCCACCGAAGCGCGCAGCTCTGCCTTGATTGGCACTCATGGAACGGAGCAACAGCCATGCCAGCGAATGAAAACGAGATTTTGCTGTAGGGCGCGATCAATCCATTGGCTCGTGAGCAAGAGTGCTCGCGAAAGTCCGTAAATTTGCGATGGCTCGCAATCGGCCATCCCCTAGCCTCTATCAAACTCCCAAGATAACGACCGGGGGCCGCGTCATCTGTCAGGCAGATCATGATGTAGTCGCAACCGGTAGCCAGCGCTCGGGGCGTCTCTGCGATGGCAACGCCATTGGCAGCTAGCGCTTCGGCCTTTGCGCGTGTCCGATTATAGACGGTGAGGCGGTAACCGGCGGCGAGCAGCCGCTGTGCCATCCGGCTGCCCATCGCCCCCAGACCAGTAAATCCAATCGGCTTTTCCTTGATTGTCGTCACGGCGATTTCTCCTCCATGTTTATGTGAATCGAGCAACAGCTATGCCAGAGGGAGGAAAAAAATTATTGATCATTCATGGCAGGCGCATCCGATTCGTAAGAGCGACTGGATCACGAAAGAAAATTCGTGGCTCTGCTTCCTTAAAACGACAAGTAAGAATTACTATTGCCGGGTCCAAGATTAAGACAATCAAACTAAGTCGGCTGAGGGCGCTGGCGAGTCGCGAGAATCACAAAATTACGCTGGCTCGCAAACCCCCGGCATACTTTAACCTTGATGTTTAATCTGACCTTGGTGCAAAAACTTGCGAATACGGTCGTAGTCACCGCGACGTCCAGGTCGGCGTCATTGCGACTGCTGGATTTGCCATTGTGTTGCTCCGTTACTTCACATGTCCTTCAGGTACTCGTGCACGAACAGCACCGCCATCGACCCTTCGCCGACCGCCGAGGCGACACGCTTGATCGAGCCGGAGCGCACGTCACCTGCGGCGAACACACCGGGATGACTGGTCTCAAGCAAGAAGGGCTGCCGCCGGGCGGTCCAATGGGTAGAATGCGCCACGGCTAAACCAGTCCGGACAAACTCTTTGGCGTCTTTCTCGATCTCCGATGGTAACCACTCGGTCCGCGGCATAGCCCCGATGAAGCTGAACAGCGCCGCAGTTTTGATGGTCTGAACCTCGCCTGACTTGTTGTTGACGAGCTCGACCTCGGTCAAATAGCCGTCGCCGGACATCCGCCGGACTTCCGTGTTCAGAAGCACTTCGACATTGGGGGTTTGTTCGATGCGCCGCGCGAGATAGCTAGACATGTCCTTGTAGAGATTGTCGCCACGGATTACGAGGTACACCTTGCGAACCTGGGTGGCGAGAAAGATGACGGCTTGGCCGGCGGAATTGCCGCCACCGACGACGACCACGTCCGATCCCGAACACATCTGCGCTTCGATGGAAGTGGCAGCGTAGTAGACCCCGCGGCCTTCGAACTGCGCGCAGCCTTCGACGTCGAGAATGCGGTAGTCGGCTCCGGTGGAGATCAGCAGGCACTTGCCCGTGACCGTCTCGCCGCCTTCGACGTGCACCACCGGGTAAACGTTGTCGAAGGTCAAGCTGGTAACGGGTGTGGCTACGGGCAGGCGCGCGCCGAATTTGTTGGCCTGCACGACGGCGCGCTCCGCCAGCTCGCCGCCGGTGATGCCGGTGGGGAAACCGAGGTAATTCTCGATGCGCATGCTGCGCCCGGCCTGACCGCCGGGCGCCGTGCACTCCAGCACCACGGTGCGGAGCCCCTCGGAGGCGCCGTAAACCGCCGCGGCAAGGCCTGCGGGCCCGGCACCGACCACGACCAAATCGTACATCTCCTGCTCCAATGGCCGGCGCAGACCGAGCACTTCCGCCAATTCGCGGTTCGAAGGGTTGCGCAGGAGCAACTTGCGGCCCCATGCCACTACGGGTGTATCCGCTTCGCTAATGTTGAACTGCTTGAGCAGTTGGCTCACTTGCGGGTCGGTTTCCAGGTCCAGCCAGGTGAATGGGATCCGGTTCTTGGCCAGGAAGGCGCGGACCCGAAAAGTATCCTGGGAGTAGCGCGAGCCGATAACGCGCAGGCCGGTGAAGTCCCCCGACTCGCGCAGGAGGTGACGGCGGGCAATGAAGGCCTGCAAGATAATGTCGCCCAGTTGCGGGTTGTGTTCGAGGAGCTGCCGAAAGGCGTCAGGTGACACTTCGTAAACTTCACAATCGCCCCGACAGACAGCGGTGACGAGCGACGGGCCGCCGGTGAGCTGCCCGATCTCGCCGGTAAATTCGCCGGCCCGGTGCACCGTGATGGTCTTCGGCATTTCAGCGGATTCATCGAGGATCTCGACCGCGCCGGATTTGACGACGTAGAAGTTACAGTCGCACTGGCCGGCCTCGAAAAGCTTCTGTCCGTCCCGATACCGCTTGAGCACGGTTAAAGGGCAGCGCTCCAGCGAAGCCAACTGGGTCTCGTTTAGCGTAGGGAAGGCGATGGCGCGCAAATCGTTTTCAGCCATGGTTCAAATCCTCACAGGAGAATGGAGTAGTAGAGTACTGTGATGATGGAGTACTGTGTTTAAGACCAAACACTCCATTATTCCGATAGTCCAATACTCCGTTTCTTTCAGACCTCCGCTTCGTCAACGTAGCACCAGCGCCAGTCCTCGCCGGGCTCGAAGGACTGGATAATCGGATGCCCAATTCTTTAGAAATGTTTTCTGGCGTGCCGATTCGGTGACGAGTCACAACAGCCAACGTGGCCGCAAGTCAGACATAGGCGCAGTTGCACCCACGACGAACCGATTCTCAGGCAATCCTCGCACCCTTCGGCACTTGGAATAACCGGGCGGATCATTTTTACATGGGGATCAATCATTTCATTCATATGGTTTATCCTCGTTTTCCGGCTGGACGCGTAGGCGGCTCGGTTTGTAAATAATCTCGTTTGGGCTGGTCGACCTCAAACGATGGGCACCTCGACGGCGACATCGAACTTTGAATAGTACTTTTTGACGTTGCCGGCGCCGTACTTAGCGCGGAACTTTTCGACGACGTCGCGCACTTTCGCAGGATCCGTGATGGGCTTGGCCTTTGCGGTCGCCTTGAGGTCGTCGTCGGCTAGCGTGATGGTCGGATTCTTCAAAGCGTTTTTAAACCACTCGGTGTCCGATCCCTTCACTGGAAGGAGGTAAACCTTGTCGCGTTCCTGGACGAACCACACAGGGCGAGAGGTTTTGCGGCCTGATTTTCGGCCGCTAACCACAAGTTCTATCTCTTCAGCAGTTTTCAGAGCCTTTTTGAATTCGGCGTGCACCATTTCGGTCTCCGTTGTCGAATGAGCTTGACTGCGCATAGAACCCACCTTCCAATCGTTTAATAATAGCGGCGTTTGCGGGCGATGCTCACGCCGTGGCGCGCACTGCCTGGAGGTTGTTGGATTTCCCCCATGAGCGTAACTTGAAAGCCAGCGCGATCAGGAGCACACCGGTGACCAGGGCGTAAGCGCCGATCCAAAGAACCAGCGCCAGTGCGCCGGGGCCTGGAAACAGCACGAGCAGCACGCCTAGAGCGACGGAGGCGATCCCTATCAGCACGAGCAACCACTCGCCCGTGATAACCTTTCGCAGCCGGCTAGCCGCGGCAATTTCCAAGCCGCCGGTGACCAACGCCCAGGCAGCGATCACGTAGAGGAGAGCCAGCGCGGTGATGCCGGGCCACACGACGGTTACAACTCCCGCCGCCACTCCCGCCAAGCCCTCAAGGAGAAGCACCCACCAGCGGTCGGTTTCGCTCCGCCGCCGGATCGCGGTTACGATAGCGAGAAGCCCGTCTGCGAAGGAGTACACGCCAAATAGGAGAACGAGGGCGACGAGGGAAATACCAGGCGCAAAGAAAGTGATCAGGCCAAAAATTATGCCGGCCACTCCCCGCAACAACACGACCCACCAGTTGCGGATCAAGGCGTCGATATCCAAAATTGCGATGTGGACAAAACCGGTTTCTAGCTTCATGTTTTCAGCTTTCATAGAGATTCCTCCGTTTCTCTTTCTATTTAGTCAGGTTGGTTCCTCACCAAGCTCTCGGACACAGTTCGCGGCCTCGCCTGAACGAGTCTGTGGCGGAGAATAGTCAGCCGGGCTCTGCATTTAGTGAACGGTCTTCTCCTCGGCCGAGCCGCGAAGGGCAGCCAACAAGGAGCGGGAATTGAAGGAGCCCTGATGGCGCGCGCCGTTGATGAAAAAAGCCGGCGTGCCGTTGACTCCGCTGCGCACCCCGCGAAGAAAGTCCTCCCGCACCCGTTCCGCGTAGCGGTGCTCGGTCATCTCACGAATAAACAAAGGCACATCAAGTCCGATCTCGTCTGCATAGGCCACGAGATGTTGGTCTTCCAGCGCCTGTTGGTGTTCAAAGAGAACATCATGCATCTGCCAGAATTTTCCTTGTGCTCCAGCTACCTCGGCTGCTTCCGCCGCATGCTCGGCGTGAGGGTGAGCACTGGTCAGTGGGAAGTTGCGAAAGACAAAACACAGCTGATCGCCAAGTATTTCCTCGATCTCTTTGAGGTCCCAGTAAGCTTGACCGCAATACGGGCATTCGTAGTCGCCGTACTCCACGAGAGTGACCGACGCATTCCGCGGCCCTTTGATGTGATCGCGATCGCTGACCGGGAGGACAAGCTCAAGCGCTGGTTCGATTCTCATGCTGTCTCTCCTTTTCTCTCTGCCGACAAGAGCGCATACGCGCGGGCGGATGATTCCTTTACTGCTTCGCGTAATCGAACTTGGGCAGTGCCCTAATGGCGTACCATTCAGCAACAGCCATGCCACCGGGAAAAAGAATAAGAATCAAAATTCCTCTAACCGCAACCTGTCTGCCCGAATTGCCCTGGCAGCGCCATCCTTTAATGGTCTTTCGCGATGGCGGGGCAAGAAAACTCACCGACCTAGGTCCGTGCAAAGGGTTCGCGAGAATCCGTAAATTTACGATAGCTCGCGATCCTTCTTTGCGATTTGTGCTTGTTTATCAGTTGCCTGCAATTGGCCCCTGACTTGCTGTTCCTTTATTTCATCCGGAGTCGGTGGTCGGGCTAACAGTCGGATTAAAAGCGCCGACGGGAGCAAAATCATTTTATAGCTAAAGCAATGGAAAAAGCTTCGAAGGAAGAAAAGGGTTTGATGCCGTGGAGGCAGTTCCCCGATATAGCGAGCCGTTAATGCGGGCCAAAAGCAAACGCATCGGCATGCAGGTACGTTGAATGGGGAATGGCGCGGCCCGTAAAAGCGATCATCAGGTGCCAGCACCATGCTGCGAAAGAGTTATTACCTGACGCTGGGAATTCCGCGTAGCGAAAGCGAAGAGGGCATCCGACACGCTTTCCGCGAGAGCGTGAAACGTTATCATCCGGACCGTGTCGGAGCCATGGATGTAAGCTTTTTTCAGGAGATTGTGAAGGCCTACCATGTCCTCGGAGATCCTCAACGTCGCAGGCAGTACGATGAAGGGTTATCTCATGGCGACGCGAGCGCGGCACTGCCAACGTCGGTTATCGTTCATTCCGCAACCGAGCCCGGTTCTCTTGTGCCCGAGGTGGGTTTGCCTTTGCAGGTAAACATAAGCCGCGCATCTTTTGAAGCCGCCTTTGCCAGGGTTGCCAGGCACTTGAATGGACTCGCCGAACCGCGGGAAGAGCGCCTGGAGGGTGTTGAAGCACAGGTGATTCTGCCCCCGGATGTCGCGGCGAGAGGCGGAGCCATTTTCGTGACCGTTCCTAGCTGTTCTCCCTGCCAGAAGTGCGGTGGGTCGGGAGATGATGGTCTCTTTCTGTGTTCGTTCTGTAACGGGGAAGGACTCAGTGAGGAAGACGAGACGCTGTGTATCGAAATCGCCGCCATGGTCGGAGACGGTACGCTGATGCGGATTCCCTTGCGCGGCTTGGGTGTCCACAATTTCTATCTCCGGTTGCAGATTCGCGTTGGCTCCTGAAACGTCGCTCGTGGCCCCTTTCCTAACGAGCAAGGAGTCCATTTGGTTAGCAAGGTTTTGTCGCATCACTTCGTTCGGGATGACGAACAAGTCACGGTAAGAAAATTTTTAAAGCAGGAGGGGTTTTTATGGCAAAGGCAGTAGGAATAGATCTCGGAACCACAAACTCAGTCGTCGCCGTCATGGAAGGCGGGAAACCCGCGGTCATCATAAACAGCGATGGCAGCCGCTTGACTCCCTCAGTGGTCGCCTTCACGAAAACGGGCGAACGGCTGGTCGGGCAGATTGCCAAACGCCAGGCGGTGCTTAACCCGGAGAACACCATCTATTCGGCCAAACGGTTCATCGGGCGCCGCTACTCCGAAGTTCAGTCGGAGATCAAGAACGTTCCTTACAAAGTGGTGGCCGGCCAGAACGACGCCGTGCGCTTTGAGATTACGGGCAAGCAATACGCGCCCGAGGAGATTTCCGCGCAGGTGCTGCGCAAGCTCGCGGATGATGCGGCAAAGTATCTGGGCGAGAAGGTCAATGACGCAGTGATCACCGTTCCTGCCTACTTCAATGACGCGCAGCGGCAGGCGACCAAAGATGCCGGCAAGATCGCCGGGCTCAACGTGCTTCGGATTATCAATGAGCCTACGGCGGCGGCGCTCGCCTATGGCCTCGACAAGAAAAAGAACGAAACGATCCTGGTATTCGACCTCGGCGGCGGCACGTTCGACGTTTCCATACTCGATGTCGGCGACGGAGTCTTCGAAGTTCGCTCGACTTCCGGCGACACCCATCTGGGCGGCGATGACTTTGACAAACGGATAGTCGATTGGATCGCGGAAGAGTTCCAACGCGATCAGGGGATCGATCTAAGAAAAGATCGCCAGGCATTGCAGCGGCTGATCGAAGCGGCGGAGAAGGCGAAGATCGAACTTTCCAGCGCGGTTGAGACCACCATCAGCTTGCCTTTCGTCACTGCCGATGCATCCGGGCCCAAGCATCTGGAGATGAAGCTTACGCGGGCCAAGTTCGAACAGCTTACGGCAGATCTGGTCGAGCGCTGCATAGGACCCGTCAAACAGGCTCTTTCGGACGCCAAAATCTCCGAGCGCGACATTGACGAGGTGATCCTGGTGGGCGGCGCAACTCGCATGCCCGCCGTGCAAGCCTTGGTCCGCCGCTTGACTGGGGGCAAAGAGCCGAACCAGTCGGTGAATCCCGATGAAGTCGTTGCTATCGGCGCGGCGATCCAGGCTGGCGTGTTAGCGGGCGAAGTTAAAAACGTCGTGCTGCTCGACGTGACGCCGCTCTCGCTGGGCGTGGAGACCCTCGGCGGTGTCACGACGAAACTGATCGAGCGCAACACCACGGTACCGGTGCGCAAGTCGGAGATATTCTCCACTGCGGAGGATAACCAGTCGGCGGTGGACGTCCACGTGCTGCAGGGCGAGCGCGAGCTGGCGCGGGACAACCGCACCTTGGGAAATTTTCGCCTCGAAGGCATACGGCCTGGCCCGCGCGGTGGACCCCAGATCGAGGTTACCTACGACATAGACGCCAATGGCATCTTGACCGTGACTGCAAAAGATCAACAGAGTGGCAAGGAGCAGAAGATCACGATCTCGGGCTCGACTCAGCTATCAAAAGAAGAAATCGACCGCATGGTCTCCGATGCCCAGTCTCATTCCGCAGAAGACCGCAAGCGGCGCGAAGAGGTTGAAGCCCGCAACGCCGCCGATTCGATTGCCTACCAGGTCGAGCGGCAGATACGAGAACTCGGCGACCGCGTGGCGCTGAACGAGAAAGCGCGTGCCGAACAGTTGATCGCCGAGATCCGCGAGTTGGTAAAAAATAATTCCTCCGACGTGGAGCGGCTGCGCCGGCTCGCCGGAGACCTGCAGCAGGTTGCCCACGGCTTGGCGTCAGCGGCTGGCAGTCAGGCCGCTTCGTCAGGCCCGCAACCCGGCAGACCGGGCGGCGCCCAGCCGGGCGGTGATGACGTGATCGATGCAGAGTTCAAGGAAACTTAAGCGATTGGAGTAATGGAGTAGCGGAGTGATGGAGTACTGGCTGCTGAAATTCCTAAAATCCAATACTCCAGTACTCCAATACTCCATCACTCCAGCGGGTTGATAATGGAAGCAACAGAACAAAATAAAAATCGTACCGCGGGTGATGACGCGTCCGAGATCGCGCGGCTCAAGGAAGAGTTGAGTCGCGAGCATGACCTGCACCTGCGCGCGCTGGCAGATTTTGAAAATTATCGCCGGCGGGTCGAGCGCGACCGCTCGACAGCGGCGCGCAGCGGCAAGCGCGACATCATACTCTCGTTGCTTGAGGTGCTGGACGGCTTTGACCTCGCGCTGCAGCACACCGGCAATGCGCCTTCATCGGTATCTGAGGGCGTGCGGGCGCTGCAGCGGAAGCTGCTGAGTCTGCTGGAAGCGCAAGGCGTGACGCGATTTGAAAGCCTGGGCCAGACTTTTAATCCCGAGCTGCACGACGCCATTGGCTCAGTCCAGAGTGAAGAGATGGAACCAGGGGTAGTCGCCGAGGAGGTGCAGAGCGGTTACCGGTGGGGTGATGATGTACTCAGGCCGGCGCGGGTGAGAGTGGCGCAGTGAGCGGCTACCCTTCTCTATCTCCCCCTTAGTAAGGGGGAGAAAAAGAGGGGTTCAGCGGGGATCGCTGAGACGCCGAGCTGCAAAAAGAATGCGTGATCAATTTAAGATAAATGGCAGTCAAGTTTAGAGACTATTATGAAGTTCTCGGCGTTGCCAAAACCGCGACCGAGGATGAGATCAAGCAGGCGTATCGCAAGCTGGCGCGCAAGTTTCATCCCGACGTAAATCCGGGAGATAAATCAGCCGAAGAGAAATTCAAAGAGATAAACGAAGCCTACGAAGTTCTGTCCGATGCTGACAAACGCAAGCGCTACGACCAACTCGGGCAGAACTGGAAGGCAGGGCAAGACTTCAGGCCGCCGCCGGAGTGGGAAGGCATGCACGTCGAGTATGGTGACGTTGGCGACCTGTTTGGCAGTGGACGGGGTCAAACTGGATTTAGTGATTTCTTCGAGAGCCTGTTTGGCGGCCGCAGGGGCGCTCGCGGCGGTGCGGGCTTTGCGATGCGCGGTCAGGATATCGAGGCAGAGATTGCGCTCACACTCGAAGAGGCGCATCGCGGGGTGAAGCGCAGCATAACGTTACAGACAATCGAGAGTTGCCCTGATTGTAAGGGGAGCGGTGTCAAGGATGGCAAGACTTGCCCGTCCTGTCGGGGCGCTGGTGTTATTCCCCGGCCGAAATCACTCGAGGTGACTATCCCGGCAGGTGTGCGCGACGGTTCCGTGATCCGGTTGGCGGGACAGGGTGAGCCGGGCACCAACGGAGCATCCACAGGGGATCTTTTGCTGCATGTGCGGATTCAGCCCCATCGGCTGTTCGCTCTTGCCGGCGAGGGTGATGTTCAAATCGAGCTGCCGGTTGCGCCATGGGAAGCAGCGCTGGGAGCGAAAGTAATCGCGCCAACACTCGACGGGCCCGTGGAGATGAAAATCCCGGCCGGCGCCCAGGGAGGGCAGAGACTGAGATTGCGTGGACAGGGATTAAACCGCAGAGGCGGCGGGCGCGGCGACGAGTACGTGAAGATCAAAATCGTGATTCCACCTACGCTGGCGCCTCGAGAAAAAGAGCTTTTTGAGAAGCTCGCGGCCGAATCACGCTTCAATGCCCGGGACTTGATGGCGGGAGGCTGATGATGGCGGAGCGGCGATACGACTTGGTTCTCTATCGGCGCGAACCCCAGCAGTTGACGCTCGACACGCTGGCGGCACGCGCAGGGGTGCACCCCGCGCTGGTCGAACATTTTGTCGAGCTTGGGCTGATCGAGCCGATCGAGTGGGAGGGCGCGAGGTCGGTTTTCGATGCTTCGGCGGTTCCGCGACTGCGCATGATCGGCCGCCTGCGGGAATCTCTGGGGATCAACCTCGCGGGTGTGGCGGTAGTTCTGGACTTGCTTGATAAATTCTGCGCTCTACAACGCGAGAACGAAATGTTGCGCAGCCGCCTTTGAACGGCGCCACCAAGGCGGGTTCAATGTTCAAGGTTCAAAGTTTTAGTTCGTGTTTAGTCGTTGACAGTGTGTTGAAAAACCTCTCAGAGTCCTTCGACACGCAGTCTCAGGACGAACGGAGAAAGATTTGAATTACCTGAGAAATTTCCGTTCATGCTGAGCTTGTCGAAGCATTCTTTACTTTTTTCAACAGCCTGTTGAACCTTGAACTGTTGAACCTTGAACCCCGACGAAGGAGGATTTATGGACATCAACCGCTTTACCCAAAAAGCTCAGGAAGCAATCAGCTCGGCTCAGACTAAAGCAGCACGCTACGGCCATCAACAGGTTGACATAGAACACCTGCTGGCGTCGCTGCTCGAACAAGAGGGCGGACTGGCAACTTCGATTTTCAGCAAGACCGAAATAGCCATTGACAATTTAAAGCGGCGCGTCGAGCAGGAGCTGGAGCGCATGCCCAAGGTGTCACAAGCTGCAGGCGCGCCCGAGCAGATCTATATTACGGGCCGTTTAAATCGCCTACTGGCCCAGGCCGAAGACGAAGCCAAAAAACTCAAAGACGAATACATTTCCATAGAGCATCTGCTGCTGGCGATGACCGACGATGGAGGTGCGACGGGACGTATCTTCAAGGAGTTTGGGATCACGCGCGAAAAATTAGCCCAAGCGCTGAAGACAATCCGCGGCAACCAACGGGTGACCTCGCAGAATCCGGAAGCGACCTATGAGGCTCTCGGCCGCTATGGCCGCGATTTCACCAAGCTTGCGGCTGAAGGCAAGCTCGACCCGGTGATCGGCCGCGACGAGGAGATTCGGCGCGTGGTCCAGGTGCTGTCCCGGCGCAGCAAAAATAATCCCGTGCTCATCGGCGACCCCGGAGTGGGAAAGACTGCCATCGTCGAAGGTCTGGCCCAGCGCATCATCCGTGGCGATGTGCCCGAGAGTCTTAAGAACAAAAAGCTTATCGCCTTGGACATGGGCGCGCTCATTGCCGGAGCAAAATACCGCGGCGAATTCGAAGAGCGGCTCAAGGCCGTCCTCAAAGAGGTCCAGCAATCTCAAGGCGAAATTATCCTCTTTATCGACGAGCTGCACACCGTGGTCGGGGCGGGAGCCGCCGAGGGCGCCATGGATGCCTCCAACCTGCTCAAGCCCATGTTGGCGCGGGGCGAGCTGCACTGCATCGGCGCTACGACCTTGGATGAGTACCGAAAGCACGTCGAAAAAGACCGGGCGCTGGAGCGCCGCTTCCAGCCGGTCTTTGTCGATCAACCGAGCGTCGAGGACACGATCTCGATCCTGCGTGGCCTGCGCGAGCGCTACGAACTCCATCACGGCGTGCGCATAAAGGACGCGGCGTTGGTCACCGCCGCCGTGCTGTCGCACCGTTACATCACCGACCGGTTCTTGCCGGACAAGGCGATCGATCTCGTCGATGAGGCGGCCGCCAAGCTGCGCACGGAGATCGAGTCGATGCCGACGGAGCTTGATGAAGTCTCGCGTCGCGTCATGCAACTGGAAATTGAACGGGAGGCATTGCGCAAGGAGAGCGACGCGGCCTCCAAGGACCGGCTCGCCAAATTGGAAAAAGAGCTGGCGGACCTCAAGGCTCAGCAACAGCAACTTCGAGCGCGCTGGGAAGTGGAAAAACAGGCCATCGCTCGCCTGCGCAGCCTCAAGGAGCAGATCGAAAAAACCAAATTGGAGATGGAGCAAGCAGAGCGGCAGTATGATCTCAACCGTGCGGCCGAGCTCAAATACGGCAAACTGGCGCAGCTCGAACAGGAATTGGCCAAGGAGGAGAAGCGGCTCCACGAACAGGGAAACATGCAGTTGATCAAGGAAGAAGTAGATGAGGACGATATCGCCGCCGTCGTAGCGCGCTGGACGGGCATTCCGGTCTCAAAACTGCTCGAAGGCGAAAAGGAAAAACTGCTCCAGCTCGCTGAGCATCTCCACAAGCGCGTGGTCGGCCAGGACGAAGCCGTAGAGGCTGTGGCCGACGCTGTCGTCCGAGCGCGCTCGGGGCTCAAAGATCCCAACCGGCCCATCGGTTCGTTCATTTTTCTCGGACCCACAGGCGTCGGCAAAACGGAGCTGGGGCGCGCCTTGGCCGAGTTCATGTTCGACGACGAGAAAAACATGATACGCGTCGATATGTCCGAGTATCAGGAAAAGCATACGGTAGCTCGTTTGATCGGCGCTCCGCCGGGATATGTGGGCTACGACGAAGGCGGCCAACTCACCGAGGCGGTGCGGCGGCGTCCTTATTCGGTCATCTTGTTCGACGAGATCGAGAAAGCGCATGCGGACGTCTTTAATGTCCTGCTTCAGGTCCTTGATGACGGGAGGCTTACCGATGGGCATGGCCGCACGGTGGATTTCAAGAACACCGTCGTGATCATGACTTCCAACGTCGGCAGCCAGCTGATACTGGCGTATCGCGGGGGCGACGATCCCGAATCCTATGAGCAAATGAAGGGCGAAGTGCTTGATGTTTTGCGCCGGCAGTTCCGGCCGGAGTTTCTCAACCGCGTCGACGAGATCGTCGTGTTCCA
>Ga0307471_100000782_pt1 | contig 16634 bp, 10 predicted proteins | sample atmos_gasesAM3C__2_FD_204566 | JGI IMG/M metagenome (GOLD analysis project Ga0307471, IMG submission 204566) | Hardwood forest soil microbial communities from Morgan-Monroe State Forest, Indiana, United States - atmos_gasesAM3C_515 | ecosystem: Environmental > Terrestrial > Soil > Temperate... | reverse complement strand
GGATTCGACAATTGCGGCATACCTCAACAGGGCTTCTTCTGCTCGCTTGCTCTCGGTAATGTCGAGTGATATGCCTACCGACCGCTCTGGTTCTCCATTTGCAGCGTAGTGGAACCGTCCTCGTGAACGCAACCAGTGGGTCGTGCCGTCCCGCCAAACAACGCGAACATCCTCGCCAAAGTCCTCGCGTTTCTCCTTCGCTACTTGTAATGCGTGCTCTACACGTTCGCGGTCGTCCTCATGTACGCGATCCCAAAATTCCTTACGCGATCCCAAGGTCTCATCGCGTGTCATCCCGAGTTGCGCATGCGCCTTGCCGAACCAGACATCCTTGCCGGTTTTAAGATCGTAATCCCAACCCCCGACCGAGCCAGCTTCAATCGCAAGATGAAGGCGCTCGAACATTATTCTTAACTCGGCTTCCGCCTGTTTCCGTCTTCCCCGCTGCCACAACAATCCCACGATCAACAGGCTCTCCAGTATGATCAAAGAAAAAACCGCGATGATGTACCACTTATACGACTCCCAGAGCGTGGGCTGACGATCTAGCACTATGCTGCCCGGCGGTAGGTCTGTTTCCTTAAACCCCCAGCGACGTAACGCTCGCCAGTCGAATGTCCAGATATCAGCATTCTTCACGACAGAGATATTCTGTGGCTGTTCCCCGTCGAGAACTCTGACTGCCATCTGTCCGGCAACGTTGCCATCTGAGGCAAAGCTGATAATGTCTCCCCCCACCGCTCCCGTGCCAAAGTTCACGTCGAACAGGACGAAGACCGGAGCATTGGAAGCGTTAATCACAGCGGGACTTGATTGATTTGCGTCGATGAAACGGGTTCCGGCAGCATCCCGAAAAATTGAGGTATAAAGGACGACGGTGTTGCTGGGGAGTTGCCCTAATCGCCTCAGCAGTGTGGGCATGTCCAAGTCAGTAAGGTAAGTAAATTCAAGCCTTGATTCGTAATTCCGTAAACTCTGCTTGACGATTTCCTCTAAGTACCTGTCATAGGTTCCCACACCACCTACCACCACGACGTGTTTGGTGCCGGGTTGCAAGCGTAACGCTGCCGTCAGGGTTTCCTTCGGCTGAACCACTCCCCAAACACCCGTGAAGCTAGAGTCCGGCTTCAGCTTTTCTAGCATGTCCTCCGAACTGCCGCAGAAAACAATCGGGACTCCGGGGAAGAATTTCTCATGTGATTGAACCATGAACTGAAGCGATGCTGGGCCAACTGCAATGATTAATTCCGGCTTGCGATCTTCGTACTTGCGAATGTACCCGTCGCGAATCCTGCGTTGGGAAGCTTCATCTGTAAACAAGTTCGCTTCCAGACTCTCGCTATACCACTCGATTTGGTAACGCGAGTGGTTGAGAGCAGCAAATATTGCTTGATCCAAAAGAGCGATCCCCGGTGAAGCGATCTCATCGAAGTCGTTCAAAACCAGTACGCGACGGACTTCACGGACGTCGGCAATCGCTATAGTGCGGAAAACAACAGAGAACGCCAGCAGTAGAAGCAGGAAGTTTAGAACGTGACATAGTTTACGACAACCTGTAGCACGAGTTTGTGAGCCAGAGTCGTCGGATGCCACGCTTGAACGTCTACCAAGCATGCCGACAGTGTTGATGACCATAGTGGTCATCGTCCCGCGAGCGATAGCATCAACGATAGACACGCTGAACACCTGCGCGACAGTTCGGAAGTGTAGCACCGAATCGAAGAGAGAGCATCCCGCCTCAGAAGGTATACCGGGTGGAAGCTGTCGATGGAAGGCTTGCTCTGCAAGCGGGAGAGTTTGAAGCGGCGTTCGATGGAACGCTGGTGACGTGCTTCGAGTTCGCAGTCGAGGAGTGCTTCCAGGTCAATCGAATATTTCGTCGGCCCTGAACGAGCCGCCGAATTCCTCTGCCTCAGTCGCAGGCGTGTCCTCGAACTTGCGCGAGCGGGGGAAATCCCTGCCCATCCAATCGGAACTGGCCCCCGCAGAGTCTGGCGTTTCCTTCTCAGCGAAGTCCACGCTCGGATGCTCAAGCAGAAAGGTGGACGTTGATGGCCACTGGATGGCTTAAACGCCGGAACGAAAAACGGGCGGAACGAGACGTTGTTTTTGTGGCTCAACGCGCTCCAGCAGGAGCGGAGCCGCACTCTCGGCCCCGCGTCCATGGACGATGATGCCGCGTGGAGGAAGGTCGCGAAGCTGGGGGCTCGACAAACTGGTAGACCGTTCCTGACCCCGAAGCTTGCACATTTGGTCACGCTATGGCGGCATAGCTTGCTTATGCCCGCACAAAAGACCGGGAAGCCTCGTGCCCATACGGCCTGCAATACGGACAAACGGAACTGCCAGAAGCATCTGAGCCACCGGTCAAACCGCATCGCAATCGAGATGCAGCCGGATGAGGTTCAGGAGTGGATAAACCAGCAATCAGCGGGACTTCAGGACAAGCTTTGCCGGACGATGAGTGCGATATTTTGCCATGCCCAGAAGTATGGGCTCATTCCCCGGACGCCAGAAGCTAACCCATGCTCCGGGTCAGCGCCTCCAGTGAAACGGGCTACGAGGCGGTGGCGGTCGAGCCCCAACAGGCGAAAGCAATCCTCGACAAGCTTGAAGACCCGTTGGTTCGCACGTTGGTGATACTGGTAGCAAGTGACCGCTCTCCGCATCGGCGAGGTACTGGGGCTCATGTGGAAAGATGTGGACTGGAAGAAAGGAAAAATCAATGTCCGGCGAGACTGGGCGGACGGTGAGTTCGGTGACCCGAAATCCCGTGCCTCCAAGTCCCCGTTGAGATGCACGAGACGCTGGCCACACTGTTGTTGGAATGGCGGAAAATTAGCATCTACACCAAAGAGTCGGACTTCATCTTCCCCAGCTACAAGCTGAAGGGGAAGCAGCCTCGGTTGGGTTCGATGATTGCGACCGACTACGTGCGTCTTGCGGCAATCCGAGCCGAGGTCATCGACAAGACATGCCCCCGCTTCGGGCTCCACGATATGCGGCACGGGTTGGCGGCATGGCTTGCTGAAAACGGAACTGACCCGGTGGTCATGCAGCGAATGCTCCGCTGGTCCAGTATCGACATGCTCCAGAGGTACGCTCACATGGGCAAAAAGGCTCGTCGGGCGCAGGGTGAGTTCTTGGAGCAATTCAAGCCGGGACGGGTACAACAACGGGTACAGTAAGAACGGCTACCAGTGATGGGAGCCGCATAAAATCTGGAGCGGGAGACGGGATTTGAACCCGCGACTTCGACCTTGGCAAGGTCGCACTCTACCGCTGAGTTACTCCCGCTCGGCCTCGTCATTATAAACGACCGGTTACAGGCGGGCAAACGGACGGAAGTAACCTGCTCGGACGTTTCGTTTCGGTTGGGAATCCCAGCAAATGCCCGAGATCTAGTGGTGGCCGGTCCACTGCGGGTCGCGTTCCGGAGAGACAATTTGGCCGTCCCGCATATGGATGATCTCGTCGCCGTAGACGGCAGCTTCGGGGTTGTGCGTGATCATGAGCACGGTCTGGCCCAGCTCGCGGTTGGACTGGCGCAGCATGCCGAGCACGATCTCGGAGTTCTTGGAGTCGAGATTCCCGGTTGGCTCGTCGGCGAGCACGATGGCAGGTTTATTGACGAGGGCGCGCGCCAGCGCGACGCGTTGCTGTTCACCGCCGGAGAGTTCCGCCGGGCGGTGGGCGAGGCGCTGGCTGAGCCCGAGCAACTCACAGATACGAGTGAAGTGCGCGGCATCGAAGTTTCCGTTGCCGGCGATGTCGCGGGCGATTTCGATGTTCGAGCGGGCGTCGAGGGTCGGCAGCAGGTTGAACTTCTGGAAGACGAAGCCGATTTTGCGTTTGCGCATGCGCGTGCGCTCGGCGTCGGAAAGCTGGGCGAAGTCGTCGCCATCGATCAGGATGCGGCCCGAGTCGGGCCGGGTGAGTCCGCCCAATAAATAAAAGAGGGTGGATTTTCCGCTGCCCGAGGGACCGACGACGCTGACAAACCTGCCCTTTTCGACACTGAAGGTAATGCCGCGCAGGGCGGGGACTTCGACCTTGCCCACGCGATAGGTCTTGCGCAGATCGACGGCGTCGATAAAAGCAGGCATGGAGAATCCACCATACTACAGGAAGGCGAGGCCACGTGGCGTCAGGAGGGGCGGTTCAGGCAACTCCGATTTGCGACGAATTGCTGGGTGCGCGGCTTGGACCGCGCTTTCGAACCAACAGCAGGCGGATACGCTCCAGCAGTTCGGCGGGAACATGCATGCCCTTGGGCAGGAAGACGTCCGCCTGCGTATCACGATCATAGATGCGGACCTTCCCGGAGAGCAGAATGGCCGGGGTTCGGGGTGAAATCGCCTTGATTTCCTCGATCAGTTTGGCGCCGTCGAGTCCGGGCATGATGAGATCGGTCAGCACCAGATCGATGTCTCCCCGCTTGAAACGTGCCAGCGCGTCTTCGCCGTTGTGGCAGGAGACCACGCGGTAGCCTCTGGTTTCTAGAAGCACCTTGCGGATGGAGAGAGACTGTTCGTTGTCGTCAACACAGAGGATGGTGCGTTTCGGTTTCATTCGTATTCCCGCAGATGCCTTGCTGTCACGCTGGCTGACAGCTGTCAATCTTAACTCTGTGTAGGAGCCGAAGGAGATTTTCAGTGCGACAAAAATCCTACGTGCGGATTCGAGAGCTGTAAAGTGGCGCGGATGTTAATGGGAAATTTTTGCTATTGAACTTTTCTCGTGCTTGTGCGTAACGCTGTTTTTCGCAGAGATGCAATTGGCAGTCAGAAAGAAATCTCTCCGCGCAGAACCTCGACTGCATTGCCGCCGACGCGGACGTTAACCACACGGTTATCGTCCTTCGAGGCGCGCACGAAAATTCTGCTGGGACGTTTCATCTCCAGTCCCTGTTCGATGAGCACACGCTCGTCGGGCTGAGCGACGCCGTGGGCCACCATCCAGGCTGCGGCGCAACCGGCAGCCGACCCGGTCGCCGGATCTTCGCCACTGTAGAAAATCATGCGGGCATGCAGGCGAGCGCCGGGATCGACGGCCTCACGGCAGACAAAATAAAAGAACTTGCCGCCCGTGCGGGCCAGGTACTCGGCCGCGGTTCTCGGGTCGATGTGCAGATTACGCAACACCCCCAGCGACCGAATGGGAGCGACGGTGAAGGGAACACCTGTGGATACGGTCTCGATGGGCAACTCCGGATCAAAGTCGTCCGCGGACAGGCCGAGCACACGTGCCACGGTTTCTCGGTTGTGGCCATCCAGGAACTTCGGGTCGACCTGCGTCATCTCCCCGAACGTCGGCGCATTCGTCTGTTCCTCGAAACGCACCGGGACGGCGCCGACGTTGAGTTCGAGCTTGATCTCCTGGGCCCCCGTTGATCCCCGCAGGACGAACGCCGTGCCCAGTGTCGGATGTCCAGCGAAGGGTAGTTCCTCCGCCACGGTGAAAATGCGCACCCGCACTCCGCGCTGGCGTTCGGTCGCTGGGTCGCGGGGGAGAATAAAGGTCGTCTCAGAGAGGTTCGTCTCCTTGGCGAGCGCCTGCATCTCGACGTCGGTGAGTCCGCGACCATCGAGAATGACCGCCAACGCATTTCCTTCCAGAGGGGTGGCGCTGAAAACATCCATTTGAACGAGTGACAGGTTGGGCATCTGGAATCCTCTGCCGGCGTTAAGAATTTGACTGGCCGCGAACCGGTGACCGGCCAATTTGACAGTCCTTTTGGCCGCGTACGTAACGCTCCCGAATTGGATGCGCGACGGTACTCCCGCGCAGCGCAAAACTCATTTCGGTCTTCTCGAGATCGGTCAGCTGGAAGAAGGAACCAGGTCGTGATTCGACAGACGCCCCTAGCCTGAGCGCCGGCTTGGTGACGTTGGAAGCGGGCGAGAATACATAAGGACGCCCGTTGTCGGTTCGATACCGCGCTTTGGGGTGTTTCTGCATCCGCCAGGGGAGCCACCGGTTGGCAGCGACGCTTGCGGTTGGTTTGACACAAACGCGCGCGCTCCACTAGTGTGTATCCGTTACAGTAAGCGATAACGTGAGTTGACGTCGTGGCCGGGCCAGCCCAGGGGGTTGCAACGCGACGAGAGGCAAAATGAACGGCACTATGAACTCCAAGAAGATTGTCTGTTATGCGACCGTGGCCTGCCTAATGCTGATCACGAGCATGGTTCATGCCGCCGAAACGTTTGAAGTCACGATCGAGCGGGGCGTGACGGCGAAGATGCGCGATGGCATGGTTCTCCGGGCTGATATTTACCGCCCCAAGGCCGACGGTAAGTATCCGGTCCTGCTTCAGCGGACGCCTTACAACAAGAGTAACGGAGTGAGTTTTGGGGTTCGAGCCGCGGCGCGCGGGTTCGTGGTCGTCATTCAAGACGTTCGCGGCCGTTTTTCTTCGGAAGGTGTCTGGTACACCTTCAAGCATGAGTCGGATGACGGCTACGACTCGGTAGAGTGGGCAGCGGCGCTGCCATATTCCAATGGCAAAGTGGGAATGTTTGGTGGTTCCTACGTCGGCGCAACGCAGATGCTCACGGCTATTGCACATCCGCCCCACCTGGCGGGCATTTGCCCGGTTGTCACAGCCAGCAACTACCATGACGGATGGACTTACCAGGGTGGCGCCTTCGAACAATGGTTCAACGAATCGTGGACGTCTGGTCTCGCACAAGACACCTTCAACCGGACGATAACGCAAGACACGAACGCCCTGCCAAACGTGGGGAAGCTCCCCCTGACCAGCTATCCGCTGTTCAATCTTTCTGAGTCCCCGGCGGGGCTCTACTCCACCCGCGCACTCGCGCCTTATTTTCTCGACTGGCTGGCTCACCCAAACTATGACGACTACTGGAAGCGCTGGTCAGTCGAAGAGCACTACGCCGACATTAACGTTCCGGCTCTCACCGTCGGCGCCTGGTATGACATTTTTCAGGGAGGGTCGCTTCGCAATTACTCCGGAATGCGAACACTAGGTGCGGAGGCGGCGCGCTCTGGACAGAGGCTGCTTGTGGTGGTGGGGGGACATGCCGGCGGCGGGCAGAAAATTGGCGAAGTCGACTTCGGTCCCGCCGCAGCCCAGTTTGATGAAAACGAAGTCACATTGCTTTGGTACGAGTACCTTCTCAAGGGCGCCCAGAACAGTTTCGCTAAGGAAAAGCCGGTCAAGATCTTCGTTATGGGAAGAAACCAGTGGCGGGAGGAAGAGGACTGGCCACTGGCGCGAGCCCAAAGCAGCAAGTACTTTCTCCATTCGGAGGGAAGCGCAAATTCTCTGCGCGGGAGCGGCAGCCTTTCAGTCGCAGTTCCCCACTCTGAATCGCCGGATCACTATGTGTACGATCCCGCCAATCCCGTGCCGACGATGGGTGGTCCGCTGTGCTGCGATGGTGCGCACTTGGCCCCGGGGCCGCGGGATCAACGCCAGGTGGAAGCTCGTGAGGATGTCTTGGTTTACTCCACTCTTGCTCTTGCCCGGGACACGGAAATCACTGGACCGATCACCCTGGAACTTTTCGCAAAGTCCACTGCGGTGGATACAGATTTCACCGCCAAGTTGGTGGATGTGGCCCCGGACGGTTTCGCACAAAACCTGACGGAAGGAATTATCCGGGCGCGTTATCGCGACTCTCAAGAGAAACCCGCCCTTATGAATCCCGGACAGGTTTACAGGTTCACGATCGACCTGTGGTCGACCAGCAACGTGTTTCTCAAAGGGCATGTATTGCGATTGGAGGTTTCGAGCAGCAATTTTCCCCGGTTCGATCGAAACTTGAATACTGGGGAGGCGCCAGGCACGGGAGAGCACTACGTCCCGGCGACCAACACGATTTACCACGACGCGGAACATCCCTCGGCCTTACGGTTGCCGATCGTGGCAACTCCGTAAGCATCGGCGTGACCTAGGAGGCAGCACACGCCCCCCGTTCGAGCCGGAATTGTAAGAGCCACATGGGACAATGATTTTATGCCAACCACGATGAAGGATATCGCCCGCGATCTGGGCGTGTCGGTCGTAACGGTTTCCAAGGTCCTGCGGAACCACTCCGATATCAGCGCGGAGACGCGAAGGCGGGTTTTGCTGCGGATGAAAGAGCTGAATTACCAGCCGAATCCGGCTGCCCGGGCGCTGGTTACAGGACGCACGAATTTAATCGGCCTGATTGTGCCTGATCTCGTTCATCCCTTTTTCGCGGAGGTGGCAAAGGGGATTTCCAGCAGCCTGAGATTGCAGGAATATAGCTTGATTATCGCCTCTTCGGAAGACGACGCGAACCTGGAGCGTCGCGAGATTGAGCAAATGCTGGCCCGGCGGGTGGACGCGCTCATCCTTGCGTCCACGCAATCCAACCCGGAGACAGTTCACCGAATTCAGGATCAGAAACTGCCCTATGTTCTTCTCGACCGGAAAATATCAGGAGTGCTGGCAAACTTCGTGGGAATTGACGATGTCATCGTAGGTGAATTGGCCACCACTCACCTGCTGCAAGTCGGTTGCAAGACCGTTGCGCATATTGGTGGCTCGGATGTGAGCACCGCGGTGGACCGTCAAGCGGGCTACTCGGTTGCGCTGGCACAGGCGGGGATGAGCCTTCCTTCGGACTACATCGTGACGTATGGCCGAGGTGACGATTCCGGGGATACAGCCGGCTACAACGGCATGAAGAAACTCCTGCAACTGAGTCCGCGGCCCGACGGTGTGTTTTGCTTGAATGATACGGTGGCGATGGGAGCCATGCGGGCGGTGATGGAGGCCGGCCTCCGCATCCCGTCCGACGTCGCCATGGTCGGATGCGGCAACGTGCACTACGATGACCTGCTGATCGTTCCTCTAAGCAGTGTGGATCAAGATAGCCACAATCTGGGCGTCAGCGCGGCCAAGCTGGCCATGAGCATGATCAAGCGTAAAGGAGAAGGCTCTCCCAAGAGTCTGATCATGCCGGCAAAGTTGGTTGTGCGAGCGTCTAGCCGAAGGTGAACGCTGAGTGAACGGTCGCGCTGTGACTATTTTTTCTCGGAAGTGTACGGTTGCTTGCGGATAATGCCTTTGCCTTCCTCGACCGTCACCACTTGACCGGCTGCGATCCCTGGAAACGTCTCGACCTTACCATCCAACCACCGAACAGAAATTTCGGCCGCTGCAGCTTTGCCCAGACCGAAGTGCAGCCGGAAATCGTTTTGCGAGATGTAAGAGCCGCCACTGCGCACTTCATCGATCTGCTTGCGCCCATTCACAGCAATGGAGACGCGCGCCCCGATCGCGTCGCGGCCCGCTGTAATGGCCCGGACCAGCAGCGAATTTCCGATGCGCGGAGCGGAATTTCTGAGCAGAGTCGGCGGTTCGCTCATGTTCACGATGACAATTTCTTCCTTGCCGTCGTTGTCGAGGTCTCCTGCTGCCAGGCCGCGTGAGGAGTGCGGAGCGGAGATGCCCGGCCCGGATTGAGAAGACAGATCGAAGAACTGGCCGTCGCCCCGGTTCCAATAGAGCAGCCGGGGCTGCTTGTACTTCTCAGCCGTATGCCCCGCGTCCACTTCAGGATAGACGTGCCCGTTGGCGACGATCGGGTCTTTCCAGCCGTCATTATCGAAGTCGATGAAGGTGGTGCCCCATCCAAGATACTTCGTATTCACCGCGAGACCGGCCCCGATCGTGTCGTCCTCAAAATTGTTACGACCCAGATTCTTGTAGAAGGTGTGTGTGTCATCGGCAAAATTTGTTTTGAAGATGTCAAGCATGCCATCGCCATTGAAATCGGCGGCGGCGGCGCCCATGCCCGCTTGTTCTCGCCCCTCTTCGTTGTAGGCCAGGCCAGCCTGCACGCCGATCTCTTCAAACAGCTTTCCGCCGAGGTTGTGATAATACAAGCTGGCGGTAGAGTCGCAGGCCACAAAGATGTCCGGCCACCCGTCGTTATCGAAGTCTCCGGTCAGGGCCGTGAATCCGTAGTAGTTCTTCGGTCCTGCAATGTGGACGCGATCCGAAACGTCGGTGAAATGTCCGCGTCCATCGTTCTCGTAGAAAGACAGTGTTTCCGGTGGCAGCCCCCGGGGACCGCACATCACGGGACGTCCTTTCCACTGACACTGGGTGTGCTCCCCGGGGTGGGGTGTGTGCTCGATATCGAAATCCACATAATGGACGACTACCAGATCGAGGTATCCGTCGCGGTTGAAGTCCATGAAGGCGCAACCGGTGCTCCAACGCGGTTTCGGTGAGAGCAAGCCGCGCTCTTTGGTTTCATCGTGGAAAGTTCCATTCCCCTGGTTGCGGTAAAAGACGTTCTGCCCCCACTGGGTTATAAACAGATCGGGATATCCGTGGTTATCAACATCACCCACGCACACTCCCTGACCCCAACCTGTGCGGGTGATGCCTGATTTTTCCGTGACATCTTCGAACTTCAGGCCACCCAGATTGTGATAAAGAAAAGGGGTTGGCTGAGGAGCGTCTTTTCCGAGCCGGCCGGCGTTGACTAGAAAGATGTCGGGAAGGCCGTCGTTGTCGTAGTCGAAAATCGCCACACCATTGCCGGTGGTTTCGACGATGTATTGCTTGGAGTTCTCGGATCCGGAAACATTCGCGCCGGTGAGGCCGGCCAGGGGTGCAATGTCCTCGTAATGCACGACCGGAGCTTGCATGCCGGGAGGCAGAGGCCGCGCCGGAACCGCGGTGCCCCCGGTTGCCGCACCTTGCGCGTTAGCACGCTCACGGCAGCCGACCACGATCAGGGCAAGAACAGGAATCAGGAGAAATGCGCGAAGAACTGCCTTGCCCATCTGCCGGGGTTCCTTGCTCATGATCTATTGCCGATCATAACATTCAGAGAAAAGCCTATAGTGCGGCTCTCACGAACTCGCCAGTGTAGAGACTCTTCTCTGTTATCATCAGCGCCGCTGGACAAAATACCTGTAGGAACCGGAATGTAGGAACCGGAATGGTGGTCTGGAATCTCGTGCGGAGCCCGTTATCGCTCGCATTTTTTGTCTGCATCGTCTGTGTTTCCAGTTTGAGCCAAGTGCCGCAACCTGCCCCCGCCTGCAAAGGTCCGGCGGAACTGGAGAGCGTCATCCACTCGCACCCCTCGGCAGGCGCCTACGACGCCTTGGGCGCATACTTCGGCCAGCATCAGAAGTTATCCTGCGCGATTTCCGCGTTTGAATCAGCGCTCCGCCTGGAGCCTGACTCCTGGGACGCTCGCTTCAATCTCTCTCTCGCGCTCATTCAGAACCGCCAACCCGGGCGCGCGGTGCGTGAGTTGCGGATCGCGGTGCGCGCGAAACCTGAGGACCCTTTGGGCCACACCGCGTTGGGCGTGGCCCTCAATGAGTTGGACCAGAACGACGCAGCCATCGAAGAATTCAGACTTGCGCTTAAGAGCGACCCCAAGTCCGTGCCGGCGCTTGATGGACTGGCGAAGGCTCTGATCGCGCAGAAGCGTTACTCGGCCGCGATTGCCGCCCTGAAGGATGCGCCTGCTGATGCCAGGCTGCAGGACGATCTGGCGGTGGCGTATTCGAACAGTGGCGATGTCGCGCGGGCTGTCGAGCTGCTTACGGAATTAGTCAAGCAGAATCCATCCTCGGCGGACGAACACGCCAATCTGGCCATCGCTTATACCCAACAGCAGCAGTTCCGCCAGGCGGTCGACGAGTTTCGCGAGGCACTGCGGCTGGACCCGGCAAACGATGTCGTACGGCTATCGTACGTGAAGGCGCTGATCATCCTTGCGGAGTTCAACACGGCGCTGCCCGAGATCCAGGACTATTACCACCGCAAGCCGCATGATTTTGACGCGCTCTACCTGTTGGGCGTAGTCGACCGCGGCCTGGGAAAATACGAGGCGGCAGAATCTTTGCTCAAGCAGGCAGTCGCGTTGAACCCGAACCAGTACGACGTCCGTTACAACTTTGGATTCGTGTTGGCCAAGCTCGGAAGACCGAAGGAAGCCTATGTGCAACTGCAAAAGGCGGTGGAGCTAAACCCTGGTTTGAGCGAGGCCCGGTTTCAACTCGCGGCAGTGTTGCGCACTCTGGGCCAGGAGCAGAAGGCCCGTGAGGAATTACAGACTTTTCAGCAAGGAAAGCAAGCGAACATCAAAGAGAACGTAGCTGGCACCAAGGTGAATCAGGCGAACGAGTACCAGCAGTCGGGAGAATATCAGCGCGCTGTGGATCTCTACCGGGAGGCAATCGCCGAAGATCCGAATGACGCGCACACGTATTACGACCTGGCCTTGGCGCTGGATCACTTGGGCAAGATCCCGGAGGAGCGCGAGGCGCTGCAGCAGGCAATTCATCTGGATTCAGGCTTGGCTCGCGCTCATGAACAACTTGGCTTCTTGAGCTTGCAGGCCGGCCAGGACGCTGATGCGGAGAAGGAACTGAAAACGGCACTATCTCTGGATCCTGGCTATGCCGAGGCACAGGGCAACTTGGGCGTGCTTTATGGGCAGCAGGGGAAGAACAAGGAGGCGGAGCAACTGTTTCGTCAGGCCACGGAAAACGATCCGCAGTACGCGCAAGCCTATATAAATCTTGGTCTCATTCTGGCGGGTGAATCGCGCTTTGCAGAAGCAGAGCAAGTGCTGCGCAGTGCGGTGAAGATTCGTGATAGCAACCCTCAAGCCCTCACCGTACTTGCCATGGTGCTCACCCGCGTGAACCGCGCGGAAGAGGGCGTTGGCTATTTTCGGAAGGTCATCGAACTCGATCCGAAATCGTCGGGCGCGCATTTGAACCTGGGTATTGCCTTTGCTGACCAGTTCAACCTGGAAGGCGCGCTGGCGGAATTTTCCGAGGCCTTGCGTCTCGATCCCAACTCTGCTGCCGCGCATTACAACAAGGGCAGAGTGCTGCTCGACCTGCGGCGTGATGCCGATGCGAAGCCTGAACTCGAAGCGGCAACGCGCCTCAATCCCGAGTACGCCGAAGCCTGGTATCTGCTCGGCCTCATCGAAAAAGGCGCGGGAAACGCGGCCGCATCGGTGCAGATGCTTCAAAAGGCGGCCGCCCTCAATCCGAAGGATCCGGACACCCTGTTCGTGCTGGGCCAGGAACTCCTACACAGCGGAGATCGCGCGGGGGCAATCGCACAGTGGCGGAAGGTGCTCGAGACTGATCCGAATCACGGGAAAGCTCTCTACAATCTGTACCGACAATTGGCGCAATCTGATCCCGCTGACTCCAAGCGCCTGCAAGACCGCTTTGAGAGCTTGCAAGCTCAGAATCGCATCATGGATCAGGCGCAAACTCTAGGAAATTTCGCTGTTTCGTCCGCCGCCGCGCATGACTGGCCCGAAGCCATCACTCAGCTTAAAGAGGGCCTGCGGCTTTGCGGCAACTGCGACGCTCAAGCGCAACTGCACAAAGACCTTGGCCTCATTTACTGCCATTCCGGTGATATGAAGAACGGGCTCGCCGAACTGCTCATAGCAAAACAACTGACTCCGCAAGATCCTGACATCGACAAGGCCATCCAGATCGCCCAGGGCGCGCGACAATGACTTAGGTCGCCGCCAAGAATCTTCGGTGACTGGGCGCAATTCTTTTGTAGAGTGTAGAGCCATGCGGCAATGGCTTTGGCCGATCGCAATCCTGCTGTGCTCGCTGACTCCGCTCGCGGCACAGGACATCGATTCCAATCCCTTAGTCCACAAGCAAAGCGTTTCGACCGTCGCAGATCAAATCAGCGATGCATCGGAGCGCACTGCTTTTCTCGAACTGTTCCGGCAGGCCCCTCCAGCGGATATGCTCGCCCGGGCAGAAGCTTTCCTGACCCGATCTCCACAGTCTGCTTTTCTTGCACAAGCTTACGAAGTGGCTGCTCGCGCCAGCTTCGACTTACAAAAGTACGAGTCCGGGTTGGACTATGCGCGAAAATCACTAGCCCTGCTCCCGGAGAACCCGTTACTTCTGGTATCTGTGGCCGACGTGGAAGCCCGCCAGCGGCTCAACCAAGCCGCAATCGAGCATGCCGAGGAAGCTCTCGAGGATCTCGATGGCTTCGCTGCGCCCTCGTCGGTCAAGGAGGAGGAGTGGCCGGGGGTGCAGACAGCGCTCAAGGCGTCTGCCAATTTCGCTATGGGCCGGGCCTTGCTGCAGCAAGCGCTGGAGGTGTCGGCCGGGGAAAAACGCACGCAGTTGCTGAAGGTATCCGAAGCCTCGCTGGATCGTGCCCAGCATTTGAACTCTGCAGATCCCGAAATCACCTATCTCCTGGGATTAGTTCAGTTGACCGCCAATGAAACGTCGCAGGCGGCCAGTGCTTTCGCTACGATTTCCGGTGGCGGTAGCGAGATCGCGCCCAAGGCGCTAGAAAATTTGCGAGCCATCTACAAACTACTGTATCCGCGCTCGGACCTCCCGTTTGACACGTTCGTGCAGCAGGCTCAGGTGCGCTGGACGAGTGCGGCGCAAAAATCCTCTCAGAATCCGATCCGGCACACTCCGGTCGTTCACGACGAATCCGCCTACTTCGGTTCGGAATCTTGCCGGAGCTGTCATGCCGAAATTTACAAACAGTGGTCGCAGAGCGGTATGTCGAAAATGTTCCGTCCTTATGCGCCCGAAAATGTCGTGGGCGATTTCAAGAGCAATAACCAGTTTTATCTGGGGGACGACGCGGAATACCGAGGCGGCAAACTCACAGTCACCCGCGGCCCGCAACGAGCTTTATTCGCGCGCATGGTGATTCGCAGTAGCCGGCACTGTTTCGAAATCTTGCAATCCGACGGCAACTGGCACACCTACCCCGTCGACTACACCATCGGGTCAAAGTTTCAACAGGCCTATGCGACGAAACTGCCGAATGGAGAGATTCACGTCTTTCCCATTCAATACAACCTGCTGCAAAAACAATGGGTCAACTTCTGGAAGACCATTGACGGGCCAGGGAGCGAGCGTGCCGATCCGCGCAACTGGGAGAAACTCGAGAGCTCCACGAGTTATCAGGCCATCTGCGCCGTCTGCCATACCAGCCAGCTGAGAAACGTAAAAGGAGTCGGCTTCGACGTCAACCACCTGGAATTCAAAGAGCCTGGCATCGACTGCGAGATGTGTCACGGTCCTTCCGCAGATCACGTCCTGGAAGTAACGGCAGGTGAATACAGCCCGAAGCCGGCGCAAACTCCGCCCGTGGGCTTTGACGCGATCGACAATCGCGAGTACGTCGAGATCTGCGCGCAATGCCACCTGCAATCGGCCATACGCAACCCTGGCCCAGCAGGTGAATTGAACTATTCCAATTCAGGCGATTTCTTCGGCCGCCGGGTGCGCGAGCCGTTCGGCGAATTCTCCCGCAAAGGTTTTTACAAAGATGGCCGGTTCCGTCAGACAACATTCATGGTTGAGGCGCTGGAGCGCTCGCGGTGCTTCAAAAAAGCGGCAGTGAGCTGCGGAACCTGCCACGATCCTCATGGCCACGATGTCGCCTCCAATCCGACGTCGCTAAAGTTTCGCGACCAGCCCGACCTGATGTGTACCGGTTGTCATACTAAATTCCAGGATAGCGTCCGAGCCGCGCAGCATTCTCATCACCCCGCATCGTCTGAGGGGAGCCGTTGCGTCTCCTGTCATATGCCCCGCATCATGGAAGCTCTGCTGTTTCGGGCCGGTTACCACCAGATTGACGATATCCCCAACGCGGAGATGACCAAGCGATTCGGCCAAGAGGAGAGTCCCAACGCCTGCATAATCTGCCACGCGAAGAAGGCCGCGGATTGGGTGCAGCAACAACTCGCGTCGTGGAAATCGGCCGCGGTGAGTCAAAAGTGAAGTTGTCGTGCCAGCCGGTAGCAAATCTAACCGAACCGAGCCCCGGCTGGTTACCAAACCTATTCGCGAAAGCTGGAACCCTCGCGCACGATTCGAATGAAATGGTCCGTGTAGGTCGCATGGACCCACGGGATCGCGTACGTCGGCATGTGGCAGGACGCGCAATCCTTGGTGCCAGTTGGACAGGGCGGGGCCATGTTCGCGGTCTGCGTATGCCCTGATCGGACGTGACATTTGAAGCAGGCGGCATCGTAGCTGGCAGAATCGCGCACCAGGGGTTTGTGCGGATCGTGGCAGGCGATGCACGTGATTCTTGGATCGCCGCGACCACCCCAGCAGAGGCTTCTTTCCAGCCGATAGGGCTGCAATCGGACGGATGAGATTCCCATATGTCGTGGCATCTCGAGCGCCACATCTACGGGAGTGCGATGGCACGCTCCGCAAAAATCTACCGAATCAATCGGTGCCAGGCGTGTGGGATTCAGCATCGTTCCGGTGTCGTGGTGGTCCGGGTTGGTTTGCATCGCGGTCAGGTGCCGTAGTCCGGGACCGTGACAAGCTTCGCAAGTCACGCCGAGAATCGCGTGGTCAGGATCGAACTTTCCCGACACCGTGGAAGCGGTCGAATGACATCCGAAACAGCGGCGCATGGTCTCGTTCTCCACTGGTTTGCCCAGCGCCTGCGAGATCGCGGCAGGCGCTGCTGCATTGTGCCCGAAGGTGATGTCCAGTCCTGCCAGACTCCGGTAGTAGCTCAGCCGGCTTTCCAGGAAAGTGTCTCCGCGTTTCATAACCCAAGTCTGAGAGGATTCGCTCACTCCGAAAGCCCAGCCGACATC
>Ga0307471_100000781_pt1 | contig 16660 bp, 8 predicted proteins | sample atmos_gasesAM3C__2_FD_204566 | JGI IMG/M metagenome (GOLD analysis project Ga0307471, IMG submission 204566) | Hardwood forest soil microbial communities from Morgan-Monroe State Forest, Indiana, United States - atmos_gasesAM3C_515 | ecosystem: Environmental > Terrestrial > Soil > Temperate... | reverse complement strand
CTTTTTCGCTGATCATGTAAATTGCTGACACAATGAAGTACCCTGGTATTTTAGGAAACACAGAGGCATCCACCACACGTAAACCCTGCGTCCTTCGAACGCGGAAGCGACTATCGAGTACGGCCATGGGATCGTCGTCAGCCCCGATCTTGTTCGAGCATGACGCATGATGGCCCCACGCTTCGTTTTGAATGAATTCCCGAAGTCGTTGCGGACTTTCATATCCCGGCCCAGGACAAATCTCTTTGGCAATTCCCAGGCTCTTGTTCATTTCCCGTACGAACTGGACTCCGTCTACGACGCCGTTGAGATCAGCGTCCGTGGTATCACTGCCCTCAGAAAAGGAATGAAAGTCGATGCGCGGCCACTTTAAGGGGTCTTTCGACCGAAGCGTTACTCTGCCCGCCCGATTGTTTGTGTAGGCTTTAAGCACGGCCCATGTGAATCGGTTGCGCTGCCGTTCGAACACCTTGGAGTAACCGGGTTGGTATCCCCGGAAGAATCCAGGTAAACCAAAGATATACAGGTCCGGTTCCAATCTAGTCATCTCGGAGCGTTTCAGGATTCCGATTAGTGTGCCATTCGATGCGTATAGCCCCTGTCCCTTCTCCCATAGCAGAAAGGAAGGATCGGGTGGAGCGCCTTCCTGGGGCGGAGCGAATGTCGCGCCTTCCAATAAGACGAATGGCTTGGGAAACTCTCCCACTACGCCGACTTCATAACGGTCCTGCAGGTTCTCCCCGACGCCCGGCAAATCAGCCACGACATCGATGTCAAACTCTTTCAGCTCCTTCGCTGGCCCCACACCGGAGAGCTTGAGGAGTTGGGGGCTGTTAAAAGCACCGGCTGCAACAATAACCTCGCGCGAGACAAAAACCTGGCGCTTGGCGGGCGTGGGTTGCGGACCTGAGTTGCGAGCGGCTGGATCAGCCTCGTAGAGATGCTTCCCTTGGAAAAACTCAACGCCGACGGCACGTGGATAAACCTCAGTGCCGTCCGCGAGTATCGTCTTCTCTGGCGGTTCGAACAGTATCCTGGTCACGAGCGAATGCTTCGAGATGGTGAGGTTCGGATGCGCCTTTTCTGTGTTCAGCAGGAACTCGCGGGGGCCATTTCGTTTTCCATTTGCCACGGCCAAAGGAGTAAATGCCAAGCCCTCTCGCAGGTCGATGCCGTTACGGAGGTCATTGGGATCAAGCCGGGTGAGCAATGCAAGAAAAGGGTGTTCCAGCCCGGTTTTGAGGGCGAGCTTTATTGCTTTGAAGAGGAGTTTCAGAATCGTTTTGTCTTTGAGGACCAGATGTGCGTTGGCTTCGCTGGTCGTCAACCATCCACTGAAACCGTGGCCATGGGCCCAGTCACGCCAATCCTTGCGCCCCTTCAGCGGCGCGATGACTGACCAGAAGAGTCCATTCAAGATATATTTCAGACTGCCGGGGCGCGCGACGTAACGGCAATTCTCCAATCGGGCAAAGTACTTGTTCATGTTTTCGGCAGACCAGGTTTCATCTCCGGTAATAGCCGCTATGTAATTCCAGTCCTGGTCCTGTGGCGTAACGGTGATCATCGCGTTGTGAGCAGTGCAACCGCCTAGCGTGGCTGCGCGCGGATACCAGACTCCATCTTCTGATGCATGGCTTTTCTCTCTTTCTACGATTTTCGTGTCTTTTTGCTGCTTGGCTTCGTCGGCATAGTGGCGGACGAAGTAGTCCCACTGACACTCTTCGTACTCCGTCGACAAACCGTGGAAGATTGGCACCTCGTACATAAGGCGGCCTGCTTCGCTCTCTGAGCAAGGATCGCCCCCGGCCTCCATCAGCAAAACCTTGAAGCCTGCTTTCGCCAGGTTGGCCGCGAGCGGACCTCCGCCTGCGCCCGAGCCTATGACAACGTATTCAAATTCCGCATCGTTCATACGAGTTCTCGAGCAGGAATCAGGCGATCCGCCGCACAGATTTGACTGCGGGCGGAAGCACTCAAAAAGTTTTTAGGAATTCAATCAGGTTCTTCTTGTCCTCATCGCTGAGGGCAGGCTCGCCATCGTATCCCGTCCCGAAGTAATGGCCGCGGTTGACAACGTAGTCCGGGCACTTGCTGAGCTCCATTAGCTTACCGGCGAGAGGCGAAAACACTCGCCGGGCGTCTTCGTCGCTTGCGTTCGGCCCGAGCTTTTTCAAATCCGACTTGATTTCGAGCAAGAGATGCAGAACCTTGCGATTGTGATTAAGCCGCCCCCACAAGTCCTTTTCTTCCGGACGTATCATTAGGTTGGCGAGGAGGCCGACTGGAGTACCCTTCGGAATAGGGCCAATCTCAATACCGCCCTCCTCGACACTACCCTCTCGATCAATTGCACATGCCCCTTCGAGGTCGCTCTTCTTAAATATGCCCGGTAGAAGCCATTTCCCCCAGCTTTGCAGACCTTCCGGCACGTAACCGGGTGCGACCCGCAGGCAACTAGTAACAGTGGTGCGATCGATTACACCTTGGTCTCCGAGCACCAAATCCTTGTCTCGCTTCTCTGGCCAAAGCATTTTTGTAATACCATCTTCGAAATACTCCATGCGTTTCTGGACTGAAGGTTCGGGATTGTAGTCATAATCGTATTTTCCATACTTGGGTTCGCTGCTCTTGCCGACGCTATTGTTGAGAAGAAATGGCGCGGTCGACCACAAACTTACGAGCGACGCCGGCCGCGTGAAGCCGCGCCCTCCCGCCGGCAACTCATATTGTTTGGCTTCTCCCGTTACCGGGTTGACCACCGTAATCGAACCAACCGAAGGCAGTTGCTTATACGTCTCGGAAGAAAAGTTGTCCCAAATGTTGTCCCGAATGGCATTCGTGGCCAGCGGACTACATGCGTTTGTCTTAAGCAACGTCACAGGCACACGATGCTCAGCCGAAAGAAAGTTGCCGTCCAGAAAATCGGGGGCCAGAACGATTTCACGCATCTGGGACTTGAAAGCTTCGGTCTTGGTCCAAGCCCAGTATTTGTTCCAGCAGTTTAGGTAGTCAGCACCTGCGCAACCACCGGGATCCAGACCCTCGGCGGGTTTGGGGAGTTTGCTCGAGTGACAACGCGCACAATTCTCCGCGAAAATAATCTTGCCGTGATTGAGTCTGTTGGCGTAGGCCTTGTCTTTGTCGGGATCGCCCAAATACTTCAGGCCTGCGGGCGCATCTCTCAGTTTGTGCGGGGTAGCGGTCTTCAGAAAGAACAGCGCCATGTTCGCCGTCTGCGCTTCTGTGGCTTCCCAGTAAGCGGAGTTCTTGCGGGCAACCGCGATCTCAATGGGCGTGACTTTTTTTCCGCCAATCAGCGCCCGGAAGTGCAACAGCCATTCTTCGCTGAACAAGCCAATGTTGAGGTAAACGCGATTGAGTGCTCCTAGAGCACCTACCGAATCCGCGCCATCCTTCAAGACCCGCGGTGAATATACCGTGTCGGGTTTGACAAAGAATTGGGCCAACGGCGATTCGGGTGGAACAAAGTCATTGAGTTGTTTGTTGTTGAGGCTCCCACCGGCCAGCGTTTCCTTCCCAAAACGCTTGGCCTGCTCGAGCCGTGGGCCAAGATTGTAAATGGCATTCATAGTCCGCGGGTTGTTGATGTTGTCTGTAGAGACCAGCGACGTATCCAGCGATCCGGGCCGCGAGGTATGGAACATCTGGAAGATGTAATTCGACGGATCCGCCTCCCAATCGAATATGCGGTCGATCCAGAAGTACTGGGCGCCGACGTTATTGGAAAGATTCTCCCACTTGGGATTTTCAGGGTCGGCTGGTGGCTTAATAGGATTCGGCCCTACGTGACAGAACGCGCAAGACATGCCAACTCTGTAGGGTCTAATCAGATCTTTGCGGTTGTAGTAGCTTGCGTCGCTGTAAAACCTCTCCGGATCCCATTCCCGAGCCGCCTTCTCATCAAAACCAGGATTCGGGAAAAGCCGAAGACCGACGATACCGGTGGCGTAGCCGTAGTACGAGCCGACTGGCATCTTCTTAGGCAAATACTTGCCTGCTGGCAGATCTTTGCCTCGGGAACCGACTGCCACACCGGGATATTTCGATTCGTTTTCGAATGGATCGGGGGTGCAATTTGCTGAGCGCTTATCCAGCCATAGTCCGAAACGTTCCGGGTCAGGTCCTGTTGCCTTTTCAAAGCAGGGCTCGTTGACCAAGCCCAGGTAGCTCCACCGATTGTCTCTACTGAATTTCCTTAAGCTCGGATGCGACGAGATAGTCTTAAGAAAGTCCAGTGCTCCGAAGCTATCGTTGGTGAGGTGGTTCCAAAGGCGATCGTTGCCACCAGTCCAAACTACCCAAGTATTACGTCCTTTGACTTCCTCCGGCGTGAGGCTGACCACACCGTCTTTGTTCTGGTCCATGTCATGGAAATAGTCTTCGTCGGCCGCAGGAAAAGAGCCGGCGAGGCGATGGGCCTGCCTAGCCTCATCAAGCACGGTACCGGGTTGTGGCCCTCTGTGGGCCCACCATGCTTTAACTACAAGAAGGACACCGAGAACAACTAAAATCACAACGACATATGTGAATTTTCTGCCCGTGGAACTCATAGCTGCGCTCCCGTATTCCCCATTCAGCGATGCGTGTGAAAATTCTGATAGTGCGGGTTGATCTCCGCGGCCATTCTCAGATATTCGCTGCCTTTGCCATTGCCACTCGCCGCCTGATATATCGTTCCCGCCTGAAAAAACAGTTGCGCGTCCACTGCGCCGGACGAAAGCGCTTCTTTGATTGGGTCAAGCGCTTCGGCAAACTCACCTGCGCGATACAATGCCCAAGCCAACGCCGCCAGCGTCGAAAAGTTTCTGCGCAACGCGATATCCTTGCGGGCCCACTTCACGGCTTCCGCGCCATCCTGACGCACGTCGGAATAGAAGTCAGTCAGGTGGTGGTAATAGTGAACATCGCCGCATTGTGCCGATTCGAGGTAAGCAGCCAGCGCCTTTTCATGCCAAGGCTCCGCTTGCTCGGGTTTCCCCATCGCTTGATAGAGCTCTCCAAGGGCCTGCTGAAATTCCGGCCGGGCTACACACGAAATGACTCTTTGGTACAGCTCAATGGCTTGATCAACTTTTCCCATCGCTCCAAGGAGTTCGGCGGTGTGTTCACTGACAAGCCAATAACCGGAGTAGGCCAAGTCAGCAACACGGTAGTGGTTCCACGCCTTTTCATACGAACCACCCCTTAGACTCAACACCCCTCGTTGCAGCTCTACCCAGGCGTAGTGCCGCATCTCTTTGGCCGTGAGTTCGTTTTCCGCATCGATATAGCATTGCTCGGCACCGGCAAAATCCCCCCACTTGAACTTGAGATAGGCAAGTCGAGCCAAGTTGTCCCAGGCTGGCTCATCGTTGATGAGCGCCTCATATCCTCTTTTTGCTTCCTGATAATTACCTTCTTGAAAATCAAGATCGGCTTGTAGTGACCTGCCTTGCAGACTGTTTCTTAAGTCCCTTCCTATTTCCAGGTCTTGCCTGACCGCTGTCAGACGATGAAGTTTGAAATCCAGATTGGCCTTGAGAAAATAAAGATCTCCCGCGGGACCAATCTCCCGAATGGCCGTGTTGAGAGCGGTCTCTACGCGTGCCAACTCCGCCAAGTCTCCAGTAAGCGAGGCCTGCTGGTATAGGAGGTAAACGAATTTGGTTGCTTTTTCGCTGTCGATCGGCAGGGTTAGGGCGTCGTTTTCAAGCTCGGAGATCGTTTTGCCGATGCGTTCCAGTTCGGTTTCGTAATCAGTTCTCTTGCTAGTCATCGTCACCACTACCAGGGCGCAGCCAAATAGGGAAAATCTTTAAGAAAATCCTTATCATTCTTCAGTGGATTCGGGGGAGTCTTGGGTTCGATGTGTGCGTGATCCCACAAAAATTGATCGTTGAGCAGCTCAAGATGATACTTCTTGCCGTTGAACTCGGCGTCCATGTCGAGGAACATCGAAAGGAAACGCGTTGCCACTTGATCTTCCGGGCGTCGCCCGAAGGGCCAAGTTCCAGTCGTGTCCATATCGATGGCACAAACATTTGGCACGAAGATCTCAAGTGGCCGGCGCATTGAAATATCAAGCCCCTTCGGGTTCCAATCGTCATTTGGCATGTTCAATTTCTGGAGAAGAGTTTTCTTGACCCGAGGAAATGCTTCCAATACCAAGCCGTAGGTCTTGTGCACGGAAACGGGCGAATTGTCATGATCGAATGAAGTCTTGAGCCCCAAGGCCGTGATTGAGGGCCCGAAACCCCAACCGAGGTGGGCAAGCCGCTTAATGAAGTGGGGAGCAAGCCAAAAGTTATTCGCGCCCAATTGCCGATTGTCTTCGCGTTCGCTCAAAGCGGCGTCCGCAAACGGCTGGCCATCTGTGTCCACCAGTTTGTACTTCTTCAATTCCTCGTCGAGCTTAAAGGCATCCAGCAGCACCAGAGGATGCTCCAACCAGAATGGGTGATCAGGTATTGTTTCGACCTTGTTCGCAGCTTTGAGAACCCAGCTCTCACCCCATGTACTAACCACCCGATCCTCGTTTGGCGACTTGGTTATGAAGGCCAACGGGATTTCCAGAATGATGGCATTGATGTTCTTGCCAGCCTGGCAATCGATCCCGCTATACGCGAAGCGAAAGTTGCCATTATTGTCTTTGTAGAACCGGTCGCCATTCCAAAGCAGTGGTTCCGCGGGAAGGTTCTTCTTGACTCCGTGATATCCCCATTCCGGAAAGCTTGGATCGTAGTTGAAAAACTGATTGCCTTCCAGTTCAAGCAGAGTCTTGGGAATCTTGGCCTCACGTGCGTCTGTCATGGTATGTGGCACGTGATAGAACTGGGGTGCGTAGTTAATGGAGCGGAAGAAACCCGTCAGGTCATTGAAAAAAGCATCATCGCGGCCACCGATATAGGCTTTGATCGCGAGGCCATCGGGCGTGTCGATAATGACAGTCTTATTCGTGTCGATCACTTTCGAAAAGCTGCCGGCAGCGAAATTGATGAACCGCACCGTTGCCCTGTTGGACGAGTCAACTGTAACCCGAATCTCCGCCGCGCCGAGCGGGCCTAGATACTTCTCTTTGAGCGCGTCGAAATGCCGCAGCAAGTCTTTCAGGCCGTGGTCCTCCTTGAGCGAAGAAGGCACCCTCGGTTCGGCAAAAACCTGGATTCTATAGAGCATGTCGCTATCCAGGACGCCAGCCTCGGGAACGCTGGCGAAGGTCAATGCAATCACAACCTTTTCCCCATTGGCCGTGTCTGCGCTAGGGAATCCGAAAAGGTCGTAGAGGTCGGCTGCGCTTACATCGATATCAGAAAATATCGAATTAACCGCGTTAGGATCATTGTGGTCAGCCATGTGATCCTCCGTTGTTAAAGGTTGCCCTTGACTGCTCTAGGATGAAGTTTGCCCCGTCGTAAAGCGAACACACGTGCGGTATCGAGGTGTTCGCTTTGCTCGAAAGTATCAATCAGCGCGGCGCTGCGAGATTCCGAATCGCTTGCTTTTCGCATTGAAATACCTTCTTTACAAACCCGTCAGCCAGGTAGCGGAATTCGAGATACTCGCGCGGTGGACTTACCTGCGGTACACAATGCTATTCCGCAGTAATGACCATATTGTGAATCTATCGAGCAAAACGTTTCGCCGCAGTATGCGGACACAACGATGCTGCCCGTGCCTTAACTGCACACGCTAGATATAACTGTGTCTCTTGGGGAAGTCGGCGAGTAGAAGCCCCCTCGGATGAGAAGCTTACTCACTAAGCTTCACTCTTCCGTTCGCCGAATGCCGCCCAACATATTCCCCAGACCGGCGGATGTCAAGGGCGAAATCTTAGGTGGGCTCTTAGCGCACTAGTCGGTAAGGCTTGTGCCACTGCCAACCCAACGAGAAACCGTGAACACGGTGGTCACGACTTCAACTCTGTTGCTCCGCCAGGACTTCAGCATGCACTGCTGGTGATCGGTCCTGTAGGTCCGAAAGTAACTTGCTGATTTGCGTTCCAAAATTCACAAAAGCCGTAGTCTTGCCCTGAAAGTTCACGGCTCCTACCTGTTCGGCCCCTCTATGGAGAGCGACGACGCGCCAGGTGTCGTCGCAGACGGGCGCGCCCGAAGACCCAAAATCCGTGTCCGTGAAGTATCGAATCGTATCATTGTCTGAGCCGCTCAACAGGTTATTGCGAAATGCAATCCGCTTCGCCAATCCCCGCGGATGCTGGATGATGTTCACCGGCACATAAGTGCTCGCTGTCATGGTGACAGGCTGCAGAGAGATTGAAAGCGGGTCCCGGCTTGTTGAAAGGGGCGCCAAACGTAAGATTGCATAGTCAAGTTCGGAACTGACTAGTTCGAGCTTCGAGATGATCGCTGTCTCCGGCCTGCTTGCGTCTCCATCGAAGTCGAAGGTAATCGTCGAACCCGTAGCTTGCCTGTCCAGGTCCGCTGTATTGGCATCCACTTCTCCCGCTTCGCGCGCATTCGCTACGTGATGGTTCGTCACAAAGAGGTTTTTGGCAATCAACCATCCTGTGCCATTCATGAGCCAGGGCCGACCGCCAGCCAAGAGACGCTGCGCCGCGTTTTCAAATCTCGGGACGCTAATGCGTCCAACGGCCCGGCCTGCCTTGAGCGCGGCTGCAAGAAAGCCAAACGCGACGGTATCGTCCTGGTGAATAATGGCTTCTTTGCGCACGATTTCGGGAAGAGTGGCGATAGTGGGAATTGAGCGTACACCTTGCGCCCGATTTCCTACACGATTCGCATGGCGAGCAAACACGGCCGCTTCCGTTCTGCCGACTGTGCGCAATAGGCTCGTCAAGTTCGCGAGGAACTGTTCCAATGGGACCGAGCCATCCTCCAGTCGTTCGACGGAGTTGAGCTTCGCGAGATCCAGTCTGAATTGCTGAAGAGGCTGCGCTGACAGTCTCATTCCCACCACGAAACTGCGACGCACGTGCTCCAGCCAAAGTGCCCGGTCGAATTCAAACACATCTCCGCTGATCGCGGCGTTCGTCAATTCGTCAACGTCGGTTGCCGTCAAATAGCCTTCAAACACTGCTGCGCCCTTGGGCAACTAGGCCGCCGCCGAACCAAGCGACTGTGGTCGTCCGAATGCGCATTTCTGAATGCCACTGACGAGCAACCGCTGTATGACCGGCGTGGTCTTAAGATCCCTTGGCTCTACTATGCTGCAGGCAAATATACCCGGACTCATCATCCTTAAAGAGAGGAAGAAGTACGGTACACGCCGTAAAGTCGAAGGGCCCATCGACAGGATCGCCGTTGTCAAACTGCATTGCGGGAAACACTCGAGACGTTCATTGACGCCTGTTCCACTCGGGCTCAGATGTTGGTATACCGCCTGGATGAGATTTTCCGGTAGCCGTGTTGACTTGAGTGTGAAACTAAGCTTCCCATGTCTCGTCGACGAACGCTCGAGCCTTTCGTCCTGTCTCCGGTGGGAGTGTTTCTTTTCGATGCGTCAGATCCTACGGAGTTTCGCACGTTGGGCTGGCATCTGAACCTCCAAAGGCAGACACGACTTCGAGCCAACCTTCGGAGTGCTCTGGGTCGCCTTGGGACCACATCAGAACTTTGCAAGCTCCGGGTGAAAGCTTGGCGTGGAATCCTGGCGTGTGCAAAGCACGCAACACCGTGATCATTTCGTCACCCGTAATCGTCTGCTCTCGCGAATGTTTCTCGCGAGATTCCCGGATGTTGATCCGCCTCTGCAGCATCCAGTGGGTGCCGAAACTGCCGGATTCGCGCAACCGATTCGGCATCATCACATAAGAAAAGTGGAAGCGATCATCGTTTTTTGGATATAGCTGTCGGATGCTCGAGACCAGCTCTGAATCCAAGTGGCTGGCGAAATGGCTGCCGGCCCCAGCAACACTCGAGATGCCTCGATCTTGCGTATAGGCATCGGATAGCCCAGAAGCATCGGCCACAATCACGTATATCGGCGGCAGTTGGTCGGCCTTCAGGTCTTTCAATGTCAGGCGCAGCGCGTAGAGCATCATTTCCATTCCCCGATTGTCCGCGGCGCCACCATCGGTTACCCAATACCGGGTGGTTTTGCCATCGTTCACATCAATGGCAGCGTTGGGGAATACTGGAGGGAAATTCGCGTTTAGAGCTGCCGCCTGCTGCAACGTGATGTCGGGACCACTCAGGATAACAGGCAAGGACTCTTCAACGCCAGGTTCCAGAGCTTTGCCGCTGAGATCCCTCGGCAACTGAAGATTCGTCAACAACAACCGCCCGCCAGCGAGGGTAGATTTTGTGGACGAACGAAATCGCGGCTCGACGTCCTCTAATAACTTGCCGGCGCACTCGGAGTTCGGGCAGTCTAAACGCCCGGCCAGGGTTGTGTTAAGGATCAGACCCATATCAGCAATATCTTCGAGCCTGGTGCGGGAGGGAGAGAGAGACCAACGGCGGTCGAAACTCTCTCGCAAAAGCAAGCCCAGGCGCCCCTTGGTTGCAATTCGCCATTCGGAAGAGCGATTAAGGACATCCTGGATAAAAGGCTGCCTCATCGTGTCGAAATAAAGATCCCAAGCATGGTTATCGTTTGTGATCAGTGCAGGTCGATTCGCCGCAAAGTAGGCCAGCGACGCCCCACCGCCGGAAACGCCACTTGCGAGTACAATGTCGCTTGACCTGCCCATTCTTGCTATGCCTTCTAATAGGGCTGCCGTGTAGAGTGCAGCGCGTGTACCCCCGCCAGAAGCTGCAACCACGATCAAGGGTCTTTGGTTATTCCTCTGATCCTGGCGCAGGAATTGGGAAAGCGCGACGCGACCGATGCTACTGTGCAGGGTGGCTTCGGGCAGTTGAGCGCCATCATGAATCATCCATGCACTGACTGCGATAATTCCCCCAAAAATCAGGGCAGCGATGGCATGAAAGTTGTATGCACGGCTGCCAACCTGAACAGGGGTGGGAACGGCTTTGCCTCCCGGAGCACCGGACAACGCGAGTGTCGTGATGAGGCCGTCGATGGAAAGAGACTGAAAGTACGGAAGAGGCTTGTCTTCCCTTTCTCTGATTACGATGAACCGCGACGCGCCATGAATTTGCAGAACTCGGCCGTCTTCCGGAACAGTCGTGCGGCTTTGACCTGCATTAATTGGGTAAGGGATTTGCGCCTTGCCTTTCACGGTCGGGCATAACATGGCAAGGATCTCATCGGTGACGAGGCGGTTGGACCAATAGTCGTACCACCACGACAAAATGTAGAAGAAGGCCAGTATCAATCCGATTGTCCACCATGCTGCCGTATCGAGGACCGTGGTTACGTAGCTGATACCGAACAGTCGTGCCGCTGCAAGCGCAATGACAATCAATGAGACGAACAGAGAACCGGCTTTGAAGAACACCCCCTGAATGAGAGCCCACATGATGGCAAAGCGCTCGTTGAGACCCGCAACGAACAAGGCGAACAGAAAAATTAGCAAGGTTGTAAGGGTCGCAGGCCAAACCCAAACAGGGCTCGCAACTAGCGTGGCAATCGCAGTTGGGGTCAGGAGCGCGAATGGCGCACGAATTGGTGCGGTCAGCAGCGCGGTGACCAGAGTTCCGAACGTAACCTCCGGTGCTGGATCTCGGGAAGCGAATAGCTCTGTCTCTTTCAGGTAAACGTCATATTTAGTCTCCGCTCTGACGCGACGAAAGATCCGCTCCAACAACCCGGCGGCACAGAGCAGCGAGAATGAAAGTGCAGCTGCTATCGGAACCAAGACATGTCGATAAAGACCTCTGCTGCTGTATTGATCCGGTCCGAACCACCAAATCAAAGCGCTCAACAGAATCACGACGACTGCCTGAAACGCTAGATCAACTCTTACCGATGATCCTCTCGCATCCGATATCCGCATGAGCACGATCAGCAAGCCACAGACGACAACCGCTGTCGTGGCTGCCAAGATGGCCCGAAGAATCGAAGGCGAAGCAAGAACTAGGAGGGCACAAAGGAGAGAGGGTAGCGCTACAGCGCCGAACGCATGCCTGCGGATCTTGCAGATCTTATCGAGCGGACCACCGACCGTTCTCTGCATCCGAAGGTCCGCTATTCGTAAGCCATCATCCAGTTTCCCGGTAAGGCAACGCAAGAATCTGAATATCATTGCCGTCTTCCTTTAAGTGCGCAACTTAGGCTTGCGGATCAGCACCGTTCCCAATGTTGGTCTTGTTGCAAATGGGAGCATTCTATACCTAACCCAGACACAACAAGTCTTTTGTCCGGTTGTAAGATGGAAGAGGTCTTTGTTTCCCTCCCCCAATTTCAAATGACGAAAATAGTTCGCTCCGTCTTTCACTTTGGGTATAGATTTGGTGTTCTTCATTGATAAGCAGCAAGGCCCTTCGGCCCATCGCGCAGCCAAGGTGCTCTTGCGTGCTGGAGTCCGCAGATGGTCAAAAATCTTTTCGCCGAATGGGGGCAAGAGCTCAGCGACGAAGAACTTGCGAAAGCGCTGGCGACGGCCGGCATCTACGTAACCGCGGGTGTTCCGTTGAGCCGACTAAGCGGGAGCCACGCAGATATTGCACAACAAATGGCCAAGGTGGTTGCGGAATCAGGCGACGAGCCCATCCGTTGTGTCTATGCTCCACGCCTCGGTAAGGGCCTAACCTCTGGCAAAGAACTGGCGGCTGTTTGGGAGCTCGTCAAAACAAACATCCTTCCTCCAAGAATCGAAGTAGTTGTGGAGGGCGAAGGCCGGCGCCAACCGGAACCGGAGGACCCGGCCTGGTTCGCCGACCAGCTTCGGACTCTTGGAGTGGGCGCAGCTTCTTCATTTCTCAGCCTGAATCCATTGTCTGAGAAGGTCGAATGGGAATGGCCATTGCGAGTTGGTTTTCTGCCCGATCATGCTTCGCGTCTCATGGAATCAGCCTTTCGCGAAACACTTGGTCGCCTTGATTGGCTTCGCCCTCTCGTTGAGCCCGTGGATACGGTGGCACATTTGCATGCGCTTGAAGTATTGGTCTTGCCTGGTGATCTCAATGATGCGTTACAGGCTCTCGATAGTTCACCCTATCCTGTCTACGCCTACGTCGTTGTCGTGCTGGGTGGGCGGGGCAGGCTGGACTGGCAGTCGATGGAACAGAAGAAGCGCCGCATTACCGAGCTAACACAAGCGCAAGGTGTCATCGTGACGAACCAAAGTCTCGAGGAATGGCTGCAGTCATTCGTGTCCGAACTCGCACACGATCAACCTTTAGACTTGGCAGCTTGTGCTGCTCCAACAGCGGTGCCGAAAGCTTGCTGGTTATCCACCCCGCTGCTGAAATCGGTCCAGCCTTCGCGGTTTGGAAAGTCCTTACTCGATCGCAGCCAACTCTATAATCTGGATGCCATTGTGTCCCTAGATCCTCGCGCCGCGAAAGTGCTGCAACTAGACGTGCAGCCGGCCGGAATGGGTGAGATCCTCGACCAGTTTGATCGAAAAATTCATCACATCGGATACGGGCACGAGCGCGATGGCGCATTGGTGACCGCGGCGGTACACAAGGCGATGCGACAAGCCCGGAAAAGAGGGGGGATGTCGTTCGTCAGGACGGGTAGCTTCGGCCCTCGCAATGTCGACCAACAAGAACACGAGATCGAGATCTCCTTACCCGAAATCCAACCGCCGAGGCCGCCTCGCCACCTCCAGTGCGAGGTTTATGCATTGCTCAGCGGCAAACGGGCTCTCCGTGTTCGGACGGCCCTCGTTCGCATGAGGCGTCATGAGGTGAGAGTATTTATTGGAATACTCGAGCCGGATTCTGAAGCATTGTCAGATGTTGGCCCAGTAACGTTTCCGGAAGAGAAGCTACCGCCGACGGATGAAGGCGGGCACGTCTTGACTGTGGTGTTTCATGAACCCAACCTCATGAAGCAACCGCAATTGAAGACCCTCTTTTTGCCCCGCAACGGCTCCAGTTTAAGGTGTCATTTCCGACTGCATGTTCCAGAGCGCGCCGATTTTGTGGATGCGCGGATTACCGTGTTGCACGAAAATCGTGTGCTGCAGACGGGTGTGCTACGTGGTGAGGTGGAAGACGTGGCGCCAGAAACACTGGACGCCTTGTGGCGGAAGCAAACAAGTGCGGACGCAGGTCCGGGCCTGGATGAGCATGTTTTATCAACGACTCAAACGCGGCAAAGTGAAGAACCGCACATACAATTCACGCTCTCTGGAGCCGTGCAAAGGGCAATTGCCGAACTCGACCACCGGTCACGGTTTGACGCTGCATTTGTCCTCAATCACAGTCAGACAAATCAAAGGGGAACCACTCCGGGCATGCTGGCGGTCGCGGGCAATCAGTCGGGTTACGTTCAGTTGTCTGACAAAAAGGTCCAGCAAGCCAGCAACGAAATCGACAAAGCCCTGGATACCGGAGAGTGGGACTTTAAGGACTACGAAGGCTTGACTGCACCGGGTACGACCAAGTTGCTGCGCCGCCTCGCGATACGGGGAGGCAGGCTGTACCGATCAGTCATCGATCGAGATACCTTCCCGAAAGCAGTAACCTCTGCGAAGAGGATCCAGATCGTTGCGGCCAATCGTGATTCGAACTTCCCCTTCGAATTCGTTTACGAGTTCACCGTCCCAGGCCGTAATGCTGCCCTCTGTCCTATGGCGGCAGAAGCGTTGCGGACGGGAACGTGCCCGGCCGGATGTCACACATCTGGCACTGTTCCGGCTCCGTATGTTTGTCCATTAGGATTTTGGGGCATGAGCCGAGTCATCGAGTGGCACATTTTTTCGTCAGAGCAGGCAAAAAAGGTGACAGAAGGCGCTTTCCGTGTGGATATCGACGATGGCCCTCGCGATAACGAACTGCCGGTGAGCGGCCCGGCTTTAATGGCGTACAGCAAGGAGATCGACAAAGCAGATAAAGCTTGCATACCGTCGTTTCAAAAGAGCCTTTCTATTCGCGCTATTACAGTAGACTCTTGGAAAGTCTGGGTAGAAGAGGTAAAAAAGCGCGCGCCCAAAGTGCTCTTACTATTGGTGCACACGGACCGAGATGAGGAAGGAACCGTGCTGGAAGTCGGACCTCCAGTTCCGTGCGACACACCAAGAGAATCGCGTCTCCCGACGGACGAGCTTTCCCGCGACTACATCTGCGGGCCGGAGGTGATTTCGCCAATTGTTTTGCTATTGGGCTGCACAACCGACCAGTCCAAGATGGACTTCAATTCTGTAGCCGGAGAGTTCGAATATTGGGGCGCCAAGATTCTGGTGGCAACTAAGAATCTGATTTATGGCCCCAAGGCGGTCAAGTTGGCTGAAATGCTCTTGACCAAACTAGACAACCTCAAAGATGGTGAGGACTTTGGCGACGTGATGCTGGCGGTTCGCCGAACGGCTCTCGCCGAAGGCAATCCAATGGTTTTGTGTCTCACAGCTTACGGTGACGCCGATTGGCGGCTTCGGAAAGAACAGAATATGTTTACAGTTGAGATGCTGCCGGCTAAAGACGGCGATTGCTTATGGATTGAGTACGGGAAGAAGGACAAGCCTCACCGAGTGATCATCGATGGAGGCCCGATCGGCGCTCACGAAGCGTTACGTGCTCGGATTGAGGCCCTTCCAATTGAGAAGCGCAAGTTCGAGTTGATAATCGTCACACACATCGATTCTGACCACATTGCTGGCATTCTCAAGCTCTTGCAAGACCCCCCGGAAGGGATGTTCATCAGAGAGACTTGGTTTAACGCATACCGGCATCTTGTTCCTGGCTACCTTGGGGCCAAGGAAGGTGAGTTCTTGGCTGTACACCTGGACAAGAAGGAAAAGGAGCAGCCAGGCTTCTGGAATGCAGCCTTCAAAGGCGGCGCCGTCGTCGTTCCCGAGGAAGGGCCTCTCCCTACACACACATTGAATGGCGATCTGAAACTGACTGTTTTGGGCCCCGATGCCCGAGCCCTACGAAACCTAAAGAAAGACTGGGACGAAGTGATTGCGGAATATATGACGCCGGGATCAGTTGAAGAAGCCGAAGAGCTGCTCAAGAAAGACAAGCGTTACCGTCCGGGGTACCTCGGCGCGATTGACATTCACGCTCTGGCAAACGCCGACTTTGAGGAAGACACCTCGGCCGCCAATGGAAGCAGCATCGTCATCGTGGCGGAGTATGAAGGAAAACGATGCCTTTTTGCCGCCGATGCATTCCCCAGCAAGGTCGCAGATGGATTGAAGCGGTTTGCCGGCACGAATTCGCCTGTCCGTTTGGACGCTGTAAAAGTACCACACCACGGCAGCCAGAAAAACAACAGCAACGAGCTGTACTCCGCAATTGACAGCCGTGTTTTCCTGATTTCAACAGATGGCTCGAAACATGAGCATCCGAATCTGGAAGCGATTGCACGGATCTTGGACAACAAGAAACGCGGACCAGTCCAACTAGTTTTCAACTACAGGTCAGATTTTAACTCTCTGTGGGATAGCGACAAGTTACGAGAAGACAACAAATATGCCACCGTTTATCCTACAAATGGCGGTGGAATCAGATTCCCCGTCTGCGCTGATTGACACGGCACTGCCCTGCTATTCATCGACGGACAATTGCCCGAGCCGGCTCAAAGAGCAGCATTGGAGCCGTACCTCGCTGAGAGAATCTACGCATCCATTCGCCAGCCAACGTTACGGGCCAAGTAA
>Ga0307471_100000780_pt1 | contig 16666 bp, 10 predicted proteins | sample atmos_gasesAM3C__2_FD_204566 | JGI IMG/M metagenome (GOLD analysis project Ga0307471, IMG submission 204566) | Hardwood forest soil microbial communities from Morgan-Monroe State Forest, Indiana, United States - atmos_gasesAM3C_515 | ecosystem: Environmental > Terrestrial > Soil > Temperate... | reverse complement strand
GCGGGAGGAATACGCGAAGGCTCTGATCTTTGTGACCAGCGAGAGTGACCGGGTGGAGTACGAACTGCAGGCGGCGGTGACCTGGATCCGCGAGGGCAATCACAAGCAGGTCGACAAATCGATGCACGACATCGCGCGCCATGCGCACGCCGCGGGGCTGGCGAAGCTAGAGGCGGAAGCCAACCGCATCATGGCTATGAGCGCGCCCGACTATCGCGATGCGACGCATCACTTGAAAGCGGCCGAACACGCGTTGGACGAGGGGCATCCGATTTCGCGCGGCGATCGCGAAGAAGAGCGAGCCCTGATTCTTGAGGTCGCGGCGAGGTGCGCAGCCCACAACCAGGCGATGGATGCGGCGGAAAAATCGGCTACGCAGCTGGAAACCATGGCCGGACAAAGCCGCAGCCAGGTGATCCAGCTGGCCTATCACGCCGCGGCCGGCGCGGTGCTGGCCGAGCAGGGGAAGTACGCCGAGGCTATCCCGCACCTGGAGGAAGACACCGAGAATCCCGAGTCGATGCTGCTGCTGTGGAAAGCGTACCGACAAACCGGCGCGCAGGAAGATGCGAACCTGCTGGCGAAGCGCCTGGCCGGCATGAACGAACCGACGGTCGAACAAGCCCTGGTGGTTCCTCAATTCCGCGTCGTATTGGCCGATGAACAAAGACAGGCGGCGAAGTAGGCCCCAGGAACCGCATTCATGCCGCGCATCCCGATCTTTAAACTCGGTGGCTCCTCGGATGAAATCATCCCCCCGACGCTCACCAGTTACGCGCCCACGCTCTCGCTCGAGGGTCTGTCGGTGGGCGTGGACAATCTTCGCCACGACGTTCATCTCAGTTCGAAGTTCACCGAGATAGCACGCGCCTACATTGCCCGTCTGATCGCGCGCCAGGGAGACGTGGACGGCCTGCTGGCCGCGGAAACGCCCCAAGGCAGCGCGCGGACGCCATTCCTGAATAAGCTGACCACCGTGCTGAAGCCGGGAGCGAAAGCCCAGCCGACCGACTTCAAGTCGGTGATCACCGAGTTGCATGTGGCCGCGCTGAACCGCGCCAAAGCCGAGAATAATGTTGCGGTGGACCTGCTGGCGCGGCTGGCGGTGATCAAGTTCCTGCGCATGGAACTCAACTCGCAATTCGCTCAGGTGCTGGAACGCTGCCGCATGATGCTCAAGACCTACGAAGGGGTGCGCCAGCAGAAGGCGCTGGAGTATCGCGAACGGGTGGCCTCGTTCCAGGTGCGGAAGAAAATCATTCAGCGCAAGATCGGTCAAGAGCTGTTCCTGCAACTGCGCGACATGGAGAAGGAAACCCTGGCGCGCATGCGGCGCTCGCGCTTCGGCGACAACGACAGCGAGGGCCACAAGCTGCTGATCAACCGGCTGCTGCTTTCCGACGATGGGCGCGACGACTACTTGTGCGCTGAGCAGTACGTGATGCTGGGGAACTGGGACCGCGATCCCGACCGGTTTATTCGGATGAGGGAGATCACCTGCGAGTTTCTACGGTCTTTGCAGATCGATGTTCCAGACGACGATGCGGCGCTGGATCCGTGGCTCAACGCGCCCGAGAACGCGCAGGAGTTGGTCGGCGGCGGCTCGCCGGACGAGTCGACGCCGGAGGGGCGCTCGCAGAAAGCCCGGCTGACGGCATGGGTGCGGCTGCTGGAAGATCAGGAAGTGATGGAGTACGTGATCGCCTCCTACGAAGTGGTCCCGTTGCTCTCGGAATACGCCTCGCGCATTAACCCGCAGCAGTTGAAAAATGCGCTGGTCAACCGCGCCGAATGCGACCGGGTGGAGCGGCTGATTCAGGAAGGCGGCAAGCTCTCGGCCAGCAATCTTTATGCGGCGGTGGGAAAGGTGGCGAGTTGCCGTGGGGCCGACCGCGCGAAAGTTGCTGGGCGTTTTATGCGGGACTTCCTGCGCTACCACCGCGACATGCGGAGGCTGGAAGCGCTGAACTCGGCCATGGACAGTGTGAACCTGATCGGGAACGCAAAGCTGCGCGAGCTTTCCGCGGTGAATGGCACGCTCTACGAGTTCCTGTTGGTGGAAGAGCAGAAGCCCACGGAAGAGCGAGCCCTGGGACACGTGATCATCAAGGCCGACATTCGCGACTCGTCGCGGCTGACGCGTTCGCTGATGGAGTCGGGGCTGAACCCGGCGTCGTACTTCAGCCTGAATTTTTATGATCCGGTGAACAAGCTGCTGTCGAAGTACGGGGCCAGCAAAGTGTTCATCGAGGGCGACGCGGTGATTCTGGCGTTGCACGAGAAAGAAGGCGAGGCCGGACTCGCCGTGAGCCGCGCTTGCGTGCTGGCGCGCGAGATCGTCGAGATCGTGCGCGGGTATAACGAACTGGTGACCAAGGCCGGGTTGCCACAACTGGAACTGGGCGTGGGCATCTCGTACCAGGAATCGGCTCCGCTCTACCTGATGGACGGCGAGAAGCGCATTATGATCTCGGACGCGCTGAACGAAAGCGACCGGCTTTCCTCGTGCAACAAGCGCGCGCGCAAGGCCATGGAACCGCTGGGCAGCCCGTTCCACGTATACGCGTTTCAGATCGTGAGCGACGCCGACGCAGGCGAGGCCGCCGAAGATTTCGTGATGAGCTTCAACCTGGGCGGGATCCGGCTGAGCGCGGCGGCGTTCGAGAAGCTGCAGAACGAGATCTCGCTCGAACCCATCAAGCTGAAGCTTCCCGAACTCTGGGGCAACGAGGGCTTCAAGCTCTACCGCGCGCTGGTGGCCGTGGACAACGATATCTTCCGCAAGATCGTGCTGCGCGAAAGCCGCGTGGCGCAAATCGATCCGCGCAACTTCACCCTGCAGAAGTGGACCGAAAAGTCGTACTACGAGGTATGTACGGACGCTGCGATTTACAGCGAATTGGACGGCGAGAAGGCTGCTGCCGCGGCGCGTCTCTAGTTTCCCGGTGCCTCAGTTCTTTCCAGATGTCCCCGTGGTTCCCTCTAGCCAACGCATGATGGCTCCCTTAGGGCCGACGGCCCACGCATACCCGGGTACGGCGAAGCTTAACGCATTGAGATTCGTGTCCAGGCTCGTGAGCCATTCCTTGTGTTGCACGTCATTAACGAAAGCTGCGCGCGCCGAGCCGACGGCCAGCAGACCGTGTCTTCGCGAAGGCTCCATGTATCCGACGGCCGAGAGGAACGGCTGGTGCTGGATGGGCGAAAGCTTCCAGGTCGCGCCGCCGTCCTCTGTGGAAGCGAGGTTTGGACCTTCCAGCTCGGGATGCTTGTAGTCGCCGCCCGCGATGAGGCCGTGCTTGTCGTCGGCCATAGAGATGGAAAAGACTCCCGACGAGTCCGTGCCTTGGGTGATGGGTGTGTTGGCGACGGCCCAGGTTTTGCCCCCATCGTTGGACCGAAACACGCGAGCAACTTTCACGCCTGTTGCGAACCAGACGTTGGATTGACCCTGCACCGTGATGCAGGTGCCGCTGGCGGCGAAGGAGCCTTCGCCTTCGAAGGCGGCAGGGAGTGCCGCTGGGGTAAGCGGGTTCCAGTGAATGCCGTCGTCGGTTGTGATCAGCTCGAATCTGCCCTCGATGGAATCGCCGACCGCGATGCCATGCGTGGGATCCCAGAAAGCCATGCAGTCGTAGAAGCCTCTGGGCTCGGTGTTGGTGAACTCGAGAGCCCAGGTTCGGCCGCCATCGGAGGTTTTGTAGATACGCGATTGCTCGCCCGGGCCAGCGGAGAGGAGGTAGGCTTCGTCGGCACTGAAGGCTTCGACGTCGCGGAAGTCGAGTGCCTCGGCGCCTGGAACTTGCGCGGCCACCCAGATCCTCCCCCCGTCGAGCGTGCGGAGGTAGGTCCCGTGCGTCCCACTTGCCCAGACGATCGTTGCCGAAACCGCGCTGACGCCGCGCAGGTTTTCTGAGGTGTGACTCTCCTGGAGCGTGTGGGTCTGCGCGGCGCACAGACTCGTGAGAACGACACACAGCCACCTGCGTGCATGCATGTCGATGATTGTCTTACAACCAGTGCCTTCCGGCGAAACGAAAAGCGGTCCGGCTACTTGAGCGCGGGTTTCACGTCCGCGGGCTGCTGGATTCGCAGATCGGTTGTCTTGTAATTGAACTTTCGCGCCGGCGTGCACTTCAGCTCACGCACCAGGCGGGTGACGTCGGAAGTCTTGTCCTCACGCGCCATGACGTAGGTGCGCATGGAGTAGCAGAGATCGTCGTTCTCTGCGGGCTCGCGCAGGACGAGGTCGCCGCCGTGCTCCATGAGAGGCTGCACCAGCACCAATGCGCGGTCGGTCTGCCCCGGCGCCGGACGTGCTTCGTCCAGTTGAGGCTTGTCCGGCAAAATCTGTACGGGGGTGGAATCGGGGCGTTCGGTCTTGATCGCCGGCAGGTTCGCAGTTTGCGCGTGGCTGGCGGCAGGGGCCGCGAAGAAGACGATCAGGATGAACAGCAGTAGAGCCAGGAGGCCGGTGAGTCGCATACAACACCTCCGGTAAGACATTATAACTCCACGGTTCCCGATATTTCACAGCAAAGAGGGATGCTCACCCTGTGGGCTAGCTCCCGCCCGAAGTTCCAGAGGACCGGGTGTTCGCGAGAGGATACACAGAGACAATCAACATTCGTTATACCTGGACCGCGGCACGTTTGGTCCGAGGGCTTAGAACGGCCGGCGCAAGATGGGTTTGAAGGGGATCATCACGATCGCCTCCACGTCGATGGGGGTGCCGTTTTTTTCCGCGGGGAGAAAGTGCCAGCGGGAGAGGGCCTGAGTGGCGTAGTGATCGAGGCGCTTGTCGGCGCCGTTGACGACCTTGATGTCGGCCACAGAGCCGTCGGTGCGGATGACGGCGCGCAGCGTGACTGTGCCGGACACGTTGTCCCGCATTAACTCCATCGGGTAGGCCGGGTCGACCTTGTGTTCGGCAACGGGGGCGATCAGATCTCCTTTTTCTCCGCTGCTGGCTTCTAATTCCGCGAAGCGGATGACCCAGCTGCCGCCGGCCGAGTTCAGGTTGGGCATGTTCAGGGTCATGGAATAAGCGCGGCGGCCGCCGAAGACCTGCATGTCGAGGGGGGTCGGGTTGTCGATGAGTTCGGCTTTCGGCCCGTGCGGGGCGTGAGATGCGGCGGGTACTGGGGCGCCGGATTTCGGCGGAACGGCGGCGGCCATCAGCGTTCCGTTTGGGCTGCCCGATCCTCCGCCTGCGGTCCCTGCGGGATCGCCCGCCGTAGCAGAAGTCGGAGGATGCGCGGGCGCGCCGACATGCAGGCCGGGAGGTGCGTCGCTGGCCGCGCCCGATCCTGCACCGGCTCCGTTCCGGTTGCCGCCGACCCCTCGCCCGTCGGTGCCAGAGGAACGGTCACCACGAATATCGGGGCTCCCGGCGGCTCCGGCCTTGCCTTCCGGAGTGGCTGCGAAGGTTCCGCGACGATTGCCTTGTGGTGGGTCAGGAGGCGGGGTCACAGAGGGATGAATGCCGAGCGCGATGAGACGCCCGCCGCCTGCGGCTGAATGCGTGCCCTGGATCGAAGGCGGCGGTGGAACCACTTGCGCTCCGCCCTGACCGAGAGTTGCCGCATGCTGCGCAGCGCGCGTGCTCGCGGCTCCGGCGGAACCGTTACCACCCGCATCGAGCGACGGAGGCGGCGGGACCACTGCCTTTCCTGCGCCTCCAAGCGCTCCCAGCGCGCGTTGCGCGGGCACGGCCAGTTGCGGAGCGGGGGCGATGACGTCAGAGGGGCCGATGTTGATGTCCCCGAGTTTGCGCACGGAGGCAGCGTTGACCACCGGAGGGGGCTCGACCACCGAGGACTGCGGCGCGTTCAGAGTACGACGGGTGCCTGCAGCGGTTGCGTCCGGAACCGGCGCGACCACGTCGATTGCGAGTGACGCGACGGCACGCACTGGGCCCGCGCGCAGGTCAGGAGGCGGCGCAACAATGGACTGCGAAAGGGAAGCAGCGGTGCGGCGGCTGGCCCGGTCGACGTCGGGCGCAGGGGCGACAATCTGGTTCGGCAGAGCTGGCAGTGGCGCGGGGCGGCGCTCGGTGGCCGCAATCGGAACCGGTACAGTGCGGTCTCCCCAGGCAACGATGTTGGGCGTCTTCACGGCCTGCGTTAGTTTGATGTTCGGAGGAGTGACGATGGTCTGATGACGGTTGTCCGACTCGGGCGGTACAGAAAGAATCGCTTGCTTGGCGTATTCCGGCTCGCCCTTGCGCGGTTTGGCGACGTGGGAAGCGCCCGTATCGAGCGGCGGCAAATACTCCGATGGCGAGTAATAAATGACGTCGGCGGGGTCGAAGCGGCGCGGCTGCGCCACCTGCGGATGGTTCGGCAGCAGTGCGCTCCATCCCCAGGCCAGGGCTAGCACAACGCTGTGGTAGAGGATGGATTCCGCAAACGCGCCCCACGGCATGCGGCGGGGGACGAAGACGTCATGCCAGAAGGGGGCCGGAGCGGAGGTGGTGGTGACCGCAGGCGGACGGCGGCGCAGCAGAATATCGCCCAGGTTATGCAGAAACGAACGGCCCCAGGGCTCGAGTTCGAGCAGCAGCTTGGGCGGCCGGTGGGCGCGGGATCCCAGGCTGGAATCAGTGCGTGCGAAGATGTTTTCCAGCCCTAATCCTGGGTTCATGGATCACGTCGGAACAGCCAAAGGGCGTGTCAATTATAGCGGAGGGATGCGGCGGTTTCGGAGCGGAATGTACTGGTGAGTTGCGTCACAAAGGGGAGCATAACCCTGTAGTACGATTACCCGTTATAGAGGCAATCCGTATGCATATAGAGAAGATAGCGGGTGTTTTGTTGGTTCTGCTGGTGAGTTTTGTGGCTGGGCCGAGCACTCGATTGGTTGCCCAGGAGAAGAGCGCCGGGACCGACGAGAAGGCGCAGAAGTTGCCGGGGTCGGAATATTCCGGGATGTATACCTTCCTGAAAGAGGGCGAGTTCGTGCAGGTGACGGTGGAAGAAGCCGGACGGGTCACGGGATTCGTCTCGCGCTATGGCGACCTCGACAGCGACAAAGGGGCGTTCCTTGACCAGTTCTTCAAGGCCGGGAAACTCGAAGGCAACGCGCTGACCTTCACCACCGAAATGGTGCATAGCACGTCGTTCGAGTTCAAGGGAACGATCGAACGCGGAGAAGGGAAGAAGCCGGGGGACGAGGCCTACTACCTGCTCAAAGGGACGCTCACCGAAACCGTGACCGACGCGAGTAAGAAGACTTCGTCCAAATCGCGGCAGGTCGCGTTCAAGGCGTTTCCGGAAGACGCGAGTCCGGTACCGCCGACGCGGGATTAGGGGCGGATCGTGGAATCCCACCTTTGCAAAAAGCGCAAGGGTGGGCACCCGCGGGTCGGGAAACCACTTCGGCATGCCAACCCCATCCACTTCGCAAAACCGTTTCGCATGCTGCCTGGGAGTGATAGCTCTGTTCTGCCTGGCAAGCACTCTTGCCTGCGGTCGGAAGGCAGCGACGTCTCAAGGGAGTACCTCCCCTACTCCGACTCGAACCGCCCTCAGTTCCGGGACAGCGCTCTATCCCCGGGCGGTGCGGCTCTCGCACAACCTCGACGGGACGAAAAATGGTTCCATTGTCGTGAGCGTCACAGCGTTTCCCAACGCGGTCCCCGAAGCGGACTTGTATGCGAGCAAGGACGGTGCGAGCTTCTCGAAGCTCAGTTCCATCACGGATCCAGATTTTCTGGGTGGCCTCTGCTGCGGGACGCTCTATGAACTGCCCGCGCAGGTGGGGGCGCTTTCGCCAGGAACTCTGCTGTGGGCGGGTTCCGTAGGGCAGAATTCGGCGACCACGCCGATGGTGCTCAAGATCTATAAGAGCTCAGATCAGGGTGCGACGTGGTCGTATCTCTCGAACTGTGCCGCAGCCTCCAGCCCCCGGAGCGTCGCCGGAGGGCTGTGGGAGCCGAGTTTCGCGATTGCCGGCGATGGCGCCCTGGTGTGCTTCTACTCGGACGAGACTCAGCCCAATCACAGCCAGCTGCTCAATCATGTTCGATCCTATGATGGCGTCCAGTGGCAAGCTCCCGTTTATGTGATTGCGAGCAACGTCCCGCAGGACCGGCCGGGGATGGCGGTGGTCACGCGGTTGCCCAGCGGCACGTACTTCATGACTTACGAACTTTGCGGACCGGCGGCCTGCACCGTCTTTTACAAGACGTCATCGGACAGCTGGGACTGGGGCGACGCCGCGAACGTTGGAGCGAGAATTCAAACCGCCGCCGCCGAGTGGTTCGAACACGCCCCAGTGAATGCGTGGGCACCGTCGACGTCCTCGACAAACGGAACGGTCTTCGTCATTGGGCAGACGATGTACGACAACCATGGGGTGTCGCCGGGAAACGGTGTCACTATCTTCACGAATCACTCGGCCGACGGATCGGGTCCGTGGACCGCCGTGCCGGCTCCGGTGAAGGTGCCGGATGCCTACGACAATTACTGCCCCAACTACTCATCGGACCTGCTGCCGTCGGTAGACGGAAAGAGCTTGCTGGAGCTGGCGTCCGATTACTCAGGCTCTCTCTGCCAGACTTACTTCGCCACGGGGCAGCTGAATTAGTGGGTGAGTCTGAGAAATCATGTATGTGAAACCAGGAGGCCCTGAATCGTGCGTAGATCGCTATCACGATGGTATACAGTGCGCGGTGTGCGCTTAGTTCATTTCGCCGTTGCGTGGGTGCTGACAGCCGTTGCACCGCGTAGCCTGCTGTCGCAGTCTCGCTCCGCCACTGCTGCTTCGAACCAAGGATCCCTGGCGCTCGACCGTCCCCGGGCGTTGTCTCAACCACGCCCGACAGATGACGAAATCCGGGAGTGGAGCGATCGCAAGTTCGGAATGTTCATCCATTTCGGCCTTTTTTCGACTCTGGGCGGTATGTGGCAGGGGCAGCAGATCGATAACGGCTACAGCGAGCAAATCATGGCGAATGCGCCCATTCCATTCGACCAGTACAGCGCCCTCGCCAGCCAGTTCAATCCCACGCACTTCGATCCCGACGCCATCGTGGCCCTGGCCAAGGCTGCGGGGATGAAGTTCATGGTGATTACGTCCAAGCATCACGACGGCTTCAACATGTTTCGTACTGCGCAGACGAGTTACAACGTCGTCGATGCAACTCCCTATAAACGCGATATCGTGAAACAACTCGCCGATGCATGTGCCCGGGGAGGAATGAAGTTCGGCGTCTACTACTCTTCGATCGATTGGCATCAGCCCGGCGCGAGCACGTATATCCCGGGCAACAGCAACCCGATTATGCCCGCTCATGCGGCCTTCAACCTGGCGCAGCTCAAGGAGTTGCTGTCTAACTACGGCCCGATCTCCGAGATCTGGTTCGACATGGGCAAACCTACAGCCGAACAGAGCAAACACTTCGCTGAGACCGTGCACCGGCTTCAACCGCACACGATGGTCAGTGGGCGCGTCTTCAACTATGAAGGGGACTTCACGGTCATGGGCGATAACGAAGTGCCCGAGTTTCAGATCGACGAGCCCTGGCAAACACCTGCTTCCATCTTCCTGGAGACGTGGGGATATCGGTCATGGCAAAAGCGCGATGATCTTCCGGGGAAGATCCGCGAGAACATCCTGCGCCTGGTGGAGGTTGTGAGCCGGGGCGGGAACTACATTCTGAATATCGGTCCCAAGGGAGACGGCTCCGTCGTTCCCTACGAGGCGGATGTACTGCGAGGCGTTGGCGATTGGCTGAAGGATCGTGGAGAGGCGATCTATGCCACCACAGCGCAACCCTTCCGCAAACTCGACTTTGGATATGCCACGGTCGGGCAGGGGAAGCTCTATCTCTTCGTGAAAGACCTCCCTGGCGATGGTGTGCTCAGGCTCCCAGGGCTTCGCGCCGGGCAACTCAGCGGTGCCTATCTCTTGGGCAGTTCGTCGCACGAATGGTTCGACGTCACGAGCACGAAAGAGGGAGCCTCCGTCCGAATCGGCAAAGACTCGCTGGCTGGCGCCGGCTATCTTCCTGTGATCGTGCTCCCGTTCAGCGGAAGGCTGGAGGTGGCGCCGGCCTCAACCGCTCCCGACGCCGCGGGAAACTTCCTCCTCGCGCTATCGGCGGCCGACCACTTCTTCAACTACAACGGCGCAGGCTACGAAGCTCCGAAGACTCTGTACAAGCTCCGCTGGTTCCTCGATGCACCCCCGGGACGATACCGCGCCGAGATCGACGTGCAACCAACCCAGGCGAAAGCAGGACTGGATCTCGTCGGGGATGGGTTCCGCACGCCGCTGACCGTTCCGTTCTCTGCCGCAGCAAGCGTAACCATCAAACAGAACATACGTTTAAGTCCGGCCAGCTCTGAGACTGGTTCCCCCGTCAGCATCGAACTAACTCCGCCGGAGCCGTTCCTAAAGGGCACGCAGCTGCCGAGCAGTGTATTGGGCGTTCGGCTGGTGCGCGAGAGATGACTGCTGGAGTCTTGTGTCGGCCGCTACACGGCGCAGCTCGGAGCGCCTCTCCCAAAAAGACAGAGCGATGACCATGTACAACTGGGTGGACTGAGAATCCCCCGGCATTTTGATCGCAGCGGGGACCCGCGTACACTCCTTCCCGACGACCGCTATGCTCATTCATACGCACCTGACTGCCCGCTTTCGCTTTGTTCCGGTATTTCTCGGAATCATCTTTTCCCTGACGAGTTTCTTGACCGGCTGCAGCGGATCGTCCGGAGGCACCACCACGAAGGCTTCCGGGCCACCGCCGGCTTCCAACAACCCCTTCTGGCCGCAGTGGGGCTCGACACCGCAACATACGGGGACGACTACGGTCGCGGCGCAGCAGCTGAACAAGAAGATCGCCGACATTGTCTATGACCCGTTTGTCACGCAGGAGCAGGCCGAGTTCTCCGGAGACCTGGTGGCGCACTATCAGGCCACCCTGACCGATGGCAACGACTTCTACATGGAAAACAAGAGCGGTGGCCCGTATCCCTCATGCAATCCGGTGGGAGACTGGGTGAATGGCACAGCGTGCGGGCCCAATGCATGGGACCAGCTGATCTGGAATGTGACGCGCTATACGTGGGAGAGCGGGCAGCCGGTGCTGATCTGGACGTTTCAGTCGGACTGGAAGCCGGAACCGAATGTCACCGGAGGCCTGGGCGGATGGGAACCGGTATTTCATCCGGTGCTGGCGAATAGTTTCATCTACGTTCCCGGCGCGGGCGGCACGGTTTGGAAGGTGGATAAGAACACGGGGAAATCGGTATCGCAGATCAACCCTTTTGCCGGCGGGGCAATCGATGTGAAGAACACGTTCGTTTCGGGCCCGCTCACGGTCGACACGGCGGGGAATATTTACTACAACGTGATCGAGTTGGCCGATCCGGCGGTCATCGACCCGTGGTTTGTCTCGGATGTGCTGGGAGCATGGCTGGTGAAGGCGACCTCCGCGGACGCCGCCAGCACCGCGACGTATGTTTCGCTGGTGCCGAACGCGCCGATCGGCAGCGCGGTGAATTGTGCCGGGAGCTTTTTCAATATAAGTCCGAGGCCAGCGTTTCCCTGGCCGCCGACTCCCACTTCGGTGCCGCCGACGCAGGCCTGCGGCTCGCAGCGGCCGGGAGTCAATGGGGCTCCCGCCGTTGGGGCTGACGGCACGATCTACACCGCGAGCCGCGCGCATTTCGACTCGATGGTTTCTTACCTGGTGGCCGTTAACCCCGACCTCACTCCGAAGTGGCAGGCGCCGATGCAGCAGTTGCTGCAGGACGGTTGCGGAGTTCTGCTCCCGATTGCGGTCGGCAACAGCACCACCACACCAAACAGTTGCACCACGGGAACCACGCAGGGAGTCGACCCCACCACCAACGCTCCGGGCTCCGGCAACATCGCTGACCAGGCTTCTTCAACGCCCACGGTGCTTCCCGATGGCAGCGTTCTTTTGGGGGCGCTCGACAACTACAACTACGCCCGGGGACATCTGTTCAAGTTCGACAGCAACGGAGTCTTTCAGGGTGCCTACCCGTTCGGCTGGGATTCAACGCCGGCGGTCTACGCGCATGGCGGGACGTACTCGATTGTGGTGAAGGACAATCACTATCCGGCGGCGGCGTACTGCCGGCGCGCGGGGAACCCGGTGTGCACGCCGCTCGCGCCGGGGCCGTACTACATCACGCAACTGGATGCGAACCTGAATGTGGAGTGGCAATTTCAGAGCACGACGATCGACGCCAACCATCCCAACGGGTATGAGTGGTGCGTGAACGCGCCCGTGATCGACTCGACCGGCACGGTGTACGTTAACAGCGAAGACGGGAACGTGTACTCCATTCCGCAAGGCAATCACGGCGTCTTCACGACTCCGCAGCAGAAGATGTTTCTGAACCAGGCGATTGGAGCGGCGTATACGCCGCTGTCGGTGGGTCCGGACGGGAAGCTCTACGTGCAGAACGATGGGCATTTGTTAGTGGTGGGGAACTGAGTGATGCGGTCGAAATGCGCGCCGACCCAGCCCGGCTTTTCGCAAAGAGCGCGAAAGGCCGCAGCACCCAGCATTTGGCCAACCGGTTACTTCGACGCTGCCTTCAGCACGGCGGTGTTCCGTTCATCGCTGGCGATGATGCGGTAGAGCTTCTTGAGTTCGTCGGCTTTGCTCACCGGAACGCTCAGCTCTTTCACCTCGAAGGTGCGGGTGTAGGCGATCACGCCGCCGTTCACTTCGGTCTTGGAATGGTAGCTGGCAAAGCCGAAGTCGGCATCGACAGGCGGAGGCACGTCGTCCACTGCGTAACCGGGGGGCAGCGTAATTTCGAAACTATCGGTGTCGCGCACGGGCCCCTCGAATTCAATGGGAAACTGGCGCGCCTCTTTGGTTTCCAGAATGGCTCGGGCCTTGGTTCCAAACACGCGAGGGCGCACCAGGATCAGGTTGCCCGCGTTGCGTGCGTAGCCTTCCGACTCAAACGTGTAATTGTAGCCGAAGGGCTGGTCGGTCTGGTTCAGGTTGACCAGGGATGCGCCCGTGATGCGATAGCTTGAAAGCGAACCGGCCAGCAGGTTTTCGATGGGTTTGATGCGGTCAATATCCTTGGTGACGTTGCGCAAGGCCCAGCGTTGCGACGAGGCGCGGTCGCCGACGCGGACTTCGGTGACATCCCCTTTCAGAGTGCCGGTTGCATCGAGAGTGAGCTTGGCCTTGCGGCGGATGCCGTTCATGGTGGCGGGCTGGCGCGGCAGTTCGAGCAGTTCGCCGCCGTCTGGCGCGACCAACAGGCCGTAGTTCTCCTGCAACGTGCCGCTGATCTGGCCGAAGGGGGTTATCTCATCGGTGGGATCGAAGTAGAGGAGTGTGCCCAGCTTGGGATGCTGCAGGGTGGCGACCAGGGAAGGGTCTTTGAGGCCGTCGGGCAATTTGATCGCCGTGATGACGTGATTGAAGCCCATGTAGGCGGGCATCTCGGGGCTCACCGACCCGCGCTCGGTGTTGATGGGTACGAGATAGGCATCGACGCCGATCTCGTGGAGCATAGCGCGGGTGAGCGTGGCTTTGTCTTTGCAGTCGCCGTAGTGGTGGGCGAAGGTGTCGCTGGCGGCATGGGGTTGCCAGCCGCCGATCCCGAGTTCAATGGCGACGTAGCGGATGTCGTGCTGGACGAACTTGGCGATGGCACGCATCTTGTCGAGTGGAGTGGGCACGGAGGCGGCGAGGTCCGCGACCTTTGCTTTGATCTCAGGCGACGCGTCGGAGCGGCCACGGGCGAGGTCGAGATACCACAAGCCCATCTGCTGCCAGTTGGTAAAGCCCTTGGTCCCCGGCCCGCCTTGGGGGAAATAAGAGACGATCATCAGCCCAGCGACGCCTTCCTCGGGCGGCATATCCTCTTCGATACGGATTCCTTTGAGGTCGCTGACGACCCACTCCAGTTGGCTACCAGACTCGGTGGGCTTAACCTCGGGATGGTTGAGCCAGGTTGTCTTGTGGCCCCATCCGGGCGGCAGTTGAAGGGAGTAGTGGCTCTCGCGGACCGGCACGCGGGACTGGGCGTACCAGGTGTCCTCCAGGACGAAAGGCTGCTCGTCGACCTGGTATTCGTAGCCGACGATGTTGCCGGGATCGGGGGCCGGAATATTGATGATCTTGGCTTTCAGGTCGGTGACCAGTTCGCTGCCTTCGATTTTGGGGACGGCGACCTCAAGGCCATCTTTTTCTTTTACCTCGTAATCCTTGCCTTGGGCGGGAATGCACCAGCCGCGGAGGTTGGAAATCTTCTCGGAGCGAGAGCTGAAAGGGACGACCACTTCGCCGTACCGACGTCCGCCGGGGCGAAGGATTTTGTAGGCGACGCGGACAGTCCGCCTGACTTTGTCGGCGGATTGGACCGAGACGGTGGTTTCGGAGTAGAGCTCGACCGCGTCGCTTTTGTCGTCATATGCGGGCAGGGGAGCGTTGACGAGGGCGTGCATCCACGGCGGTGCGTCACCCCCGGCGAAGGCCGGCGCAACACAGGCGAGGGCCACCAGCGCATGCCGGAAAACAGCGCGCGCCATGCGGCGGTTAGTCACTAGTGGTTGCGGTTGCGGGTTGCAGGATAACTTGCGCATCATCGCCTGTCCTTACGCCTTCGTAAAAGTTACGCAGTGCCTCATAGTACTTTGGGTCGAGAAAAATGATGTCCACATTGAGTTTGCGAGCCCAATGGAGAGTTCCGGCATCGTGGTCCACTTTCAGGGTGTACGTGACTACATGGCCGTCTTGGTTTATGGCGGGTGGGGCGCTGCTCACCTGCCAACCGAGCGGGAGGGCGACGGTGACGTCATCGACTTTTTGAAACGTGTAGTCAAAATAGATGGGGTGAACGCGGTTGCTGTGATCAAACACGTGTTTTTCGGGCGCACTGAACAGACCGACCGGCATCAGCGCCCTGCGGCCGGCGGATGACGCCCAGCCGGGAACTTTCAGGGAGAACTCGGCGACCAGAGGTGGGTCAGAGTTGCTCCAGTCGGGCTTGTTGCTGAGGTCGACCTCGATGGCAGCGGGAATAAACTCCCGTACCTGGTCCTCGAGATACTTCTTGCGCTCGGTTTCGTCCTGATTGCGTTCCTCTAGTCGCCGCCGCCACGCTTCGAGACCCGTGAAAGCGATGGTGAGGGTGCCTTCCAGGCCGCCGGTCGTCTCGTCAAACTTCAACTTGGCAGTGCGCTCCACGCGAGCATCAGCGCTGAGGGGCGGAGGAACGTGAATCCAGCTGCCGCCATCCTTGTCGAGGCGCAAACCAGCGACGTAGGTTTCGCTCCAGGGCAGCAGACCAAAGGGGGCGAACGCGGCACCGGGATCGCAAAAGACGTCCTTACCGCTGATCTTGACGAGGACTACGTTGGCGTCAAGTTTGCGACGCTCCATGGTACGGGGATCGAAGAAATAATTGCTGCGATCCGAGACCCACACGCCATACGCCTCCAGGCCGGCGGCGCGAGCGAGAGCGAGATAGAGCCAGGTGAGGTGGAAGCCGTCGCCGTAACCTCGCTTCCAGATTTCTTCGACGTTGGCGACCTCTTTTTCCTTGGTGCGCTTGGTCTCCTGTTCGGTCTTGCGCACTTCGTAGGAAGTGTTGCGGATCTGCTGCACCCGGGCATAGATTTTGCGTGCTTTTTGTTCAGGAGAATCGCTGGGCGAAACGATCTGCGAGACGGCCTGCTCCATGGCCTTGCGCTTGCCGACAAAGCTTTCCATCTGGTCGTTGAGCTTCTTGCCGGTCTTGCGCCAGAATTTGTCGACATCAGGCTCATACTGGTCTTCGCTATAGATGAAGTCCACGCGGGACTTCATTTCGTTCTCCGGCGGCATGAAGTCTTCGGTCTGGAAGGCGGGGATGTTCTGAGTCTCCAGTCGCACGATGTGATCGGGCGCTTCCTTCGGCGGATTGGTTCCGACAGGCAGACGTTGCCAAGTCCAGCGGACAGAGAAGCTCTGGTACTCACCGGAGTACGGCTTAAGAGAGAACTTGGCGCTCTTGGTAAACAGGTCCTCGCTGAGAATCCAATGTGAGTCGAAAAGCTGGCCTTCCGCAAGGTCATGGGTGTAGTAGTACTCAATGATGCTGCCAACCTGAACGTCCGGGAGGGTGAAGGTCTTGGCAAGATACTTCAGGCCTTTAGCTTTGGCGATGGTCTTATCGAAGGCCTTGCCCTCAAAATTGGCGATGGTGCCGTCAGGCCGGAGGGTGCGAGCTTTAATGCCGACAATATTCTCAACGTCCTTGCGGTATTCAATCTCGACGTCGGCGTACTTGCGGCCTTCCTCGGTGAGGATCTTGATGCGGATGTAATCTTCCTGATGTGACGTGCGGCCGTTGTCATCGCGATCCACCTGACGGTACAGGATGATGGCGGGCGCGCCGGGCGCTTGCGGCTCGGCGGTCATCTTGAGTTCAGCGGGCGAAACCGGCTGGAAACCGATACCGAATGCTGCCGGGACGAGAACCGCGGCCCCGGTGACAGCCGCGAAAGCCGCTGCGAAAGAGAGGGACGAAAGGCGACGTAAGGGCACGGTTTTATCTCACTTGTCAGGAAGGGATATTAGGCCACGCACACGGTCATCCAGGAGACCAGAGCGACATGCTCCGCGGATTGACGAAGGGACCCGAGCCATACCGCTGCGATCCAGGCGCAACTTATT
>Ga0307471_100000778_pt1 | contig 16693 bp, 14 predicted proteins | sample atmos_gasesAM3C__2_FD_204566 | JGI IMG/M metagenome (GOLD analysis project Ga0307471, IMG submission 204566) | Hardwood forest soil microbial communities from Morgan-Monroe State Forest, Indiana, United States - atmos_gasesAM3C_515 | ecosystem: Environmental > Terrestrial > Soil > Temperate... | reverse complement strand
GGAACTTTGGAAATCGCCGTCAAGATTCTTTGCGCAGCGATTGCCATCGGAACGGCGCCTCCGCTCACGAGATTACAGCAACTGGTAAGGATCGACATCGACCGTCACGGCGACATCTTCGGGGAATGGCAGTTTGTCGAGAGTTTCGCGCACGAGGCGGCTCAGGCGCGTGATAGCTTCGCCGCGTATCAGGATGTGGAATCGAAATTGCCCCTGTAATTTTTCCAACGGCGCGGGTGTTGCATCGCCCAAAATGAATTCTTCTGGCAGCGCTTCTTTCAATCGACGTTGTAACGTTTCGGCTGACAATTTTGCGCGACCTTCATGCGCGGAGCGAGCGGTGAGCAGAATCGCGTGTTTGAATGGCGGAAAATCGCAGCGCTCGCGAAATTCGAGCTCCTGTTGGAAATAGCCGGCGAAATCGTGGTGCCTCGCAAACTGGATCGACGGACTAAACGGGGTGTAAGTTTGTACAAAGACTTCACCAAATGTTTCTCCTCGCCCGGCGCGTCCCGCGACCTGTGTGAGAAGCTGAAACGTGCGTTCACCTGCGCGAAAATCGGGCAGATGCAGCGCGAGATCTGCATTGATGATTCCGACCAGCGTCACATTTGGGAAATGGAGACCCTTCGCGATCATTTGTGTGCCGACGAGGATGTCGATTTTGCCGGTACGAAAATTTCTCAACGTTTCGCGATACGCTTCCTTCCGCGTCATCGAGTCTGCATCCATGCGGCGCACGACAGCTTTTGGAAAAATTTGCGACACGATTGATTCGACCTTCTCTGTGCCAAAGCCCGCGTAAATAAGCGCATCCTGGCCGCAGGCGGGACATTTCTTTGGCACCGCAGCGGTGTGCCCGCACAAATGACAGCTCAATCGCCCCGCGACCGCCGGATGCCGATGAAACGTGAGGGCGACACTGCAATTTGGACAGTTGCGAGCCTCACCGCAATTACTGCACAACAGCGAGGTGGAGAATCCGCGCCGATTCAGGAACAAAATGGTCTGCTCACGTTTTTCCAGACGATCGGCAATGGCTTGTGACAATTTTTCTGACAAAATCGCGGCTGACTTTTCTTTCCGCCGCTCCTGGCGAAGGTCGACAATGCGCATGAGCGGCATCTGCTTCTCGTCTATCCGTTGAGTAAGTGTAACCAGCCGATATTTTTCAATTGCAGCGTTGTGATAACTTTCGAGTGACGGCGTGGCGCTTCCCAAGACCGCGACACATTTCTCAATTTTCGCGCGCACGACCGCCACGTCACGCGCGTGGTATCGAGGAGCTTCTTCCTGTTTGTATGTCGTCTCGTGTTCTTCATCGACAACGATGAGTCCCAGGTTTTTCAACGGAGCGAAGATCGCGCTCCGCGCTCCGATTACGATACGCGCGCGACCGGAATGAATTTTATGCCATTCATCGTGACGTTCGCCCTCGGATAAATGGCTGTGCAACACCGCGACCGCGTCCTGCATGTCGGCGAAGCGGCCTTTGAAACGCTCAACCGTTTGCGGCGTTAGCGAAATTTCAGGAACGAGAACAATTGCAGTGCGTTCGCGCCCAAGCGCGGCACGAATCGCCTGCAGGTAAATTTCGGTCTTGCCGGAACCGGTCACGCCGTGAAGCAAAATCGGGCGCGACTTTTCCTGTGAATCGAGCGCTTGTGTGATTTGCTTAAGCGCATGCGTTTGCTCCTGGTTGAGAATGAGGTTCGACGTCGCAATGAATTGTTCGTCAGCATGTGGATCCCGCACGACTGCTTCTTCGCGCAAGTCCACCAGGCCGCGTTTCTCCAGCGCACGAAGCGTCTGGTTGTCGAGAGAGGTTTGCCGCAGAAGTTGCGACGCGCGGATTGGAGCTTCCAATCGCAAGATCGCCTTCAGAAGTTCTGCCTGCCGAGGCGCGCGTCTTCGCAACTTCTCAAGTTCTTCGTTGTCAATCTTGCGCCCGGGCTGGACGAACAATTGCTTTTTCCATCCGATTTCCGCGCGCCGGATGACTTGCGGCAGTAAACTGCGCATTACTGTTTCGACTGGGCAGCAGTAATAGGCGCTGATCCACCTGCCTAGCTCGAGCAATTGTTCGAGCAAGATCGGCGCTTCCCCCACGACTGCTTCGATTGTCCGGATGCCTTTCGCTTCGCTCTGTTCCGTGATAGCGACGACCGTCGCAAGGGCCGATTTGTCTCGAAACGGCACGCGCACGCGAGACCCGATTCCCACTCGGTCCATCAAGGCCTCGGGCACGGCATAGTCGAGCTCGCGGCGAATTGCCCGATCAATGATGACCCGAACGTAGCTGGGTTTCGTCATGGAGACCGCGTTAATTTAATTGCTCGGGACAGCAGGAGCACGAGATTTGATGCCGACGTGATACGATTCCTGCTCAAACTGGTCCTGTGCGTAATGCTGGCGCTGGCCGCGGGTTTCGCGTATCTCGCCGTGCGATCAGGCGATCCAGTCTACACGTTTTACGAATGGATGAGCCCTGCACGGTTTCATCAGTACGATCGCCTTATTCGCGCCGTCGCAGCCGAACATCATCTTGATCCGATGCTGGTGAAAGCAGTCGTCTGGCGTGAGAGCCGCTTCGATCCAAGAAAACATGGCAGCCGCGGAGAGCGCGGACTCATGCAAGTGAGCGAAAAAGCGGCTAACGAATGGGCGCATGCAAATAAAACCGACAATTTCAAGGTGGAGCAACTTTTTGATCCGAAAACGAATCTTGAGGCTGGCACATGGTATTTGTATCGCGCCGTTGAGCGCTGGGAAGCGCAGTCAGATCCCACGCCCTTTGCGCTCGCCGAATACAACGCGGGCGCCAGTCGTGTCGAGCGATGGAGCGGCGGGAGCGGCGACAGTAACATCCCGGTAAAGCAGTTCCTGCAGAACATCGACTTTCCCGCAACGCGGAAGTACGTCGACTCAATTATCCAACGCTACCAGTTTTACCAGCGGCGAGGGCAAATGTGATGAATCTGAGCCGCCCAATCACCGCTTGATTCGAAAAGCTTGCGACAATACGAGTTTTCGGCTTGTGCGGTAAGAATTATCAATCTAAACTCGCGCCTTTCATAGCGAGGCAATGTGGCGGCGTTTTTTAATAGGGGCCTTAGTTATTGTTGCGTGTGGCGCAGCGTGGGGACTGGCCTCGCCGTTCGAGAGTACCAGTTCACCTGGGCAGAACAACATCGCCGCAAGATCGCCTGCATTTGAGGCAGGCGTCGCGACGCACGAGACGCGGATCGAGCCACAAACAGTGCCCGAGTTTCCAAGCGCCACCGAAATGCCGGCAGAAGGTGAAATTGAAATACCGGCACCGACGCGAGCCAGCTTTATGGCGAGTTGGGGCAGTACGAGCGACGCGATCGGCTACCTGTTGGATGTTTCAACAAATGTCTCATTTAGCAGTTACGTGGACGGTTATCACGACTTGGACGTCGGGAATGTGACTGGGCGGGTCGTGACTGGTCTAAATCCCGGCACCACGTACCACTATCGAGTACGCCCTTACAACGGGAGCGGCCCGGGCCGTTATTCGCATGTAATCGGCGTTACAACGGTGGCTACTACCGGGATGATCATCCACGCAACGTTCGACAGTTCTATCACTAACAACCCAAACGCCGCAGCGATTGAGGCGATGATCAACCGTGCCATCTCGATTTACGAATCGCTCTTTAGCGATCCGATCACGATTGAGATTCGTTATCGCTACTCAACAACTGCTCCGGACGGCACTCCACTGCCCCAGGGAACTCTCTCAGAAAGTGACTCCGTAATTTATACGATCCCATGGGATATCTACATTAACGCCTTGAGAGCTGATGCAACGACAGATAACGATATTCTCGCGAACTCGAGTCTGCCGGGCAACGCACTCTCCGCAAATATCAAGCCAAAGGGCCCAAATGGCCGAGCGGTTGGGTTAGACACACCACCGGCAATGTTCGCAAACGGCACCGTTGGGAACGGCGGACCATATGATGGGATCGTTACGCTTAATTCCTCCTTCCCATTTCAGTTCACCCGGCCTATCAGTGCGAATAACTTCGACGCGCAAAACGGCACCGAGCATGAAACAAACGAGGTCATTGCTTTTGGATCGCAAGCAGACGTCTCTAATTTCCGCCCGCAAGACCTGTTTAGTTGGTCATCAGCCGGCGTTAGAAACATCACATCGACTGGCACGCGCTATTTTTCCATTAACAGCGGCCTTACAAACATAGTCAATTTCAACCAGGACCCGAGCCTGGATTTTGGCGATTGGTTGAGCACTGCGTGCCCGCAAGCGCATCCCTACGTGCAGAATGCCGCTGGTTGCCGAGGTCAATCATCGGACGTCACAGCGACATCACCGGAAGGCATCAATCTCGACGTTATCGGTTATGACTTGGTGACTGCGGCCAGGGCTACCGTAGCTGATTTTAACAGCGACGGTCACCCGGACTATGTGCTCCGTAATCCCAGCACCCATCAAACAGCGATCTGGTATCTAAACAATAATGTTTTTATTGGCGGCGCTCTGGGTCCAAGCATTACAGCTGGCTGGAACCTGGACGGTGTGGCGGACTTCAATCGCGACGTGCATCCAGATTACGCACTGTTCAATCCCGGTACCGATCAAACAGCGATTTGGTATATGTCAGGGCCAACGCGCGTCGCAGGCGCGTATGGGCCAACCCTTCCCGGTGGCTGGGATTTGGTGGCTACAGGTGACTTTAACGGTAATGGCTACCCGGACTATGTGCTTTACAATGCGAGCGCGCGCCAGACAGCGATCTGGTATCTGAACAACAACGTTTACGTTAGCGGAGCCTTCGGGCCGACTCTTCCGCTCGGCTGGTTCCTGGTGGGAGTAGCAGATTTTAATGGCGACGGCCATAGAGATTATTTGCTGTTCAATACCAATAATCACCAAACAGCGATCTGGTACCTAAGAGGACCAACATTCATCGGAGCCGCTTATGGGCCGACTGTTCCCAGTGGGTGGGCGTTAGTGGCTACGGCTGACTTTAACAGTGACGGGCATCCGGATTATCTGCTTTACAATCCCGCCAGTCGTCAGACAGCGATCTGGTATCTGAACAACAACGTGTACGTCAGCGCCGCGTTTGGCCCAACGCTTCCAGCTGGTTGGAGCTTGGTCGGGCAGTGAGCAAACATAAGCGCGCATCCTCGAAGAAGGCGCTAACGTCGTACAAACCTAGCTGCGCCTCGCAACGACAACACAACAGCCGTCTATAGACCGGACGAGCGGATCTGTCCCATCGCAATACAGGCCAGACTGCTATCGGTTATTTATCGGGACTAACGGTTATTCGCGCCCGGTCTAAGCGTTAACTGTTCACGCTTGGGGGAAGCGGCCCACTGCTCGGCCGCCTTAGCGCGCCCGATTCCGCGCTTCACTATCGACGATCGGGCGATCTGGGTTAACGGTCTTGTTGATGACGAAAGAGGAAATCGCTGGCGTGCTGGAGCAAATTGCGACGCTGCTCGAATTGAAGAACGAGAACCCTTTCAAAATCCGGGCTTACACGAATGCCGCGCGTGCGATCGAAACATTTGGCGGGAATGTCACCAATTTTCAGGATGAAGAAGCGCTTTCGAAAATTCCAGGAATCGGAAAGAGCATCGCTCTCAAGATCAAGGAACTCGCGGCGACTGGATCGCTGAAATATCTGGAGGAATTGAGCGCGGAATTTCCGTCCGGAATTCTCGAATTGTTCTCACTGCCCGGGCTTGGCGCCAAGAAGATCAAGGTTCTCCACGACAAACTTCAGATCAGTTCCATCGAGCAGCTGCAAAAAGCATGCGAAACCGGGCGTGTCGCTGAATTACCCGGTTTTGGTGAAACGACCCAGCAAAAGCTATGTGACATCATTGCAAAACGCGCCGAGCACGCCGGTTCATTTCAATTCGGGCAGATCGCAGCGGAAGCGGAAACATTGCGGTCCGACTTGGCGGCACATAGCAGCACTGTGCAGGTCGATCTGGCTGGAAGTTATCGGCGGAGAAAAGAAATCGTACATGATTTGGATCTGTTGGTAGCGACAAAGAACCCCGGGGACATTACGAAATTCTTCGTTTCTCATCCGCTGGTGGAATCGATTATCGCGCAGGGACCCACCAAATCGAGCGTGCGACTGCGATCGGGAGTGCAGTGCGACCTGCGAGTGGTAAGCACGACCGAATATCCTTTCGCTCTCGCTTATTTCACCGGAAACAAGGAACACAACATCGAATTACGCAGCCGTGCGCTCCAGCGGGGCTGGACGCTAAACGAATACAGGCTTGCTCCGCTTCCGGTGGATCCGAAAGCGAAGAAGAAAAGGCCGATAAAGAAGATTCCAAAGGTGCACGATGAAGCAGGCGTTTATCGCGCAGTCGATCTCGATTTTATTCCGCCCGAGTTACGGGAGAATTGGGGTGAATTCGAAGCCGCTGAGAACCATTCGCTGCCGAAACTCATTGAGAAGGAAAACCTGCGCGGCACATTTCATTGTCACACGATCGCAAGCGATGGCCACAACTCCTTCGAGGAGATGGCGGAAGCCGCACAGGAGCTCGGACTTGAGTACCTCGGGATCGCAGACCATAGCCGAAGCTCGATCCAGGCACGTGGACTGGACGAAGCGAAGTTGCGCTTCCAAATCGCCAGCATTCGGGCGATGAATAACAAGCTGCGCGGCTTTCGCCTTTTTGCGGGTGTGGAATGCGACATTCTGCGGGACGGTTCGCTTGATTTTCCAGACGAAGTCCTGGCAGAGCTCGATTACGTCGTTGCCTCCGTTCATTCCGTATTCAATTTAAGTGAAGTTGAGATGACCCGCCGCGTGATGCGAGCCATGGAGAATCCGTTCGTTACGATGCTGGCGCATCCAACTGGCCGGTTGCTCCTGAAGCGAGATCCCTATCCAATTAATATTCCAAAAATCCTCGATGCGGCGGCACGCACTGGGACATGGATCGAACTCAACGCTGCGCCGAAACGCCTCGATCTTGACTGGAGGTGGTGGCCAATGGCGAAACAAAAAGGTGTTAAATGTGTGATTAACCCGGACGCGCATCGCACGGAGCGATTGCAAGATTTGTGGTTCGGAATCGGGATCGCGCGCAAAGGCTGGCTGACCCAAGCGGATGTGATGAATTGCCTGCCGCTCGCCAAGATCGAGGGCGCGCTCCGCGCAAAGCGGGAGTCGGTATGACGCGATCGCTGAGCGCGCCGAAACTTTACGGACGGCCCGGCGGTCCGTTCCTCCCACTTAGCATTTTTCTCGTTGCGGCATAAACATGGTGAGGCACTTGCAGGCGCCGCCGGCTTTGATGAATTCGCTCATCGGGAGTTCGTGGCAGCGGTAGCCGCGGTCTTGCAGCGTCGCGACGAGCCGCGGCGCGCATTCGGGCAGGACAATATCTCGCTCGATGATGACCGCATTGCATGAAAAGTGCATTGCTTCCTCTGGCAAAACGTCGATCAATCCAGGGACATGTTCACGAATTGCGCGCTGGCCGTATTCATCGAACGCGGACGGAAACCAAAACGCGGAGCCGTCCGGCAGCGGGCAAAAGCAGGTGTCGAGATGATAAAAGCGCGGATCGACCAATTCCACTGAGATTACGAGGCAGCCAAGGATATCCGCCATGGCGCGATGAGATTGAATGTCGGAACGAAATTTGTAACCGCAGAAGAGCGCATCCCCGCCAAAAAGCGCGTCGCCTTCCCCCTCGAAATAAAGATTTTCCGGCAACCAATTCACTTCATAACCGCGTTGTTCCATCCATTTCGCGAAGAACGGCTGCTCACCCGCGCGCTCCTTATGGCGAAAATTACTGGGGATGAATTTGCGACCAACCGTCAATCCGGCGTTGGCCGTGAAAACCATATCGGGGAGTCCGGGCTGGGGCGAAATCAGATGAATCTCGCAATCGAGATTTGAGAGTCGCGCATGCAATTGTTTCCACTGTTTTTGCGCCAGGGCTGCCTCGGCGCCGCGGGCGCGGCTCATCCAGGGATTGATCTCGTACTCGATACCGTAGTAATCGGGCGGACAGAGGAGCAACTCGCGCATAAGGACTGTCAATTTACGTGCGAACGCGAGACTCAGTAAGACAGTGGGCGAGCTCTCGCAGAAAAGGTTCCACGTCTGTGACCAGACCGATTGATTGCAGTGGCTGGTGTTCGACCGCGCGCTCCACCGCAGCCGGATCAATATCGACGCATACTGTTTTTGCCGCAGGCGCGAGCATGCTGGCCACAGCAAGCGAATGCTGGACTGTCGCCAGCAGCATCACATGAGTCACATCGGCGAGCTTTTGCCGCATGACTTTTTGAGCTTCAATTACATCCGTCGTTACCCCAGGAATCGGTCCCTCGTCGCGAATTGCGCCAGTCAGCACGATATCAACATCGTGGCGGACACAGGCATACATGACGCCGCGCATGAGGATTTTTTGCCGCACAGCAGCGGAAATTCCGCCAGCCTCGCGAATGGTATTGATGGCGCGGAGATGGTTTTCATGTCCACCTCGCGCAAAGGCAAGATCGGGATTCATTCCCAGGGAGGTTCCATACAGAGCACGTTCCACATCGTACGCGGCAAACGAATTTCCGGCGAAAAGGCGATTGACATAACCCGCTTCAATGAGGCGCGCCAAATGGTGGTCTGCGCCGGTTCGTACAATTGCAGGGCCGGCGACGATCGCGATTTTACCTTTCGCTGTGCGTGCGCGCCGCAACTCCTCACCCAGTTCACGAATGATGGCCGATTTTGGTTCGTCGGCATCAACAATCGTATTGATGAATTGAAAGATATCGGTGTGGGTGGTTGAACGCTGCACCGGCACGACGCGGACCCCTTGATGACCGACCACGATTTCGTCTCCCCTGTTAACATCGAAAAACTTGACCGCACGGGCGGATTCTTTTTTTCGATCAAGCGCAATCGCACTGTTCATCATTGCGGGCCGCACCTCGATTTCCTTACCGCCGAAGCGGACGAACGTCTGCTGATTAGTTGTCACGTAGAAATCGCTGGGGAAGACTCCGTCCGCAGGCGCACTGGCGAGTTGCACATTTGCACGCTCAATCACTTCGGCTCCGTGCTGGCGAAGGCGCAGCACCAGTTCGTCAAGCGCTTCGCTTGTTTCGGCGGACACTTCAATCCGCGCGAAGCTCTGGTCCGCACGTCTTTCGCCAATCTTGATCTCGCCGATCTTGAAATTCGCGCCGTGAGTCAGAATCTGATCCAGAACTTTAGGCAAAATGAGAGAATCAATAATGTGCCCCCGCAACTCGATCGTTTCCGAAACCATTTGCAAACTTAGCCGATCAGAGTGACCGCGCCAGTTGCGTAAGAAAGCGTATTCGCAATTTACGATCTCATGGTTCAATTTCTCTTGCGATATGGAAAAACCTAGCGCGCGCGGTCCATCCCCCAGTCGCAAGGCGCATCGCGCGCTGGCCCAGGTTCTAAATCGAAAACCGAAACGACCGCCACCGTTGCCTGCGAAAAAAATTGCCAGAGCCGTGGACCGCGCGGCGAGCCGTTAAAACGGAATGGCCATTCAGCAGCATCTGCCAGCGCTAGCCACGAAGATCGCAAAGATGCTGTCGATCAAGCCCGAGTATCTGGTAACACAGCCTGCGGAGCTTCGAATTCTCCGAGAAATGTCCGAGGCAGAGGTCGGAGAGTTTGCAACAAGTCACGGCTGGCGTGTGATACGCCGCCTTGGGGGGCGGCAGATCGAATTTTACAACGACGCAAGTGTGCGCCCGTCGTAGCCATGATAGTGAGATCCGGCCGAAGGAATGAGCTAGTCACGATCAGACTGAAATCGATCGATTCCGTTACAACCACCACTGGACAGCGCAAAGCTGTTGGCTTACCAATGCGCCAGCCGTAATTAAATGGAAGCAGCGAAAATTTATTTTATTGTTTTTGGCGTTCTAACGATCGCTGGCGGCGTTGTCGGTTACGTCAAGGCGGGCAGCGTGGCGTCGATCGTTGCCGGATCAATCACCGGCGTACTGCTGCTTGTAGCCGCGTTCCTTCTTCCCGAACATCGCGCAATCGGTTTAGCAACTGCATTCATTATCTCGCTTTTGCTCGCTGCCCAGTTCGCTCCCAAATTCATACGAACAGGAAGAGCCATGCCTGCGGGGATGATGTCGATCCTAAGTGTGATCGGAATCATCGTGGCTATTGTCGCCTGGGTGAAAAAGTAATCGCGTGGGAAGAATTCGTCTGCGGACGTGGCGGCGCCTGGTGCTGGTGATATTCAGCGCGCTTTTCGCCGCGATTGTTTATCGCTGGATCTCACTCGAACGCCTGCAGCATGCTGCGCCATTGGAAGTCATCGCAACGCCGACGCCCAGCCCGACGCGGCCGCCGCCTCTCATCACTGGAAAACTGGACACCGCGAAATTATTCAACGGGATCACACTTCATTCCACGGTGGAGACGATACCCGGCGCCGATGCAACCACCGAGCGTGCCGAGGCAGACAGCTATGTGCTCGACCTCAAATTGCAGGCACGAGTGCCTTCGCCAAACAAGACCCTTGAAGAGCTGGCCAAGATTAGTCCCCAACTACCGACACTCTTGCCGGGATTAACGACGATGCTACAGGCCAATCCGGTTTCGCCGCTCTACGCTCAGCTCTACGATACGAAAGTCAGAATGCTACGCGAAAACCTCGCTCGGCTCGATGTTCTTCTCTCGCGGCATAATTTTTTCGATTGCCAAACCGTCTTGCAGCTTCAACATCCGCAAACGCACCGAAAAGCGCTCCTTCTCCAGGCAGATATGGATGTAGATGCTGACGGCTCCGATGCAGATCGAATGCCCATTAGCACGGGCACACCCACAAATTTCAAGCCGTCCACCAGTTATCGCTGGCCCAAAAAGACGCCCGAGCCTAATCCATATCTCGCAGCTACCGAAGACGGATTGAAGCGTGCGGAAGCTGAGTTTGCGCTTTCCACTACGAGTCCCGCTCGCAAACGTGATCTGCGCAACGTGATCGCGCAGTTACGCGCGGAAATCGACACGTTAAAAAAATACAGTTTCCTGATCGGTGCGACCGATCCCTTTATTGTAGTCCCCGGTGCATTTATGCATGGCAGCAATCCGGTTAAACCCGGTGATTACGCGCTCGTCATTTTCGGCAGTTCGATTTATCCGGCCCTCGTCGGTGACATAGGACCTAATGACAAAGTCGGAGAGGCATCATTGCGTATTGCGAAAGAGATCAACACGCTTTCGACACCGTACAATCGTCCGGTAAGCGATCTCAAAGTGACTTATCTGATCTTTCCCGAAACCGCTGACAAACCATTTGGTCCTCCGGATTTGGAAAAGCTTCAAACGCGCAGCGAGGCGCTCGTCAAAGAAATCGGCGGTGCGAGCGTGCCGCTGCATCACTGGGAAAATATTATTCCGCCTTTGCCTACGCCCAGTCCGGCGCAAAGTCCGCTGGCGTCGCCGAGCCCAACAGCGTCTTCTCCATCAAGTGTATCGGCGACAACTTCTGCATCACCATCGCCGACATTTGCGTTTCCCGTTTCGAGCCCAGGAGCGACCATCCCGACCGATTCGACGCTTACGCCAACGAAGTCCCCCGCCGTAACGCGGAGCCCGATCAAGAAACGTAAGCCGTGAACGTCGAATACAGGCTGCGCTCTCTAGCTTGCTCGCCGTGTGAAACTGTACTTTTTACGAAATGATCATCCGTGATGCTGTTGAGGCTGATCTGCCGGCCATCGTTGAGATTTACAACGCCACTGTGCCGACACGCATGGTGACAGCCGAGCTCGAGCCAACGACCATCGAAGCGCGGTTGCCATGGTTCCGCGAACATTCGCCAAAGCATTATCCTTTCTGGGTTGCGGAGTCGGAACGTCGCGTGATTGGGTGGCTCGATTTCAAAAGATTCCTACCGCGCTGTGCATATCGCGGCACAGCCGAGATCAGTGTTTACGTCGACGAAGGATTTCGGCGTCGCGGTGTGGGGCAGCGATTATTGGAACAGGCGATCGCACGCGCACCGTCGCTGGGCATCACGGCCCTGGTCGGTCTCATCTTCGGGCATAACGAGCCGAGCTTGAAATTATTTCAACGTCTCGGCTTCGAACGCTGGGGATTTTTCCCTGGAGTCGCGCAACTCGATGGCGTGGAGCGCGATCTCGCGGTGATGGGACAACATTGTCCGCCGTGCTCCACCGCGATCGCGAAACCGCTGGTTCAATCACGAATCAGCAATCAGTTCAGTGATAGCCAGAGCCTGATGTATTTGCTGATGCAATACCGGCACGAGCCGATTCATTCGAAGCTGCTGAAAATCCGCGACAAATATTCCATGTTGCATCTGGACGCGCTGATTCTCATTTATCATTTCGCAAAAATTTGCCCTGGCAATATTCTCGAGATCGGCGCCTTCGTTGGGGGAGCCACGATTGCTGCAGCATTCGGTGTGCGCGATTCGGGAACGCGGAAAAAGCTCATTGCTATCGAACCGGGCGGCAGCGTCAAACACAAGCGGCTTGGCACGCGCAATATTTTCCGCGACTTGGAACGAAACCTTGCCAGGCAGCGTGTCTCGGAGTTGGTCACTACTATCAGGGGCCGTTCCTTCGACCCGGCAACGATCTCCGCAGTCAATGAGACGCTGGGTACAGACAAAGTTGGTCTCCTGATTCTTGACGCCGATGCAGCCAAACGGCGCGACATCGAGTGTTACTGCGATGGATTTGCAGACAGGTGTTGGATGGTCATTGACGATTATTACGGCACTGATACCAACACAAAGATCACTCCAAGCCGAGCCGATGTAGATGCGTTAACCACGGCCGGTTATTTGCAACCACTAGGTTTCTACGGCTGGAGCACGTGGGTCGGGCGCTGGAATGGCCCTCAACGCTAAAGTTATTTGGTTGGAAACGTTAAACGTTGAAGACAGCGCCCACTATGTGTTGCGAAGACCTTGACGTTCACATTCGACTAGGACTCGGGACCAATGACCAGATGGATCACGCCGTTCGGTGCGGAAATGAAGAAACCGTTGAAGTCCTCGCTCAGTGGCTCAACCTCATCGCGCCGCGTCACACCATGCACTTTCAGAAAGGACGCCGCGGCTTCCGTGTCGTTTGTTTCCAGTTCCAGCCAGATATCCGGATGACTCAGGTTCGGGACCTTGTCGATCCAGAGGCGGTTCGGGCCGAACTGAAAAATGCAGCCGTCTTTTTCTTCTTCGATTAAAGGCAGTCCAAGCGTGTCGCGATAAAAGGAGACCGTCTGATCATACGTGTGGCTAGGGCATTTGATGGCGATGTTTGCTCCGCCAGAGAATTGCGGGCCTTCGAGCTTTGCAACCATCGCGTCGGGGCAGTAACCCTAACCTTCCGTGCCGCCCGGCTCGGTCATTTTCACCGGATCGAGAGCGCGCTCCAGTTCTCTTTCAGGCAAGACTTTTCTCTCGCGCGCGATTTCGCGCACGGTGCGGCCAGTTTTGGCACTCTCTTTCGCGATTTCAGCCGCACGATCGTAGCCGATCTTGGGCGCGAGACTCGTCACCATCGCCATGGATAGCTCGATCAATTCGCGGCACCGCTCTTCGTTCGCGACAATGCCGCGAACACACTTGTCGCAGAAAACATCGACCACATTTGCCAGCAGCCGGATCGATTCGAGAAGATCATGTGCCATCACTGGCATCATCACGTTGAGCTCGAAGTTTCCATTTGCGCCGGCCCAGGTAATGGTCGTGTCGTTACCGATCACTTGTGCGCAGACCATCATCACTGCTTCGCACATTACCGGGTTCACCTTGCCCGGCATGATCGAACTGCCAGGTTGCGTGGCTGGCAGTTGGATTTCGCCGATTCCGCATCGCGGACCGCTCCCGAGCCAGCGAATGTCGTTTGCAATCTTAAACAAACTGACCGCAATCGTTTTCAGGTGACCGCTGACTTCAACGACCGCGTCCTTTCCGCCTTGTGCCTCAAAGTGGTTTCTTGCCTCGTAAAAAGCGATGCCGGTGCGTTGCTCCAAATGCTGCAGCATTCTTTCTGGAAGATTAGCATGACGATTCAGACCGGTGCCCACGGCGGTTCCGCCAAGTGCCAGCTCACGCAAAGCTTCGATCGATTTCTGCGCGCGTTCTTTGGCATAAGCAACCTGTTGCGCGTAACCGGAGAATTCCTGCCCGAGACGAACTGGCGTCGCATCCATTAAATGGGTCCGGCCGATTTTCATGACGTCCCAGAATTCCTTCGCTTTGGCTTCCAGTGCGACGTGTAATTTTGCGAGAGCCGGAATGAGGCAGTTCTTTAATTGTTCCGCCGCGCTGATATGAATGGCGGACGGTATCACGTCGTTGCTGGACTGGCCCATGTTGACGTGATCGTTGGGATGCACCAATTCACGCGACCCGATTGCCTTGCCTGCTAGCTGGGCGCAGCGATTCGCGATGACTTCGTTGGCGTTGGTGTTTGTGCTTGTGCCCGAACCCGTCTGAAAAATGTCGAGCGGAAAATGGTCATCGAGTTTTCCTTCAACAACTTCTTCAGCGGCTTGCGCGATCAGGGCGGAACGCTCCGCATCGAGCAAGCCAAGGTCGTGATTTGCTTGCGCGACGGCCCATTTGATCAAGCCAAGAGCGCGAATGAACGGCCGCGAAAACCGGTAACCGCTCACCGGAAAATTTAGTACTGCGCGGTGAGTCGACGCGCCATGGAGAGCAGACGCTGGAAGCGTCATCTCGCCCATCGAATCTTTTTCCCTTCGGGTCGGCTTCTCCGTCATGCCGAACGATGTGCGCTAACGCTAAAGCTCGCCCGCTGCAAAGTCCCACGTTTGTGGTCATCAAGCGGATGCGTCTTCTGAAAAACAGTGATGAACATCGGCGGTATGTTTTGCAGGAAGTACTCTGACCGGGCGTGCTCGAACAGGGTCGCGTGCTGTTTCAATTCGTTCGTGACTTGATAGATGATGAAATTGCCATCAGGCGCCAGGGCATCATATGTTTTTTGCAAGAGCGCGCGTTTCTTCTCAATTTTAAGGATGCTGAACGGGATACCCGAAAGAATATAATCGCAGCGATCGATACGGTGGCGTTTCAGTTCATGTGGCAGCGAGGCCGCATCGCCATGGATCACATGTACGCGCTCGTCGCCGGCAAACTGGCGTTCCAGATCGTGCGCGAACGCCCGGTCCAACTCGAACAGAAGTAGATGTGAATCCGGACACATCCGTCGTGCAATCTCGCGCGAATGCACTCCTTCACCCGGCCCGTACTCGGCGATCACGCGTGGCTGGCTAAAATCCATCTTGCTGGCGACACGTTCGACCAGCGCCTTGGAACTGGGGATGATCGACGCAATCTGAAACGGTCGTTTCAAAAACTGCTTGAAAAACAGGGCACTCACAAGACGCGAACAGTCGTCTTGCACATCGAAGTTGTCCAGTCACGAAGTGGTGGCACAAACGATAGAATTTCTACCGCGGCTGGAACTTTCTTGGAGCTGGACGAATTGCCACCCTGCTGCCGATATCTCGCTTGACTAGTCTCTAGTCCCCGATGAGTTATCACTGCTGATTCGAGCGCGCGGTTAGCTCAGTGGTAGAGCACTACCTTGACACGGTAGGGGTCAGAGGTTCGAACCCTCTATCGCGCACCATCCAAAAAGCCGCCTCGCCGATTTTTGCAGAAATGTTTGTGGCGGCTGGCAAGTTACGTTGCGAATCAACCGCGTATCCAATAATCTCCCTGGTGATCTAAACGGCGAACTTCTGTCGTCGCAACCTATTTTGATTTGAGGTTGTAGGCCGAGATAACGTGCGCGATCAGCCTTACGCTGCGAGCACTTTTGCCGTCGAAACTTCCATTTCCACGGACCGCCCGAGAAAATCGAAAAGGACGCGGATCCGTTCTTTCGCGGGAAGTAAATGAGTAACCACCACTTCAAGTCCTTGAAAGGGTCCATCAATGATTTGAACCGATTGGCCGATTTTGATCGAGCAATCGAGAGTCACGATCTCTTCCGAACCCACCCTCGATTGCAGCGCAGTTACAATATTTTCAGGCAAGGTCGCCAGCCGATCGCCAAAACGGACAATCCCTCGAATTCCATGAGAATTTTCAACGGCACGATGTTGGGTCGAATAGACAAATTTTGCGAACAGATACCCGGGAAACATGGCCTCTACAAACCAGACCGGGCCCCTTTGGGTCATCCGTCGGAAACGCAATCGAGGCGAGAAACACTCGACGCCAAAATGACGCCGGAGCGCGGTCGCGGCCAAATGCTCGCGCTTTGGCTGCGTCTTTAGACAAAACCATACTGGTTCGGTGACCAGCGCGAGCGAGGCGGATGAATGGGTCACACTCCGAACTACGGAATTGGCGATTACAAGTTTCGAAAAATCGTAAGCTTTTCCGTCGAATTCTTGGGTCATCCCTTCAGGCGAAAGGCAATCCGCCCGTCGGGACCCGCTGAAAAGCCCCACGGCTGCAGCGTGTTATTATACAATCTCCGATCAAGGAGCGGCCTGACGTCGCGCTGGACTCCCGTCTGGTCAAGAATTTGCAAAAGGAGTCAACCGTAATCGTTTCAACCGAGGGCCAGATGAGAAGTCGTCCTGGCCACTTTCGAAATAAGCTTTTTGGCGAGGCTGGAGCGCTTGCCCTGCTA
>Ga0307471_100000777_pt1 | contig 16705 bp, 17 predicted proteins | sample atmos_gasesAM3C__2_FD_204566 | JGI IMG/M metagenome (GOLD analysis project Ga0307471, IMG submission 204566) | Hardwood forest soil microbial communities from Morgan-Monroe State Forest, Indiana, United States - atmos_gasesAM3C_515 | ecosystem: Environmental > Terrestrial > Soil > Temperate... | reverse complement strand
CTCGACGCTTCATGGTGCGTCGCGACGCCACCTTTGCCGCTGCCCTGTACGTGGCCAATCCGTATCACATCGTGAGCGTCTATTGGCGCAGCGCCTTTGCCGAGCTGTTGGTCGGCGCCCTTCTGCCTCTACTCTTGCTGGTCGTCTTGCGCTCGGAAAAAGAGAAAAACGATCGGACCACGGCCCTCTCTTTAAGTCTGATCGTGGCCACCGCCTGGCTGACCAACGTCCCAGGCGCTGTGATGTTGACCTATTCCCTGGCGCTGCTTCTGGTGGTCGCTGCCGTCAGACGCCGTTCCCCCCGCCCTCTCGCGGTCGGCGTCGTGTCCGTTCTCTTGGGACTAGCTCTGGCCGCCTTTTACGTCGTGCCCGTCCTGTACGAACAGAAGTGGATCGAGATCGCGCAGGTGTTATCGCTGGGCGTCCGCCCGCAGGACAATTTCATCTTCACTTTTCTCAACAATCCGGACCACGATCGCTTCAATTTGTTGATCTCGCTGGTGTCGGTCGCCGAAATTGCCCTCATGGCACTTTTCTGGTTTCTCTCGCGCCCATGGCGGATTCGCGCACCCGAGCTCTGGTCAATGCTTACCGCCTGGTGGGTGGCCTTCGCGCTCTTGCTTTCCTCCTTAAGCTTTGTGCTCTATCGCTTTCTTCCCGAGATGCGTTACGTGCAACTGCCTTTGCGCTGGCTGCTCTGTTTGAATGTCGGTTTCGCTCTGCTCGTCACCATGGGTTCACGGCGCTGGCTGGTCCGCGCCCTGGCGTGTCTCGCCATGCTTGCGGTTCTGGCCTTCTTATGGCATTGCATCCAGCCCCCGTGGTGGGACGACGCCGACGATATCGCCGAGATGCACGAGCACGTGCAGGATGGCTCCGGCTACGAGGGCATCGACGAGTACGTGCCCAACGGCGTCGACGTGTACGAAATCAAGAAGGACGCCCGCCGCGTCACCTTCGAGGGCAACGGCGCCTCGCGCATCCGCATTGCCGAGTGGGGACCCGAGTCAAAGTCTTTCAGTGCGAACCTGACCCAATCGGGCAAGCTGGTGCTCAAGCTGTTCAACTACCCGGCGTGGAGGGTCGAGGTGAACCATCGTCCGGTCCAACCCGGACTGCTCGCAGTCACGGGACAGATGGTCATTCCGGTGGAAGCGGGAGACCAGCAAGTCCAGGTTACATTCGCGCGCACCCGCGACCGCGAAATTGGAGGATTGATCTCTTTCGGAACCGGTATCCTGATTCTCGGACTCATGCCCTACAAGCGACGCATAGCCCAATTTTCACCAACATGATTCGCGTCCTCATCGCCACCACCAATCCGGGCAAGATTCGCGACTTTGCCGGGGCTGCGTCTCCGCGAGGTATCGAAGTAGAGTCTCTGCCGAATTTCGCTTCCATTCCCGTGGCCGTCGAGGACGGTCTCACCTTCGAAGCCAACGCCCGCAAAAAAGCCGAGTACTACAGTCCGTACGCCCCGGGAGAAATCGTCCTGGCCGACGACTCCGGCCTCGAAGTGGACGCACTCGGTGGCGCTCCCGGCGTCCACTCCGCCCGCTATGCCGCCGACCAGCCTCACCTGGTAGGAAACAACACCGACGACCGGGCCAACAATGCACGCCTGATTCGCGAACTCAGAAAAGTCCCTCCAGAAAAGCGCACCGCCAAGTTCGTATGTGTGATCGCAGTCGCCCGTGACGGACAAACCCTAAACGTATTTCGCGGCCAGGCCGAAGGCGTGCTTCTCGATTCTCCGCGGGGCTCGAACGGATTCGGCTACGACCCGCTCTTCTATTTTCCGTCCATTCAAAAAACCTTCGCAGAACTGACGCCTGAAGAAAAAGCAAACTACAGCCACCGCGGTGCAGCCTTCCGCCAATTCCTCGACTGGTACCTAAGACCTTAAAGACTAAGAACAGAGAGCGTGACCAGATTGACTACAAAGAGTTCTGCCGCCGCGGACGGCAGCGGCAGTGCGGGGAAGCCCATGCGGGAATGCCAAATTACACCAATGGTCCTGCATCGCAGTGACCGGGTTATTGAATAGGCCACTCGCCTCCCCGAGTGGGGGAGTTCGAATAAGTCATCATGATCGAACGTGACCGGAGAGATGTCTGGTGGGCAACGCCACCAAATCTGATGAAGTGAAAACGGGCCGAGCCATTTGGTTGGATACAAATCATCGACGCAACATCGTTACTCTCTCGAAGGGAACCTGCCGTACCGATTTTGAGGTTTCCTTTGCTCTCAGCTTCGCGGGCCTGGAGACTCTGACCAGCGCCAAGTTCGCAGCGCACTCCATGCGGAGCGCCACAGGTCGGACGGCGGACAGCAAGCACCTGTTTGGGGTGAGACTTCTTTCATGGTCGAAGAGGATAGCGCCGACAGCCGTCAAGGTCTGTTCAATCTTGACCACCTTGAGCCATTAAAAAAAGGTCGCCACGTGCGGGTGGGCGACCTTTTGTCGCGTTGCGGAGAATCTCTCTTTTAACGTTTAGGCCCGACATGAGTCCATCGGGTGAATCCTGTATCCCCACCCCTCCGCTGCCGGATTGTTGGTGTAATCGCTTTCTGTTTACAACATCTCTAGCGAGGTCGGCCGTGTCAAGGTACTTGGGGTTGTTTTTTCGTGATTTCGCACACACTTTTAACGTCAGCGCACACGCACTGGGGAGCTAAGCGCTTTTGCTCCTTGGTGGTTTTTGCTTTTCAGACCACTTAACTGCATCATTGCGCAAGACGGTCAGCCCTCTCATAGCATCCGCGATCGCTTGATTTTCTTCTGTGGTGCCACCATGATTCAGCTCGAATTCGCGCTTCCTTTGGCTTAAAGCAGCCTCCGCAGCCTGAATGCGCTCGGGCATTTTCGACCAATCCGTTTCAAGAACGGCCGCCTTGTAAGACTCATACCATTTGTATATCGCAGTCATCATGAACCTCCCCTTTGAGCGCATGCTGAATGCAAGCCTCTGCTATTTGTTTCCCTCTTTCTCGACCTTCTTTCTCCACACATAGAAGTTCTTTTCGTCCGCCAGAGTCTCAATTTCAAGTTCATGCGAGGTTGACGCGCGATGAACGGCGGAGCGAAGGTTGGCCAGTCCAATCCCACCCACGTCTGCCAGCGGAATTTCCATGGCAGAACCAGGCGGCAAAGTTCTTAGCTGTTGAAGAATTCCGAGAACGAGATCGTAGTGCTTCCCGCGTCGGGTTTTGTCGAGTCCATTAATCTTGACTTGCCGATATTTCAACTCAGGCGGCTTGTCGCTGGCTTTTGAATCTTTTCCCATGGCCTAGCCCTCTTTTATGACTGCAATAGTACAACTGTACGTATACGATACGCAAGCGGTTTTTGTAGTGTGCGGTAGCGTACAGTTGGCTTCCGTGTATCTAATGATTTGCCGACTTGTGTCTCCCGTCTGGGACGCAGGATCTTCCTGAGTATTTCCACCTTTTTTTAGTGGTCGGGGTAGGCTCAGAGCATGGAACCAAAGGTGTCAGCAAGGGAGCGAATGTGCCGTCGATTGAGCCCGCGGCAGATTTCGTGGAAGGAACTTTTCCCGTGCATCACAATCGTCAACGATCCGAAGAAGTTGGCAGAGCTAAACGCAGAAGTGCAGAGGCGCAAGCTCGGACTCTCTAGGACTGACAGGCAACAGTGAGGGAGACCATGAAGAACAATGCAGAGCGGTGGATGGAACTCTGCGAACTTGCAGCCAAGGAATCGGATCCCAATAAATTGATGAAATTAACAGAGGAAATTGTCCGTCTTCTGGATGAAAAACGAAAGCCCCCCCTTTAGCGCACAGCAGGACCCCGCAAGACAGTAGTCCAATCTAGCGTCCTAATGCCGTAGTCCGCCGTTTCTCTTGAGGCGAGTTCAAGCTGTTAAAGATTCCGAACGGTTTGCGAACAGCAGTCACGGCTAGGCGGCGATGTTGATGAGCGCTTCAGCCTGGGTGCTCAAGTGGGTTACGGCCTTGCTTTTCTGAACCACGGCATGTATCCCAGCCGAACCCGCTAACTGGCACAGCTCGGGGAAGTCATGAGTCGTGAGAAGTATGAGCCACACATTGGGCAGGATCTTGATGAGCAGTGGTGCGGCGTCCAAGCCGTTCATTACAGGCATCGACATATCGATGACGATAAGGTCAGGGCGAAGACTGAGAGCCTTCTCGATGGCCTCGCGTCCGTGTTCGGCTTCTCCACAAACCACAAACTTGGGGTGTGAGTCGAGCAAGGGTCGCACTGGCTCGCCTATCGTCGCATTGTCATCCACGAGCAGAACCTTCTTTCTCATAGCTTCACCCGTCGGGAGTATTCGATGCGGAAGAACAAGAGTGGGTTAGCGAAGAACGCATGCTCGATAAGAAGACTCCCATCAGGATCAAGTTCACGATTAGCTGGGCAACCCTACGATACAAACGCCCGGTTGCGGTCTTAAATTTGGATTCTGCGTACCGTACCGAAGTGCCAACCTTTGGACGCTGCGAAGAAGTTCCTGCTGGCATGCGGCAACACGGGGGATTGAATATAGTCGCTAGTTGCCATGACTCGTTTAGACCTCGGCTTTGTGCGACTCAGGTAGGGGATAGGGACTGCGTTCGTTCCGAACAGGCTTTCTCACAAAAGAATTTGCCACGTGGTAGTCATAGCACTGACCGCAGAAGGAATCCCCGCAGCACTCGGTGCAGCAGTCAGCGCAGATCGCAGATCCGCAGTCAGAACATTTAGCCATGGCAGGCTTCCCGCACGGCATACCTACGTCGCTGTCACTGGATACGTATTCGATTTGGCAGAATGGATTCATCGCGCACGAAAACGCTCAGACTCGGTTAAGTCATGGGGCGCTTTCGTCACGGCGTCACCGCCGAGTAGCGGTCTTTGCAGACGCTTTGGAGGCTGAAGGCGTTGCCTACTCAAACCTACAGTCGAAATCCTTTCGACCGCAATTCACGTTGTGGAACATCCATCGGAGGGAATTTTAGCTGCTCACTTGCGCCCATTTGTGCCAGCAATTTCAAGTGGGAATCTATTACTCCGTCGCTGATTCCGAAGTCTGACAGAGTTCCTCGTACATCATGTAGGAACAGGTATTCGTGCACCGGATTCGAGTCGTGTTGGGGCCGTGCCACGCGGATTGCAAGCCTGTTGTCTTCGAGGCGACTCAGGCTAATTATGACGAGCATGATTCTGCGACAAACTATAAAGTGACGGCTCTAGAACGTCAGTCCGGCAGCGTACCTACGAGATACAGTAAACACTGTAGGGAAAAGGCACTGACCCTGTGGCATCATGCCACATCCACCCCACGGCACGTGCGCGTCGCACATTGCACCGCATCGCTGTTGTATCAAGGAATCCCACTATGAACACCGCCACTTGCAAGGCTTTATGTACCCAGTCGTGGAAAGACCTTTATCAAGCCGCGATGTGCGAGTCGAATGTGAACAAGCTACCGGAGCGCATCGCCGACGCGGAAACCGCGCTCGTAATGCGGGCGCGAGAGTTGTTCTACACATCCGGAGACAGATTTGAAGAGGAGGAAAGTTTGGACGACGCGATGTGCGTCCTTAATGCCTTGCGTAGCTCACTGAAGCGCCGCCCTTCTGCCATTCAAAGCACCAGTGGCTCGGATTACTTAAGAAGCGCGTGACCCGGCAATTGCGTCGTACATCAGGCAGCGTCGCTCCGTAAATGTCCAACCTGCTTAGCGCGTCCGCGATGGCGCGGTATTCCTCAAGCGTGCCACCGTGGTTGAGCGACAATTCGTCAAGTCGCGCATGCATTGCGGATTCTGCTACCGCAATCAGCACATGTGGCCACGGCACGATTGCTACAGGGCGTCCCTACGTCGCTGTCGCTTGCTCCGTGTTCGATTTGGCAATAGGTGTTCACGCTGCGTTTTTCAACTGCGCCAACTCAGCAAACAGTTTGCGGATGCGTTCACCAGCCCACTCAAATTCTTGAAGTTCAGAGGGAGTGGGATCACTCTTTTCAAAGAATTTCGTCTGCCGATCTATCAGGCGGCTCAATTCGATGCTGATCTCTGGTTTATCGTTATTCATATTTCACACCAAGTCGCGGGCATCGGCTGGAATGCCATGCGGAAAAGGTATCAAGGAAGGTGGCGAAAGTTGGGCGAATCGAAGCCACGAGCACACGTTGGGCTTAGATCAAACGGCTGTGATACGGTGATACGCTTTTAGGTGTGTGGACAGGTGTCAGCCGGAAACGGGAGGGTACGGGAGATGAAATCGCAATCCTCTGAACCTCAAGCGGGACAAGGCATTGGGAGCGAATCTGTTGCAAGCACAACTACTTGGCGTGCGTGTGTAAAACGGCTGAGATATACTAGAGGGTTCTCCAGCCATCTCTGACAACACAAGGGGTCCAGTGGCGACAACCGCCAATCCTTCAGCTCCAGTAAGCACCCACGAAGGCGTCCCCCCTCTGCGGGCCGGGCAGGGACACTCATTCCTGCTGCGCAAGCTCCATTCGCTTAGCGGCATCATTCCGGTGGGCGCGTTCCTGGTCGAACATTTCGTCTCCAACGCATTCGCCACCCGCGGCCCCGGCGCGTATGCCAAGCAAGTGGAATTGCTGTCGAGCTTTCCTTTCGTTTTCTATCTCGAGCTCTTCGGGATCTGGCTGCCGATTCTCTACCACGCTCTCTACGGCTTCTACATCTGGTTCCGCGGCGAAAGTAACGTCACCGACTATCCCTGGGCCGGCAACTGGATGTTTACCGCGCAGCGCTGGACCGGCGGCATCGCCTTTTTCTACATCGTGTGGCACACGTGGCACCTGCGCTTTAGCGGCGTGCATATCCTGACCCATCCCGATGCGGCCTTCGGCAAAGTGCAACTGGAATTTCAGCACGCTTGGGCTATCGCGTTCTACGCCTTGGGAATTTTCTGCGCCTCCTGGCACTTCGCGTATGGACTCTGGCTGTTCGCCGCCAAGTGGGGGATCACTACGGGAGACACTGCCCGCCGCCGGTTCGGCTACTTCTGCTTCGCCATCGGACTGCTGTTCATGACGGTGGGAGCGCTCACCATGCGTTCATTCTTGAAGACACCGTTACAGCCCATAGGTCCGGAGAACGGCATACATGATTCTTACGACGGAACTGCAGTGCCCGCGTATAGATCGCGTTAGACAGGAAATCCAAACGAGATGGCATCAAACCCGAAAATCATAGTGATCGGCGGCGGCCTGGCCGGGCTTTCCGCAGTCATCAAGATTGCCGAGATGGGCGGGCACGTTGACTTGTTCTCCATCGTGCCGGTAAAGCGTTCGCACTCCGTCTGCGCCCAGGGCGGCATCAATGCCGCTAAAAATCTTAAGGGCGAAGGCGACTCCACCTGGCAGCATTTTGATGACACCGTCTACGGTGGAGACTTCCTGGCCAATCAGCCGCCAGTCAAGGCCATGTGCGAAGCCGCTCCCGGAATCATCGACTTGCTCGACCGCATGGGCGTTCCCTTCAACCGTACGCCCGAAGGACTGCTCGACTTCCGCCGCTTCGGCGGCACGCTCTTCAATCGTACCGCTTTCGCTGGCGCCACCACCGGTCAGCAACTTCTCTACGCGCTCGACGAGCAAGTGCGCCGCTACGAGTCCGAAGGCAAGGTCCGCAAATTCGAGCATTGGGAATTTCTTTCCGCCGTGCTCGATTCCAACCGAGTCTGTCGCGGCATTTGCGCCATGGATCTCCGCTCCATGGAAGTTCGAACCTTCCCCGCTGACGCTATCATCATTGCCACCGGGGGGAACGGCGCTATTTTCGGCAGATCGACCAATTCAGTGGTGTGTACGGGCTCGGCGCAATCGGCGCTCTATCAGCAGGGATGCTATTACGCCAACGGCGAGTTCATTCAGGTCCATCCCACGTGCATTCCCGGCGAAGACAAGCTGCGCCTGATGTCCGAGTCCGCCCGCGGAGAAGGTGGACGCGTCTGGGTCCCCAAGACTCCGGGCGACAAGCGAGAGCCGAAGGCGATCCCGGAAAAAGACCGGTGGTATTTTCTCGAAGAGTGGTATCCGAAATACGGCAACCTGGTGCCGCGGGATATCGCCACCCGGGCCATCCACAAGGTCGTGTACGAGCACAACCTCGGCATCGACGGCAAGCCGATGGTCTATCTCGACCTCACCCACATCGATCGCAAAATTCTCGATCGCAAGCTTGAAGGCATTCTGGAAATTTACGAGAAGTTCGTTGGCGACGACCCGCGCGACACTCCCATGAAGATCTTTCCCGGGATGCACTACACGATGGGTGGCCTGTGGGTTGATTTCACACAAGCGACGAACATTCCCGGCATTTACGCAGCAGGCGAATGCGAGTATCAGTACCATGGAGCCAATCGCCTCGGCGCCAATTCCCTGGTTTCGTGCATCTTTGGAGGGTTCGTCGCCGGGCCTGCGGCTGTGAACTACGCCCGTAACCTCAAAGCCGCGCCGAGCAACGGCTTTTTCGATATCGAGCGTAGGCGACAGGAAGAAAACAACGCCACGTTGATGAAAGCGGACGGCGCCGAAAATCCCTTCAAACTCTGGCGCGAATTGGGCGACCTCATGACGAAGAACGTCACCGTCATCCGCTACAACAAGAACCTGCAAGAAACCGACGCCGAAGTGTGCAAACTGCTGGAGCGCTTCCGCCACATCAACCTCAGCGATCGCACGCAGTGGGCGAACACATCGGTGGTCTTCGCGCGGCAACTCTACAACATGCTGCAACTGGGACGTGTGATCGCCCAGGGCGCCGGCCTGCGCGACGAATCCCGTGGCGCGCACTACAAGCCAGATTTTCCCGAGCGCGACGACAAAAACTGGCTGAAAACCACGAAAGCAACGTTCGCCCCAGACGCTGACGAACCCAAGTTTGAATTCGAGCCGATAGACGTCTCGCTGATCACGCCGCGCCCAAGAAGATACGACGCTGTGAAATAACACACGTGGGTACAGCCGCCCTCGGCTGTCCTGCCGAACAAAGCTCGGCAGAGGATTTAAAGCTAAAGGCTAAGAGCTAAAGCTAAAAATGTCCGACAAAAAGACTGTACTCTTCAAAATCAAGCGCCAGCCGAACCCCAACGTCCGGCCGCACTGGGAAGAATTCGAACTCCCGTGGCACTCGGGTATGAACGTGATCTCGTCGCTCATGGAGATCACCGCTAACCCAGTCACCCGTGATGGCAAAGCCAGCACCCCGATCACCTACGACTCCAACTGCCTCGAGGAAGTTTGCGGCTCCTGCGCCATGCTGATCAATGGACGCGCCCGCATGGCCTGCTCCGCTCTCGTCGACAAGCTCGAACAACCCATCCGACTCGAGCCGTTCTCCAAATTTCCCGTGGTTCGCGACCTGGCGGTCGACCGCAGCGTCCTGTTCGAGAATCTCAAAGCAGTAAAGGCTTGGGTCCCAATTGACGGTAGCTACGACCTCGGCTCCGGCCCCCGCATGACCATGGAGGAGCAGGAAGAGGCCTATCCTCTTTCCCGATGCATCTCCTGCTGCTGTTGCATGGAAGCCTGTCCCCAGTTCAACGAGGACACGGGCTTCGTAGGCGCAGCCACGATTTCCCAGGTCCGCCTGTTCAACACCCATCCCACCGGGGCCGCCCTGAAGCGCGAGCGCCTGGTTGCATTAATGGGGGACGGCGGCATTCAGGAATGCGGCTACGCCCAGAACTGCGTCGAGGTCTGCCCCAAGGACATCCCCCTAACCCGCTCCATTGCTGAGGTCGGCGGCGATGTCATGAAACAAGCCATCGGCGATTTGTTTAGAAAATAACGACTCGTCCGTAACACCACTAAAGTGGCGTGTCGGGAACTGTCATCCCGGCACCGCACTTTGTCATTCAAAAGCGTCAGAAGGCCCGTAAATAGGGCTTTTCGGCCCGTAACCTCTTGTAAATTACTTACCCCGTGATTGGCATCCCGGGTGCTTCTACATAGAGCGGTTGCCACGGGCGCGCCGTTAGCGCGAGTTCAGTAACCAAGGGTAACGCCCGGGGGGCTCTTCAGAGCCACTCCGGGCTTAAAAAAAGCCCTTGTTTTTGTGCAGCCGCGGTTTAGAATACGCGCCTGTCTCAAGCGCCCTGAGACACTGGCGAAGAAAAAGTTCGAGGCCACTTCGTGAAACGTAGGATTCCGATTGCGACACTTTTGTTTTTGCTGGCTGCCGTCTGTGCGCCCGCTTTCGCTCTGCACAGCTACGTAGCGCCGCGTCGCACTCGCCGGGTCCGTCGCGCTCACCTTCGCCGCCTCCGCTGGAATCCAGTTTTTCGTCCTTCGCGCGAATCGCTGCTGCTGCAGAATCACGAAATCGACCGCATGGATTTGCCCCGCATTCAGGACGACGCTGAACTGGAGCAACTGAAAGCCAGCGAAGACCTGGTTCCGATTGTGGCCGGTCCCACATTGCGCTTCGATCCACGTCTTGATCCTGATCGCCGCTATTGCCGTCCCTGGACGCGTGAATTCCTCGATGATCTGAGCCAGGCGTACTACAAGGAATTCCGCACTTCGATCCAGGTCAATTCCGCGGTGCGGACGGTCAAGGTCCAGAAGAAGCTTCGCCGCCATAATCGCAATGCGGCTCCGGCGGAAGGCGAGATTGCTTCTTCCCATCTGGCCGGCATCACTGTAGATATTCAGCGGCGCGGTCTGAGCCGGGAACAGCTCAAGTGGGTGCAGGACTACATGCGGCCTCTGAAGGACCAAGGCCTGATCGAGCCCGAAGAAGAACGCCATCAATGGGTCTTCCACGTAATGGTCTCGGGACGCTACACCGACTGGCGCGAATCCATGATGCTGGCCGGCGAGCAACCGATTCCCACAACTTCCGAAGCCGCCGAACTTCCGCTGCAGTAACCGCCACCGCACTCCGCACCCAACTAATCTTCTCATCCCGAGCGAAGTCGAGGGACCTTGTGTTTTCCCGTTGCGTAAAATCGGTCGCCGACCACGACCAGTCATTAGCTTTTTTCAAACTCTAGGATAGAATCGTACTTCGCAGTCATCACAACCCACGTAGGGGCAGATGTCCTCATCTGCCCGGCCGGGCGAAACCCGCCCCCAGGAGCCTCGATGCGACATTGCCTTTCAATCTGTTTGCTGATTGCGGCAGCGTGTTCGGCAGGATGGTCACAGACCACGCCTGCGGCAAGGACTACACCGGCAAAGAAGCCGGCCGCAGCGACCACCGCTGCCAAACCGGCGGCTACAACATCAGCCCAGCCCACGGCGATCATTGAGACCACGGCCGGCAAGCTGACCTGCACTCTGTTCCCCGACGTAGCGCCCCTTGGCGTGGCCAACTTCATCGGCTTGGCCCAGGGCACCAAGGACTGGACCAATCCCATCTCGCACGCCAAGAAGCACGGTGTCCCACTCTATGACGGCACCATCTTCCACCGCGTAATTCCGGACTTCATGATTCAGGGTGGCGATCCCGCCGGCAGCGGCAGTGGAGATGTTGGTTTTGAATTCAAGAACGAAACCTCCCCAACCCTGAAGTTCGACCGCCCCGGACGGATGGCCTACGCCAACGCCGGCCCCGGCACCAACGGCTCGCAGTTTTTCATCACCGAAGTTCCCTACCCCAGCTTGAATGGCGGATACACCCTGTTCGGTCAATGCGACGAGGTCAGCATCGCCTTGGTAAAGCAGATTGCGCGCATGGGCCGCGATGCCAACGACCGCCCCTATCGCCCGGTAAAAATCATTCACATCGTCATCACCAAGGGCGGAGCCCCGGCAGCCAAGCCCTCGGCGGGAACGGCATCCAGGCCAGCTGCCAAGCCGGCAGGCAAGAAACCAGCCGCACCCAAAACCGCACCACAGTAGCGCCGGCGTCCCGCCGGCTGTCGCGAGGGCATCTTGCCCTCGCACCTGAAAACGAAAGGAATCCAATGGCTCGTCAACCCGGTACATACGTCATCTTTAATACCAGCGAAGGCACCATCGTCTGCCGCCTCTTCGAAAAAGAAGCACCCAAGACCGTAGCCAACTTTACCGACCTCGCCGAAGGCAAACGCGAGTGGACCCACCCGGTAAGCCGCAAGAAGAGCAAGGACCGCCTCTATGACGGCACCATCTTCCATCGTGTGATTCCCGATTTCATGATCCAGGGCGGAGACCCCGCTGGCACAGGCTTCGGCGGCCCCGGCTACCAGTTCGAGGATGAAACCAAGGGCTCACCCCACAGCTTCGACAAAGCGGGCAAGCTGGCCATGGCCAATTCCGGCCCCAACACCAACGGTTCGCAGTTCTTCATCACCATTGCGCCCACGCAATGGCTCACCGGCAAGCACACCATTTTTGGAGAAGTCATAGAAGGCTACGAGGTGGCAGAAAAAATAGTAGCCACCCCGCGCAACCGCCAGGACAAGCCGCTGAAAGACGCGGTGGTGAAATCGGTAGTGATTGAAAGGGTGTGATTGCAGTTTGCAATCACCGATTCGTCATGATGGGAACATCGGCGCAGCGAATGATGTGCTCGTCGGCAGTCACCAAGGTCAGCCCAAATACCTTTGCAGTGGCTACCAGAAAATTATCTCCGGGATCGCCGTGCGTGCGATTCAGCTTTGGAATCTCCAATGCCACGTCGATCGTCAGGGTCGCCTCATTCAACGGCCGGATTTCGAGTGCTCTTCTGGTCCAGGTCTCGACATCCATTCCCTCCAGTTCGATTCTTCTTTTACGGTATAGGAACTGCACCTCCCAGACGCTGATCGGAGAGAGCCAGAGTTCATTTTCCGTATTCGTCAGTTCCCTTACCACACGAGGTGCAAGGCGCCTGCGGTCAGCGACACTCCAAATCCATATGTGGGTATCCAGCAGCAGCTTCATTAGCGCGATGCTTCCCAATCGTCGTCGCTGCTTATCGGACCAACGATGTCGCCGACAATCCGGATCGTCCCTTCCATACAACCCAACCAGTTTTTGGGACTCTTTTTAGCAGTGGGAGGCACGATTTCCGCCACGGGCTGGCCAAACCGCGTGATCCGGATCGGCGTACGCGTCTTGCGTACCTGCTCCAGCATGCCCAGGCACTTGGCCTTGAACTCGGAGATGGCAACTTCCTTCATTCCATGCTTATACCATGGTCAACGACCATGGTCAATCCAGCCAAAATAGCGGTAGGGCCTCAGCTTGAAATTTCATCCACGGACACAATCTCGGAAGCTCGGATCGTGTATGCGGAATCGGCCTGCCCTTTATATTGCTCCGGGCTATCAGTGTGAATGATGTCCACCATGATGTCCCCGTACTCGGCATCGACAAATGCGATCTTTACGGTAGCAACTTCACCGTCGTGAAGATTGAGAATGACAGTTTTATCCTGATACGGTAAGAGTTCTGCGACTGTCATAAATCTCAGTTTGACTTTGAGGCACTATCTAAATGGCACTATTTCTTGCCGCCGGATCAAACTCCGATCACCGCCACCAACTCCTTAACCGCAGCCGCGCTCTTATCCAGCGCGGCTTGCTCGTCGGGGGTAAGCTTGATTTGAATAATCTGTTCCAACCCCTTCGCACCCAGCTTGCAAGGCACGCCCACGTACAACCCAGAGATCCTGTACTCGCCCTGAAGATAGGCGGCACAAGGCAAAATCTTCTTCTTGTCTTTAAGGATCGCCTCCACCATCTCAGTCACCGCCGCTGAAGGTGCGTAGTAAGCGGATCCGGTCTTCAGGTACTTCACAATCTCGGCGCCGCCATCCCGGGTGCGCTGCACCAGTCGCTCCACGGTCGCGGCATCCATCAATTCAGTAATCGGAATCCCCGCCACGGTGGAATATCGCGGCAAAGGGACCATGGTGTCGCCATGCCCGCCCAGCACAAATGCAGTCACATTCTCTACGCTGACTTTCAATTCCTGCGCGATAAACGTTCGGAAGCGCGCCGAGTCCAGCACCCCTGCCATCCCGATCACCCGCTCGCGTGGGAAACCGCTCATCTTGTAAGCCGCCTGCGCCATGGCATCCAGGGGATTCGAGACAATAACCAGAATGCAGTTCGGCGAGTACTGCACCACCTTGCCCACAACGTCCTTCATGATCTTGTGGTTAGTGTTGAGCAAATCGTCGCGGCTCATCCCCGGCTTGCGCGGGATGCCCGCCGTAATCACCACGACGTCGGAGTTCGCAGTATCGGCGTAATCCTGGGTGCCGACCACGGACGAGTCACGCTTCTCGATCGGCATGGCCTCCATCAGATCTAACCCTTTGCCCTGCGGCACGCCTTCGATGATGTCGATCAGCACGACATCCGCCAACTCCTTGGCGGCAATCCAGTGAGCCGCTGTAGCACCCACGTTTCCCGAACCGACGATCGTGACTTTCCTGCGCATGAATAGTCCCTTTCTAAAATCTTTAACCACCAAGGACACGAAGGACCATAAAGGAATTCCCTCGTGCACCGAAGCCGGCCCTGAGCGAGGTCGAAGGTGGTTGATGCCTTTCAGTCAGCAGCGGTCAATACTCCCGCACCCATGTTTTCGATGATGTAGTTCGCGAACTCGCTGGTCTTGACCTTGGTAGCGCCTTCCATCAGCCGCTCAAAGTCGTAGGTAACTTTCTTCTGCTCGATGGTACGTTCCAGCCCGTTCTCCACCAGGTCGGCCGCTTCATTCCACCCCAAAAAGCGCAGCATCATCACTCCGGAGAGAATTACCGACCCCGGATTGATGACATCTTTGTCTGCGTACTTGGGAGCAGTTCCGTGGGTGGCTTCAAAACACGCGTAACCATCTCCAACATTAGCGCCCGGAGCGATGCCCAGCCCACCCACTTGCGCCGCACAAGCGTCCGAAATGTAATCGCCGTTCAGGTTGGGACAGGCCAGCACGGAGTATTCGTCTGCCCGAGTTACGACCTGCTGGAATATGGAATCGGCAATCCGGTCGTTGATCATGAGCTTCTTCTTCCACGCCCCCTTGCCATGAGTGGCATAGATCGTTTCCAGAACGTTCTCCACTTCCTTGTAGACCGATTGCCGGAAGTCTTCTGTGCCAAACTCCATGCCCGGCTCTACCAGCGCGGCATTGTGTTCGATCGAAGTGTTGGGGTCTTTATCTTTGTTGCCGAGAATCCAGCTTTCGCGCTCGGTCACCACCTGGTTGCGAAACTCTTCGGTCGCCAGCTCATACCCCCACTTGCGGAAGGCTCCCTCGGTAAATTTTTGTATGTTTCCCTTGTGCACCAGGGTCACGCTCTTGCGCCCGCTCTCCAACGCGAACTTGATCGCCATCCGCACCAGTCGCTTGGTTCCGGTGATCGAGATGGGCTTGATCCCCACGCCAGAATCGAGCCTAACCTGCTTCTTGCCACCCTTCAGCATGTCTTTGTTCAAGAACTCGATCAGTCGCGCTGCCTCCGGCGTTCCTTGCTCCCACTCGATTCCGGCATAGACGTCTTCCGTATTTTCACGATAGATCACCACATCCATACGTTCGGGATGCTTCACCGGCGACGGCACACCCTTGTAGTATTTCACCGGCCGCACGCAGCAATACAAATCCATAATCTGCCGCAACGCCACATTCAGCGAGCGAATGCCGCCCCCGACCGGCGTGGTCAGCGGCCCTTTGATCGCCACCCGAAATTCACGAATGGCAGCGACGCTGTCATCCGGCAGCCAGGTGTTGAAGTTCGCCATCGCCTTCTCGCCCGCGAACACCTCATACCAAACGATCCGCCGCTTGCCCTTGTAGGCCTTCTCGACAGCCGCGTCGAACACTCGCACCGAAGCCTTCCAGATGTCCCGCCCGGTCCCGTCACCTTCAATAAAAGGCACAATCGGATTGTCCGGAACTTGATAAGTGCCGTGGCTGTAGGTAATCCGCGCGCCATTAGCAGGCACCGGCACCCCGTTATATGAAGCCGCCATTAAACCCTCCGCCCTTGATGGCTAAACGATTGATGGTTGAAACCGACAATTATAAAGCACCCTCAGCCACGTAGGAGCGGGCGCCCTCGTCCGCCTTCGTCCGCCCAGCCGAGCAACGCTCGGCACCCCCGCTACAATGCAACCATGTCCCACGATTTCTCTTATGGCCGAACTTCTGCCCTGGCCCTATTTTTCGCAATTTGCTGCTTGGCTACCTCATCGGTCGAAGCACAGCAATCCACTCGGCCGAGTCCCAGTCAAGCTTCCTCGACGGCCTCGGTTCCCGATGCCCCTTCTCAAAGCCAACCTCACGCCTTCTGGGACCGCACCAACATTCTTCTGTTCTCCGGCGTCGCCGTCTTCCGCGGCCTCGACTACGCTTCCACCCGAAACTTCCTGGCCCGCGGCCGCGAAGAAGTTCTGATCCCCGACGACATCGTCAACAACTCCGCTGCATTCGCCAGCCTGGAAGCAGCCGGTACGCTTACTTCCGTGGGCCTCTCGTACCTCTTGCATCGCACCGGACACCACAAGCTCGAACGCTGGCTCTCCATCGGCCACATCAGCGTCACCGGCTTCGGCGTCGTAAGAAACTACTCGCTGAAATCCAAACACTAGACCCGTCGTTGGTCCTTGGTCCTTGGTCGATAGTCCTGTCTGGCCGCAGCCGCATTGGCCAATGGCTAACGACTATCGGCCAACGACCAGCAGGCTTATACTGTCAGCAAGCACGGCCAGGAGCCTTTCATGACCCGGTTCTGTCCCCTCCCAGCACTCTGCATGTTCGCAATCTTGCTGGT